>SDBT01000870.1_pt1 | contig 50343 bp, 74 predicted proteins | sample 2277101 | NCBI WGS metagenome assembly SDBT01 (sample SAMN10404973, study PRJNA504765) | marine sediment metagenome | isolation source: marine sediment core GS10_PC15, 103 cmbsf | place: Arctic Ocean: Southern Knipovich Ridge | collected 2010
GTAGTAGTACCATCAACAGCGGGCTATTTCGGTCAAAGGCGTCCATGACGTGGATACGGCCACCGATGGAGCGTAGGCGCGCGACGGTATTCACTGTCTTTAAAGCATTGTGGCGGTTACTGGTGACCTTGTTTCGGGTGGTGATTCACCCTGAGTTTTGGCGCCGGAAGTGGAGGAAATAGGATGGTCAAAGGCTTTTATGAGGGGGATAAGCAGGGGACATTGGATCTCCTCGAGGACCTGGACCAAGCCCCCGGTGTCCCAATGAACCCCGCCTGTGGGCGTTGTGGGTATCTCAAAGGGGAAAAGGCGCCACCACCATCAGCTGAGGGTTCAGGGAACAAGGGGGTCCTGATCATAGTGGACTCCCCCTCCTGGAAGGGCCGACACATCTTGGACGCTATGTTAGAGGACGTGGGCGTGGAGATGAGCGACGATGTGTGGATTATGCCCGCTATTGCCTGTGCCCCACCCCCTAAACAGGACGTAACACCCAACAAGGTCAACTGTTGCCGGCCTCTAGCGTGGAGTTTCATCGACAAGGTGAAGCCCAAGATCATCATCCCCATGGGTGCAGCGGCCATTACAATGCTATTTGCCCATAGATTGAGCTTGAGAGCGGGGAAAGACGGGCAATTCAACTCCTATAAGTGGCGCGGGTGGTGTATCCCCGATCAGGAGCTGCAGGCCTGGGTATGCCCCACAATGCACCCTGATGAGGCCACAAACGACAAAGCACTCGCCAGGGCACAGAAGACACTGGAGGACGATCTCCTTCGCGCTGTGGGCTATCTGGAGCGTCCTGTGCCTAATCACAGCGTCGAGGTCAAGGTTCTGACCGACGAAACACAGGTGAAACACTTTTTACAGGGGCTTTTACATGATCCCCCACGGATTATGGCCTTTGATACTGAGACAACAGGCCTCAAACCTCACAGAGAGGGCCACAAGATCAAGTGCATAGGCCTGAGCCGTCTCCATAACACCGCAGTGGGGTTTCCCGTCACAGAGGTCATAGAAGGGCTCCTGAGGGATCTATTCAGCCACCCCGACATAAGCTTTGTGGCCCATAATATGAAATTCGATGGCGCTTGGGTCCATGAGAAGCTGGGGGTGCCAGTGGCCAAGTGGGGCTGGGACAGCTACCTGGCCGCTCATATCCTCGACAACAGAGATGGGATAACGGGTCTCAAGTTCCAGACGGCGGTCCAGTTTGGGATATTCAACTACGACGGGGACTGCGCGAAGTTCCTCAAGGCCACAGATGAGGAAGATGAGGCTCATGGGGCTAATGGTATCAACCGGATCGATGAGGCCCCTCTGGAGGCTCTCTTGAAGTATGTGGCGATGGATGCCGTGTATACCATGCGGTTATCAATGATTCAGAAACGACAATTCGGAGGATGATATGATCGAAAAGCCGATCCTATTCAACACTGAGATGGCCCGGGCTGTACTCAAGGGCAAGAAAACCCAGACACGTCGGGTGATCAAGCCACAGCCAAAATTAGGTAACCATGTGACAATTGTCGATGGCATTATTTTTGAAAGCCGTAGTCAGTTAGGTGTTCTTCATAATCTAAATAAAAGTAGTTGTCCTTATGGGAAAACAGGAGATCAGCTGTGGGTTCGTGAGCGGTTCTGTATAGGGGCTGTGGCCTGTGGAGATTATACTACACCAGATCCAGAGCCCCTCTATATAGACCAATGCGAGGGCGATAATGATTATGTCTATTACGAACAAGCCCTGAATGCAGGGTGGGGGATGGACGATATTAGATGGAAACCCTCAATCCACATGCCGCGGGTGGCCTCTCGGATCCAGTTGGAAGTTCTCACAGTAACCGCTGAACGGGTCAACGATATCTCCGAGCAAGATGCTATCGCAGAGGGTGTTATTAGTGACGACGGCTACCCATGCGAGTACGGTGAACTCCCCTGCCCTAGCTGTAACGGCTACGGCGTTCATGGAGCCGTTGGGGAGAATCTCGGATACATAGAGGTCGATTGCGTTGAATGCGACACCTATAAGAAGAGGTTTAAGATTCTCTGGAACTCCATCAACGAGAAGCGGGGCTTCGGCTGGGATACAAACCCGTGGGTGTGGGTCGTTAAATTCAAACGTTTGGAGGAACCATGCGAAAACTCCGACAGATAACCCCCATCACCATTGAGGCCTACGAACTGTTCCATGATGGGACACTGGCGTTTATGGATGTTGAACGACAGGGTTGGCCTGTGGATGTGGAGTACCTCCAAGAAAAGACCATCTGGGCCGCTGAGGAGATCGAGAAGAGAAAGGAGACCCTCTACAAGTCAAAGGAGCTGGAGGTCTGGAAATCCCTATTCGGCAAGGAGTTCAAACTGGACTCACCAGACCAATTAAGGACGGTTCTCTTTGATAAGATGGGCCACACCCCAGGGATACTCACCAAGACCGATATGCCTAGCACGTCCGCGGAGGCCTTGGAAGAACTCGACATCCCCTTTGTAAAGGATCTCCTTAATTATAAGCAGCTGGAGAAAGCTAAGACTACCTACCTCGACGGAATTCTCCGGGAACAGGTCGACGGTATTGTTCACGCCTTCTTTGGTCTGGGTGGTGTTAAGACCTATCGTGGTAGCTGTGGGTCCCCTAACCTCCAGAACAACCCGGTAAGGGATCCAATTATAGCAGAGCTCATTCGGAGGGCTTTCCGCTGTGACCCGGGCTGTCTGTTGTTGGAGACTGATTACAGCGGGGCAGAGGTCCGGATTGGGTGTGGATATCACCACGATCCCCAGATGATCACCTATATGAACGATAGCTCCTCGAATATGCACACCGACATGACAGCGGAGTGTTTCTTCATTGATGAGGAGGACGTTACCAAAGATCTGAGAAACGCCATCAAAGGGGACTTTGTCTTTGCGGCCTTCTACGGGTCTTACTACAAACAAATGGCGCCCAAGATATGGAAGTCCACAGCCACCCTGAAGCTCAAGGACGGTACCCCTCTCCGGAAGCACCTCAAACTCAACAAGATCAAGAACGAGACTGCCTTCACCAAACACATCCAGCGCATGGAGGACTCCTTTTGGGGTGATCGATTCAGTGTTTACAACGACTGGAAAGAAAAGTGGTGGACGAATTACCTGAACAAAGGCTATTTCGACATGCTCACAGGGTTCCGCTACGGGGGTATAGCCAAGAAGAATGCCGTGAACAATGCTGGGATCCAGGGCAGCGCCTTTCACGCCCTCCTGTGGAGCTTCAACCGTATCCATGAGGAACTCCCAGCCATAGGCAAGCGCAACAGGATCCTCGGACAGGTCCATGACTCAATCATTTTGAATGTACACCCAGATGATCTACAGGACGTTCTGGGCCTAATTAGGGAAATAAGCACTGAGAGAGTAAGAAAGCACTGGGGGTGGATCAATGTTCCCCTGGAAGTGGATGCAGAAGCGTCACCTGTCGACGGGACGTGGTTTGATAAACAAGAAATAGCTATATAGCAAAACACAAAAAGGAGTACGAAGATGGCACGAAATACGAAAATGCCCGCTGGCAAGGCAACCAGCCACGCCAAGAATCGGGTATCAGAGAGTACCTCACTGGACACGCTTAGGCTTGATCCAGATGTTGAGGGCTTCACGATCAAAGAGGGGAAGATGCTCTTTGATATTCTGGCCTATGAGGTCACAACCGATCACCATCCTGAGGAAGGTATCGAAAAGGGGATGCTCTGGTATCAGCGTATCTACTGGAGGCACAGGAAGATTGGTCCAGCCGGTGTGGACATCGTCTGTCCCGCTCGTACCTTCAACAAACGCTGTCCGATTTGTGAAGAAATCAGGTCACTGGAAAAGGATGAGGATGCCGACGAAGCTTATATCAAGGAACTCAGACCTAAGCAGCGTGAATTGTTCAATGTCAGAGATCCACAAGAACCTGACAAACGTTATGTCCTGGATATGTCTCCCTATTGTTTCGGGGAACTCTTGGACCAGGAATTGGCTGATGAGGACAACGAGGCCGACGGTTTCGCCAACATTGAAGATGGCCTGACAGTCGGTGCTCGTTTCAATAAAGAGGACGGTTTGTACAAGTTCTTGAAGATCGGCTCTATCAAGTTCGTGAAACGTAAGGTCAAATATGACCTGAAGGACTTGGACAGTATGGTTGACCTCGACAAAGCGCTCAAGGTCTTGTCCTTCGCTGAGATCGATGAACTCCATGCAGGAACTATGGAGGACGAGGACTCTGGGGATGATTCCTCCGACGACTCATCTGATACACCTGCACCACGTCAACGTGAGCGGGGGTCAGTGGACTCAGAGGATGAGCCAGAGTCAGAGGAACAGGAATCAGCTGAGGACACCTCAGAGGATACTGAGAACAAAGATGGCCTTGAGGTCCCTGAGGGACGGGAGCTTTGTGATACCTGTGACGGTGCCAAGGTGAACGTGCGTGGGAAGCCTTGTAAGATATGTGACGGTGAAGGCCACGTCGCAGAAGGGCCTTTTTAAAGGAATTACTCAACAACTAGGGGGGAGAGGGGACCTGCGTATATCCTCTCCCCCCGCTTTTAGGAGATAGACATGGGACGAACACGACAACCAGTAGATGAGAACCCTGCCAAGTGGGGTGGCCGTCAATTGATCCACACGGGCAGCACGATGCTTAACCTTGCCTGTAGTGATAGCCGTTTGGGCGGTGCTCTAATGGGCACTCTGATGAACCTTGTGGGCGACAGGCACTCAGGAAAGACTCTGATGGCCCTGACAATTGCTGCTGAGATGGCCCAATTAAAGGCCATGAGTGATTACCGCCTCAAGCATTACAATGTGGAGGACGGTGCATTCTTTGATATGCAGCATTTATTCGGCCAGAAGATGGTCAGTCGCCTTGAAAAGGACTCCCCTAAGACCTTCGACGCTTTTGCTGATATGATGATTACGGACCTCGACAAGGACGCTGGACGCCCTGGTCTGTATATTCTGGACTCATTCGACGCCCTGGGCTCTGTGGAGGCCATAGCCAAGAACAAGAAGAAACGTGAGGCCAAATCAGCTTCAGCCAAGAAGAATGTCAAAGGGTCCTACCAATTGGAGAACACCCGGAAGCTGACGACATTCCTCCCAGAGGTCATGCCGCGGATTGAGGAGACTGGATCTCTGTTCATCATTATCAGCCAGATCAGGGAGAACCTCGACGCTTTCAGCCCAGTCAAGTACAGGCGTAACGGTGGACGTGCTCTAGGACATTGGGAAACGACGGAGGTCTGGGTGACATTCACAGGCCATATCAACAAGACCGTGAAAGGGATATCCCGTCAGGTAGGGTCTCGGGTCCGGGGCAAGGTGAAAAAGACACGCCTGACAGGTAAGTCACGTGAGGCTGATTTCGATATCTTTCCGGACTACGGGATAGACGACATCGGTTCTATGGTGGATTTCCTTGTGGAAACAAAGGTCTGGAGCAAACCCACAGAACAGACCATCGATGCTGTTAGCTTTAAGTTCAAGGGTAAGCGGGACACCATTATAGCCAAAATCGAAGAAGAAAAGCGTGTGGAGGAACTGTCGGTCCTGGTGGAGACCAAATGGAATCAGATAGAGGACTCGTTCAAATCTGGAAGGGCGCCGCGTTTCTCATGAGTATGCTTCCATTCTATCAGACGTATACATTCTCCCAGGATGGAGAACTTACTGACAAGGGGCTGAAAGAGTTTCTCCGGCATCTGGATATGGCTGTGATTGAATTGAACGAATGGGAACAGGACTTTGTGGATGAGAACAAGGGTCTGGATATTTACACAGAGGGATCGCAGATCGTGATCAAACGACTCATACAAAAATATGGCCACAGACTAACGGACTGGGGCTGAGGAGGTTGATATGCCAGTAGCTAGAGGACCATGGAACATTGAGACATTCCCCAAGACCCACGTGGTCTATGTGAGGATGAAGGGGATGATGGTTGGGGGTTCCCTGATAAGCACGATCCACCCCAGCGGATGTAATGTCACGATATGCGACGACAGTGGTGGTATCAGTGGCAAGGGCATGACCTGGGACGAACTCTACAGACAGTGTGAACAGGCCAACGGCTCTCCTTGTGGGGTGGTGTGATGAGTGACGAAAAGACGGTGGTGGATGAGTTCATTAAAGACCTCGGGCAGTTAAGTGAGTACTACGACGATTGCAGCCCACAGGAGCAAAGCACAGAATTGTGGCTCTTTCTTGAGGTCGAGTGGGATGTCAAAATCAAGCAAGCCCTAGCCGAGAAGGATGCCGAGATTGCGCGGTTGAAGGCTGAGAAAGAGGGGGGGGAGGCTGACGGGCTAACCGGCGAGACTCAGGACTTGATCTACAACCTGTGCCGCGATTTGTGTCCAGATGCGAATATTGATGGGAGTGGTACGGACGCCGGACCATTAGCGTTGACGTTGTGTGAAATCGAGCAAGCCATTTGGCATTGGCGCGATATTAGCGATTGGTGCTGTGTGGAGCGTAATCCGCCCTCGATGGGCGACGGTCCGGTACTCGGATTTAACAAAGAGTGGATCGACGCGGACTTCAATCCTAAAGGCGTGCGCGAGTGCTTTATCTATGGCGACGGGACCGAGTGGCATACCGCCAAGTGGAACAACTGTTCCGATCTCTGGATGACAACGGATGACGATGTGCCGACACACTGGATGAACTATCCGAGGGGTAGAGGCGAGGACATCAAATGACCGATAAACCCACAGAGGCAGAGGTGAAGTCATGAGCGTATACGTTGATGATATGAAAGCGCCGTATCGCGGCATGATTATGTGTCACATGACAGCCTCAACACCTGAAGAGTTAGACGCCATGGCTGACAAAATAGGTGTCAATCGCAAGTGGATACAAGAGAGCGGGTCGGGAATAATTCATTACGACATCTGCCAAACAAAACGAAAGGCCGCCATTGATGCGGGGGCTATGAGCGTGACGGCGCGGGCAGTTGTAATTCAAGAGCTATATTTTAAAGGAGATGGATCATGAGCCCTCCCACGTTACTCATAGACGTTCACGGCCTGGGACATAGGTGTTACCACGCCATGGGAGAGTTAAAGCTCCAAGACACGGCTACGGGGGTTGTATTTGGGTTCCTCAAGTCGATCCTCTCTCTTGGGATGCTCTACGATACCAATGATTTCGTCTTTTGTTGGGATAATAAGGGATCCAAGCGCAAAGAGTTCTTCCCCGACTATAAGAGTGGGCGGAAGAAAGTGGTGAAAACAGATGAGGAGATAGCCGCTGAGAAGATCTTTTACAAGCAGCTGGATGATCTGGGAGAACGTATCCTCCCGTGTATCGGGTTTATGAACCATCCTTATCAGAAAGGATATGAGGCCGACGACATTATAGCGGTGATCACCCAGCGGATTATGGGCGATTATATCATTGTGAGCACCGACGCAGACCTCTGGCAGCTTTTGAAGGGTAACGTCCGGATGCATTCACAGGTCAAGAGGATGAAGCCCCTGCTGACCGACACCGCCTTCTACAAGGAACACGGCCTAAAACCTGAATACTGGTGGATGGTGAAGGCCATAGGGGGGTGTAATACAGACAGTGTCCCAGGGGTCAAAGGTGTGGGGGATGCCACTGCGGTGAAATACCTCCTTAACACCCTGAAAAAGAGCAGCGTCAAGTATAAGGCCATCATGGAGAACGCTGAGATCATCAACCGGAATGAGATGCTCGTGCGACTCCCATACCCTGGCACGGAGATACCGGAGCTCGTCTCTAATCAATTTGACCTCCACCAGTTCACCAAGATATGCGACGAATTTGGCCTCGCTTCCTTTCTGGAGGAAGATGTATTGACCCAGTGGAAAGGCTTTTTCGAGGGTAAAACCTCGAAGAGTGGGAAACGCCGTGAATCCCGCCAGAGGATGAAAGACAAGATGAACCGGGAGGTTTCATAATGCCTAGAACCAAGACACCTGAAGGGATCGCCGATCTTGGTCACTGTTATATCGGGTTTGATAACGGGGTAACAGGGACCATAGCCCGCTTGTTCGTGGTGAATGGGGAGGTCGTGCGTTATGACTTCCAGAAAACCCCAGTCTACAAGGAGGTAAACTATCAGGTCTGTGGGACCAAGAAGATCACGCGGATAAGAGTCCCTGTGGTGATGGGTATCTTAAAGGATGCAGCGGCCGTTGTAGGCCCTCAGCGGGTGTTTGTTGGTATTGAGAACCCCTTGACCAGTATAGCGCGGATAATTGCCATGCTGTCCTCTCAGAGAGCCCACGAGGCCACGTTGATTGCCACAGAATACGCCGGGGTAAGGGATCACGTTCAATTCGTGCCTGCTGTCAGGTGGCAGAAACAACTCCTCCCAGCGGGTTGTAAGGGGGACGCCTTGAAAGAAGCCTCCATGGAGTGGGCGATCGACAAATATCCAGACTTTGAAACCTTGTATCGGAAACATAAAGACGCTGATGGGATGGCCATAGCCCACTACATCAAGCGCCAACACGAAAGAAAGAAGGCACTATGAGTAAGTACACACACCACGACACCGTTGTTGTGGCCTCTGTCCAACACACTGGGACGTGGTTCATAATCGACATGCTCAAAAAGCACAGTGCTTTCGGCAATCAGACCCAGTGGAAGCCTTTGGTTCGTGAGGAAGTTGAAACCCCTACTGAAACCAAGCCGCTCCTCCACATCCATCTGACTGGTGGACTCCCCATGCACCCCGACGACAAATTCAAATCAGCGCGAAACGTGATCTCCCATGCATTGACACATACCTATCCGACCGTTATCCCAATGAGAGACCCTGTTCTATCTCTGATATCCAGACACGCGCGTCATCCGGGGTTTGATCATATGTCGATCGTTAAGGGGCTTGAACAGGCGGTAGAAATATACAGCTTCAACGGATATGCATTTCCTATCGATATCCCAGACATCCCACTACGGCTTAATAGAGTGTTGGATCTCTTTGCTTGGTGGGGGCTGAATATAGAACCCGCGGTGACGGAGTATGTAAAGGCTTGGGAGTCTCCTGTATACAATCGGACTTCCTCTAAATTGAAAGATGATTATTTGGCGACAGGGGATATTGGCCCTGTAGTAGATGCCATGCCCAACGAGATGGGGTATTTGCTAGATTCCGAACCCATAAAAGACCTGTTGATAGGCTTGGGTTATGGGGGGTATTTGTCATGGCTGTAGAACAGATCACTTTAAAACAGCTCATTATCTGGAACTTTCAGAGTCATAAAGAAACACGAGTCAACTTCGGGCCCGGGGTGAACGCCATAATCGGTCAGAGTGATAGTGGGAAAACGGCGATCCTCCGGGCCCTGTATTGGGTTCTCTTGAATGTTCCACAGGGAGATGACTACAGGAGCGACTGGGGAGGGGATACGGAGGTCACCATCAAACTGAGCAACGGAACCCGTATAACCCGCCGAAAGACCGCCTCCAAGAACCAATACATGCTCCAGGAGAGGGGTGAGGAGGAGATGATCTTCACATCCTTTGGTCGGGAGGTCCCCGATGAGATTCAGAGAGCCCACAATATCAGCGATAGGAACATCCAACAGCAGCTGGATCCCCCCTTTATGCTGTGTGAAACCGAGGGTGAGGTTGCCAAGATCCTCAACCAGGTAGCCGACTTGTCCATCATCGATACCAGCCTTTCAAGGGCCGACGCCAAGGTCAGAGAGTGTATGGCGGACATTAAGGCCACAGGTGAGTCGCTGGAGGGGGCCTACGAGACTCTGGAGCGGTTCCCTGATATGAGTCACCTAGAACAGGGGCTAAACGACCTAGAGGACGCCTCAAAGGCTCTGGAGGGTGATATGAGAGCGGTTGTGTCATTACGGGGATTGATCGCCAAAGGCCCGAGGATCGCCTGTATGGCCTCAGAAGCCAGTAAAGTGTTAGTACACGCCCCAGATGTCGATCGCCTCACACAGGCCCTTGAGGCTTACGAGGAGGCGGTTCAGGAGGCTGCCAAGCTTCTCAAGGTGCTAGAACGCATTGAAAAGGGGGAAAAGTACATCTCCCGGCTGAAACCACAGGTAAAGTGCGCTGAAGAGGTAAAGGACCTCACAGAACGGCATAAACATTGGGAAATTGAGCGGGACAAGTGCGCCAAGCTCAGTGATTTCCTCACATCCCATGCCAAAGCAGAGGCCAGGGCCCAGAAGGCCACTAAAGCCCGTAAAACCGCTGTGGAGGCCCTGAAAGAGCATATGCCCGACGAGTGCCCCCTTTGTGGGAGGACTGACTAATGAGCCTGCCCAAGCCATACTACGACGACGGCCAGTGTACGATCTACCACGGGGACTGTCTCGAGATCCTCCCGGAGCTCGGTCAGCATGATTTGATCCTCACAGACCCCCCCTACGGCAAGGTAAAAGGGGATTTCGACAATGAATGGACCAATAGACCCGCTATGCTGGGCAGTTGTGAGAAGTGGCTGGATGTGATGGTGCCCGCTATGAAGGCCAATGCCACGCTCTATTGGTTCGCTTGGCCCTCTCTTGCTGGGAGGATTGAGGCTCTGATAGCGGAGAAACTCAACCCCCTGTCCCATATTGTTTGGAAAAAGCCCAATTCCCTAGCCCAGAAGGCCTGTCCTGAGTCTCTGAGGGCTCCCATGCCTGAAACAGAGCGAATAATCATGGCAGAGCATTACGGGGCGGACAATATGGCCCTGGGGGAGTCTGGATACGTCAAGAAGTGCGATGAGCTTCGGGGGTTCGTGTTTGAGCCTATCCGCAAGTATCTGGCCGATGAATGGGCGAGGGCTGGTTTGAACAAGAAAGATGGGAATAAGGCCACAGGCAGCCAGATGTCCAGCCACTATTTCACCACCAGCCAGTGGACGTTACCCACCAAAGAGAAGTATGAGATGCTCCAGGAATACGCCAATAAAGGCAATAAAAAGGAGTTTTTGGACAAGGATCACGAATATCTCCAGAAGGAGTATGAGTTCCTCCACAAAGAATATGAGTTCCTGCGCAAGGAATACGACGATCTAAAACAGGAATATGAGGAGCTTCGGCGGTTTTTCGATATGAAAACAGGTGATCAAAAGACGGATGTATGGCAGTTCGATGCCAATACAGTGCGCCACGACCATCCCACTGTGAAGCCCCTGAACTTGATCCTCTACATGGTCAGGCTCTCTTGCCGGCCAAAAGGGTTGATCCTCGACCCGTTTATGGGATCTGGAACCACTCTGAGAGCCGCTAAGGATCTGGGCCGCAAGGCGATAGGCGTTGAGATTAGCGAGGAATACTGTGAGTTAGCCGCGTCCAGGCTGGTTCAGGGTTCATTTGATTTGGGGGTATGAGTATGCAGAAGCCTTATTATCAGGACACCAGCTGCACGATCTACCATGGGGACTGCCGAGAAGTGTTACCTGAGTTGGGGAAGTTTGATTTATTGTTCACATCACCTCCTTACGGTGTTGGTGAAAACAATATGGCACACAGGGCGAAGGTTAAATACGGTGGTTCTAAGGATCTAATAAATGATGAGCTCCTTGATATAATAATCGAATCAAATTCAAGATTGGTGGGTCTAAACATACAAATGTTGGCGGCCAATAAACAAATGATCGCGTCCGCGCTCGGTAGACACTCAGAAAAATTCAAGGATGTTGTTATTTGGAATAAAACAAATCCTCCGCCTGCTATGGAACCAGGTGTGCTAAACGCCGCATTCGAGTTCATATTTTTCTTTGGCGATTCCCCGGAAAAAAGAAAGTTCACTGGATGTGATTGGCGAGGAACAGTGTCTAACGTTTGGGTCTCATCCGTAAATAGTAAGAACATATATGCAGACCAACATAAGGCAACATTCCCACAAGGGTTGCCGTCGTGGGTCGTAAGTACGTTTTCACCGGATGGGATAATCGTTGACCCGTTTATGGGGACGGGCACAACACTCAGGGCCGCCAAAGACTTAGGCCGCAAGGCGGTGGGGATCGAACTAGAAGAGAGATATTGTGAAATAGCAGCGAAACGCCTCCAGCAAGAGGTGTTTGATTTAGGTGTATAAACAGGGAGTAAAGACTATGGCCAAACAACCGAGTGCGATATTGTGTTCAGACATTCACCTTCAATTCAAACAGCCAGTAGCGTGGACGTCTGATTATCGAAAGGGACAGGAGGAGACGTGGAAATTCATATGTGACCTACAAAAAGAGCTTTCTGTTAACGATGCTATCCCCCTGGCTGTCTTAATGGGCGGAGACATCTTCGATACCCACGGAGGCGCCCTCTCCAAGTGGGTACCCCCGGAGCTCATCTCTTGGGCGATTAACCACCTTCCCGAGAATATCATAGCCATCCCCGGACAACATGATCTCCCACAGCATAACATGGAGCTCTACCCACGGAGTGCCTTAGCCGCTTTGGAGGCCGCTGGTAAGGTGGAGGTCTTGTTACCAGGGCGCGATGAGACGGAGATCTCTTTGGGGTGGGGTAGAAATGTCCTTATAAAGGGTTTTGGGTGGGATGTAGATCCAGTACCGTTTGAGTCGAGTAAAGACTATGAGCGCACAATAGCCATGATCCACGTAATGACCTACCTCCCCAAGCAACTCCCATACCCCGGCTGCAAGGCTGACAACACCAGAAAGCTCATGGGGAAGCTTGAGGGCTTTGATTTGATCCTTACCGGGGACAATCACACTCCCTTCATTGTGGACGACGGGGACCAGGTCTTGGTGAACCCCGGGTGCATCATGCGTCGGACAGCGGCTCACATAGACTACGAGCCCTGTGTGTATCTGTGGTATGCCGAGGACAACACTGTGGAGGCCGTGAAGCTCCCTAAGATAGGCGAGCTCACCCGTGACCATGTAGAGGCAGAGAACGTGAAAAACGAGCGCCTGGAGGCCTTTGTAGAGCATCTGGCGTCTACAGAGGACCTAACCATTGAGTTTGAGCCTAACCTCGAAAGGTTTATGGCTGAGAATGATACATCCAAGGCGGTGCAGAACCGGGTTTGGGAAATAGTAGACACAAGGAGAATGGTATGAACATCGCACGACGGTTGATGGGTTTAAAGGACACGGCAGAGGAAGCCAAACAGAAGGAGGCGGAGGCAAAAGGGGCTTTAGAGCAATTAAACGCCTCTTTAAAGGACTTCGAGTGTGATTCCATTGAGGAAGCGGAGACCAAGGTGGAGAAAATGGAAGCCAAGAACAAGAAAACCGCCCAGGAGCTCGAGGATGGCGTCAGAGAGCTGGAGGAGGTCCTGAATGTCTGAGGCCGTCCAATCAGTGAGGAGGACGTTTGAACAGCTCTCAGGGCGCCGACAGGCCGCTGTGGCTGAGGTGGATGGTCTGGAGGTCAAACAGAAGGCTCTGGCCACTGAACACGAAGAACTAAGGGAATCACAGGCTATCCTCCAATCAGTGGCCCAAGCTACCCAAAAAGAGCTGGAATACCACGTGGGGGAACCTGTGGCTCTGGCGATGGCCTCTGTATTCCCGGACCCCTACACCTTCCACATCGACTTTGAGACCAAGAACAACAGGTCCGTGGCATGCATCTCTTTCGGCCGGGAGGGTTCAGATGAGCGTATAGACCCCCTGAGGTCCTCTGGTGGTGGGCCTATAGACGTGACTGTGTTTGGGTTGCGGGTAAGCCTTTGGAGTCTTGAGAAACCCCGTAGCAGCCCTGTGATCCTTATGGACGAACCCTTCAGGTATGTGTCACGGGACCTCCAAGTCCTGGCCAGCATGATGCTTAAGGAAATATCCCGTAGGTTCGGGCTTCAATTTGTATTGGTTACCCATGAGGTCACCTTGGTGGAACAAGCCGACAAGGTGTTTGAGAACACGATCCGGCATAGGATCAGCGAAGTGAAGGAGGTAGTGGTATGAGTCAGAGAATCATAATCGACAGGCTTTTTGAGGATATAGAGGACCGACACACCTTTTCAGATGATGAGGTGGTGTTGATCCACGCAGAAAAGGATGATGGGGAAACCTATATCCAATTCTCTCTGGATTTACAAGAGGTGCCTACTAAAACCACACAAGTAAAACTATCTATCAACAAGACAGACCTCCTCGTAGCATTGGCGGCACAATGACCCTCCTCACCGACGACAGCCCCATGCCCTTCGGTAAGCACAAAGGCGTCCCAATGATGAAAGTCCCCGCCAGTTATCTCCACTGGTGGTGGACCAAAGCCGACTCAACCAGCCATCCACAGGTTGCTGCATACATTGAGAAGAACCTCAAATCCTTAGAAAAAGAGCATTCTGACGGAATTTGGTAGAAATACCGTGACGGAAGTATCCCCCCGTTCGATGTATTATTGAACGACGGAACAGAAAGGAACTCACATGAAAGACCAAATCATAGCAGTTATCATCGGCATCGGGATTCCCCTGGTAGGCCTCGCAATCTCCAGCTACTACCTCTCTGGGGGTGGGTGATGCCATTAGAAGCAGGGGACTATGAACTTAGCAGATGTAAAGACGCTGAGGGCCGTATCAAGACCGAATTGAAGTGTGATGAAACACAAACGCATACACTGCATGAGGGGTGTGTTTTCACTGCCAATGGTATCGTTTATGTCCTTTCTAGTGCTTTTATTACAGAGGACCATTCGGTTTCTTATTCTACCTTAATAATGGATTATGAGGAACACAGGTATAAACGTATTTTTGATAAAGCCTATAAACCTAATAGTCTCATCACCCAAGCAAAGAAATTTGCAGAAGAATTAGTGGGTGGTCTGTGGTATGAGTGACAAAAAGACGGCGGCTCAGGTAGAAAAGAACAATGCCAGCCCACCTCAGTATCGAATCTACCGAGTAACGGGTGATGGGCATCTGTGGGCGCATGGTGGGGCTAATGGAGGTCTCGCACACCATCCTGAGTGTGGTTGCCGGGGTGAAAGATGAACGACCCAAGGGACGACCCAAGGTTTGAGATAATAGTTGAGGATGGCTTAAAGATTATATGGGTACTCTTTGAGCTTTGGTGTTTGTATTACCTTATTTTTGTATGGGGATGGTAGTAATCGAGGAGGGAATTGAAAGATGGGTGACGGAAAGACAGTAGCAGATGAGTTGCGGGAATGGTGTAAAAACGGCATTTGGCTCAATAAAGAGCTGGGACCCCCCTCTAATAAGACCGCGAGAACCATATACGGATTCGTGCTCGATGAGTGGCCCGATAAGATAGTCGATGCACTTGCTGAGAAGGATGCTGAGATGGACAGCCTTACGAATAGTGCAATCAGGGAAGCGGGAAAGGTTACCGAGTTGGAGGACAAGCTCCGGTGGCGCAAGGTTGAGGATGAGCCCGTTCCCGATGATGGTAAGTGGAAGCTGTGTTTTAATGATGTTGAACTAGAGCCGTGGATTTCAAAGCAGGGATACTCGGAGTACACCCACTGGCGGCCCCTAGACTTACCGGAGGTTTAATTATGAACGACAAAGAAACAGACACAAACTGCCCTCATTGTGGGAAGTCAGATACACCAAACCACTGCTGTGGGTGGAAGCATGATGGGGAGCGTAATTATGACACTGATTGTTTTGGGAGGTTCACACTTATAACAGGCACCCCAAAACAGAATAAGATGGATTATTGCCCCTATTGTACAGGGCGGATAGTGGTGGAGGAGAAGGGTGATGAGTGATGAAGAAACAATAGCTGACAAGATGCGCAGTAGTGCCCATCAATCAGCCTCTATTGATTACGAGGGAATATTAGATACAGGATTACTCCGCTGGGCAGATAAAATAGAGGCTCTACTCCTTGTGAAAAATGAGCAAATAAAGAGGTTAAAGGAAAGTGTCATATGCAGGGAGGAGGTTACCGAGGGTGTTCTGGGGTGGTTATATGATGCAAGTGAGCGCCACCGAGAAACTAAAGAAAGGCTCATCCAACAACTGGACACAGCGGAGGTTGAGGTAAATGACCGAGATTGTGAAATACAAGACTTGAAAGCCAGAGTCATCAAATTAGTAGCAGGTATTGAATCCGCTAAAGGGATGGTAGGTGATTCCAGTTTTATTGATGAATTGAATGAGGCTCTCTCATGACCCTCTTCATCATATCCCACAAAGCTTCCCCACGGGTCATTGTCTACGCCAGTTACAGTGAGGAATGGATCAAGGCCAAATGGGCGTGTGATTGCGGGGGTCCCAAGGGCAAGATGGAGATCAAGAAATTCATAGAGGCCGGGGATGAGCAATAACCCCCGCACCATCTGGTTCACAGGACTCCCGTGCTCCGGCAAGACAACCCTAGCACGGGCCCTTGGTGCTGTCCTCTGGCGTGGGGGATTGCCCATCTACATGTTAGACGGGGATGTTATTCGTAAGGGCCTCTGTGAGGACCTGGCGTTCTCTGAGGCGGATAGGCATGAGAACCTCCGGAGGGTGGCCCATGTGGCCAAGATCCTTAATGACACGGGATATATCGTCCTTGCCAGCTTCATTTCCCCTATGGAAGCAGATCGCCGTATGGTCTGTGAGATTATTGGGAGCGTGTTCATCGTCTATGTTCGTTGTAGCCCGGAGATATGCGCTGAACGTGACGTAAAAGGGATGTGGGCTAAAGCTGCTGCCGGGGAGATAACGGGGTTTACGGGGTATGACGCCCCTTATGAGGAGCCTATTGGCACTGCTCACTACATCGCGGCTACCGGGGAGAGGCCCCTAGAGGACATCGTTTCTGAATTAGCGGCATTGATAAAGGAGGCCCTGTGATGGCGAAGAAACCACCCAGTCGGATGTATCCCACACGGGATGAGATGATAGATGAAATCAAAGTCCTGAAGAAGAAGCTCAGTAAAGCCACGGCCCGTGCCAATGATGCTGAGGCTGCCAATAGAGCCCTAAGACGGCGGAAAGAGGGGGATGGGAATGAGTGATATATGGTTTACCTCTGACACCCACTTCAATCATCCGAAGATTATCGAGCCTGATTACAGTGACCGGCCCTTTGATTCTATCGAGAGCATGACCTATGCAATAATCACCAACTGGAACAACTGTGTTTCTCCGGGTGATGATGTCTACCACTTAGGTGACTTTGCTTTATCGTGGGGAAAGAAAAGTGAGAAAGAAATCCGACGCATCTTTGAGCAGTTGAATGGACACAAGCATTTGATCATTGGAAACCATGACAGAAAGGAAGTAACGAACCTTCCTTGGGCAACTGTCTCCCACTACAAAGAAATCAAGGTGAACCTTGGAAGAGAACACAAACAACGGATAGTCCTGAGCCATTATGCATTGAGAGTTTGGAACCAAATGCACCGGGGAGCTTGGATGTTACACGGACACTCTCACGGGAACCTCTCGGATATAGGCGGGAAGATCATGGATGTTGGAGTGGACACGTCCCATTACGCTCCTTTGAACATCGATGATGTTGATATGCTCATGAGTTCACGTGACGTTATTACTTATGATCACCATGAAATTAGAAAACCGGAGGACACCTAACATGCCATACATCAAACCAGAGGACCGGACGCAATTCGATGCGGTACTTGATAAGATGCCCCTTATAAGTAACAAAGGGGAACTCGAATACTGCATCTACAGACTAATGCACCAATATATGAACTGTAGGCCTGAGAAATACTCCCAACTCCATGACACCGTTTATGCGGCAACGCATTGTGCAGATGAGTTTAGAAGGCGCCGTTTGGATAAAAGGGAAGATAGCGCCAGAGCGGTCAACGGAGACATAAGGCCATAGAATTTTGACTTTAGCGGGTTACCTCATCTTACATTAAAAGCATACTGGATCTTCACCGGCCTGAGTGGGTCGGATGTGGGGTAGCTCGCTAATTATAAACAAGGAGGTAGAGGCATGCTGGTACTTTCACGTAGACCAGGACAGAAGGTGTTTATCGCAGGAGACAAGATCTCCGTGGAGGTCCTCAAAGTAGTGGGGAAACATGTGACGTTGGGATTCACAGCCCCCGATGGGATATCCATCATGCGGGAGGAACTGTTGAGTCCATCGGAAGAGGAGGATGGCCGTGAAGCCTTTGCCAAAACCATCGATCCAAAATGCGAAGATAAGAACTGTAGATGCCAGACGGGTGATTATGAACACAAGCTAGGGTATTACAAGGAGTTCAAGAAAGATGGCACGGATGATGGTGAACACGATGATGGAGGAGCCTAATGAAACTAGAAGATACGATGGGTCAGTTGAATTATACAGACCGGAAAGACACATCTACTCAGATGAAATCCTATACGATGGGGCTCCTTGTTCAGAAAGCCTTTACACTGCATAAATCAGATCCTCATCATGATTACAAATTGCTCCAACAGAACAAAAGAGACCGCCAAGTCTGTATGAGATACATCTACGAGGAGCCGATTGAGGTGGTGTTCGATGTATCTGCGGCATTAGAGGATCTTAAAAAGAAAATGTATGACGGTGGAGGCCATTATGATCTCATGGAGGATATTGACACCATGATCAAAGAGCTCATGGACCTCGGATATCGTATGCAAGGGAGGCCGGAATGTTTCCCCGAATCTGGACAGGACTAAAACTAACCTTCTGGGTCTCTCTGGCGGTGTTCTACATCGTTGTATCGGTCCATGAAGATGAATGGCGGGAAGAAATCGAAAAGAAAGAAGGTATACAATGCAAATTAAAATCACAGACACACTAATCCTTACCACCTCGTTCTTTGTTCCTTTTAAAGAGTTCTCAGTGGTACTCCATGAAAATAGGGAGGAAGTGCAACATTTTGAGTCCAACAAAATGTCTAGAGTCAAAGAACAGGTGGAATGTGCTCACGCAGATAAGACCCTAAAAGGGGGAACTGTGGTGAGAGACTTGGTTCTAAACTTTAAAGAAGCTGATTATACGGTCGGAAGCCGTCATGAATTGGAGGCGGAGGATGAGTGAATTAACGTATGAACAGGCTGCGGTCCTTTGTAGGGTTGAGGGGATGCCTATAGAGTATCGTTTACCAACTGGGAAAGTGTGGCGTAAGGATAGCGGCGTAGGCCCAGATAATAATACTTTAGAATACCACCACCGCCTAACTCCCGGTGCCGAACTAACGCCAAAGCAAGCGGATATATGCCGGGGTATGGGTATAGCCGTTTATCGGGAACATACGTTGATGTGCTGGCTAGTGTTAGAGGACGGGGGTGGGGGATGAAGACCAAATACAAATATATCCACTTCTCCGCGTACGAACAGAAGAAGCGGCAAAAGACCCGCCGTTATGCGTGCTTCAATACAAAGCGGCGGATTTTACTAGGTCAGGTGGTGTGGTCAACTGGTTGGCGTCAATATGTGATTTACTTTGCTGATGATGTGGTGTTCTCGAAGGATTGTCTTGAGGACGTGAACCACTTTATTCAGCAGCTTATGGATGAGCGGTCAGAAGGGGGTGGGTCGTGAGTCTATGGCGGTACAGAGTGGCAGAGATCAAGTTATCTGTGTGGCAGTTGACGGGGATTGTGGACTGGAGCATCGAAACACGGTTCTACCCACAAAGACGGCTTGTTGTGTGGCCGGTATGGCGCAACTTCACGCCCGTTGTGGCGGACTTAAAGGCGTCGCCGTACTACGCGGTAAAGCAGGATGCGCGGCGGGCGATCCACTACCACATCATAACAGAAACGACCATCAAAAGCGTGGAGGAGGTGGTTTGATGACACGCAAGGAGAGGATAGAAAACAAGTACGAAGAATATGCTCAGGTCAGCAAATCAATGGGCCTTACCCCACTGAGCATAGAGGAATACGTTCAAGAGGTAGGGAAGATATACGGCTACCAGGGAGAGGGCCCTTTACAACCAATAAAAAAGGCGCTCATATAAAGCGCCCAACCGCCTCAAGTAGCACGGGGAGTTGTAACGCCTATTTAGACAGGGAAACCCCTTTAGCCGCAAGCTCCGAATAGAGAGCCTCCAACACCTTCTTATGGATCTGATCGACCCGCGCCCCCGTCACCCCAAGGACCTTCCCTATTTTCGCAAGGATCATCCCCTCATGGTAATATAACCGCATGACAAGCCGCTCACGCTCTGTCAGGCCCTCCAAAGCCTCATAGAGCTCCCTTATCATATCCGCAAGCCCCAGAGCCTCACAGGGCCACACAGCGCTTTCGTCGGGCAATACGTCTTTCAAGGTGGTTGCCCCCTCCTGATATATCTCATATTCGAGGGAATCCGGGGGTTTTTCGTTCTCCAGCACCCTTTTAACCGTTTTCAGGGGCATATCAGTGATTTCAGCGAGATCCTCTGGTGTGGGGTCCGCTGAGTGTTCCTGCTGCCAGGTCTTACGCGCTTGCTTGATCTGGGTGAAATGACGCCTATCCCAGCGGCTCATATGGTCCATATCCCTGAGAGCCTTTAAAATATCCCCTTTTATCACGTGGTAGGCGTATGTCTGGAAAGAGGCACTCCTATTGGGATCAAAGCGTTCCACAGATGTGATGAGCCCTATAACCCCGGCCTGGTATAGATCGTCCCTGGAGATATAGTCGGGAAGCCCCCGGGAAATGATGGACACGACCTTGCCCACGAAGTCGAGGTGGTCCTCTACGTTGATAGGCGGCTCCACAGGGGTATTCACCCTTGCTGGGTCTTATTCCAACGCTCCACCATCTCCAGAAGCCCGAAACCATGTGCGCCAGAGGGTGTCACCCAGTCGTAGAGGAAGTTCCCAAGGCCCATAGCGTGTTGGATCCTTATATTCAGACACCTGAACCCTGACTCGCTACAGGTCCATTCATTGGGGGAGATGTTCTTTACCTTGCCCAGGCGGCCCGTCAACAGGTACTTGGCGTTCTGGATGATCTGGAGCTTGGCGTAGGTGATTAATGGGACGTTCTCGGCTAGGAAATTGTATGAATCGAGCACCTCATAGGGTTCGACCCCCTTTATGGGCTGGATATACACTGACCTGCGCTTAGGCTTCACCTGTTGCCACGCCTGGAGCCGCTCGAATGGTATAGGCCCCCTCAAGCCTGATTTGTGCTCTACCATCCCCAGCGGCCCCACGAACCGGCTTTTCTTGACGATGCTCTCGAAGTACACCTTATCCCCGGAATCATACTCAAATGCGATCAGGACATGGGCGAATTTCCCGCCTGTACCTATTCTGATCACATGGTTGAAAGGGTCCATCTGGTTGTATGTATATCCAAAATACATCCTCACCAGATCCCCACGGGGCTCTGTGGCTTCGATTACATCGTTCATGCTCCTACTCCTTCGGCTTATACGGTTTGATGTAGATGAACTTTCGGGACCCATCCAGCTTCTTGACCTCGGCGTATTCGTGGCCATTCTTCCTGTCGATCCAGATATCGGTCCATTCCTTGGCTACTGGGTCATACACGTTGTGGAGCCTTGTCCCGCTAGGGGGTTCAGCACCTAGCCTCGGGTCCTTTGCGAATACCAGCATGCAGCACCCGAGCAACAGGCATAGGCCCAGCAAAAAGGCTTTGGCGGGGACATCCATCCTCAAGGAGTTACCACTGAGACGGCATTACTGGAGGTGTTGCTGGTGTCGTCATTGGCAGCTTGGGCATTGTTCCCGTCATCGTTGTAGAGTTGATTGACCTGAGAACTCTTGTCATCGGCGGTGAATATATAGGTGTCCCCGGTATGGGTTTTCTCGAGCTCACAGCCCACACAGAACAGTCCAATTGCCACTGCCACTAAAAAGGCCCCGATGCCCGCACACGTACTCTTGATTAGTTCTTTCATCATTCTCTCCTTGGTTAGGTTTACTGATTCACAATGATCGACAGATCACCGTTTACTACTTTGAACATAATCCACAACACTGCACCGCCTACCATCAGACGGCCTATGTCCCGGATCTCTATCCCATCAAATTTCAACAAGCCCTTGAACAAGGTCAGAGAGGTTCTCTGTTTGAGGACCGTCGCAGCAGGTTGTTTGCTGTAGTCCTCCGCTGCAGAGGTGTTTCTTATCATCTGAGCAAGGCCGTCAATATCGTCCTTTGTGGCTAGTAGCTCCATGTCCTTTGATAGTCCTAGAATACGTCTCATCATGAGCATCACATTGTCCTTTAACATTTTCATAAGGTCCCGGAGCGGGGCATGGTCGTGGTCTGACTTCCCGTTCTCCCTGGATCTCGCATTCCACTGATCTACACGCTCCAGAGCGTCATTCAAATTGTTGTCCATTAGTTCCAATGTATCGTCTCCGTTAGTCATGGTAGAAACCCCTCGTTAGTTCTGTAGTTCGTTAAGGTGAGTTTGTTGAAGTTACTGCAAAAAATCCGTTGCTGTTAAACGATGATGATGGCGTGTCTGTCAATTCACCACCCATATTCGGGGATTGCCCTTGGAGGATCCCGTTTAAAGCTCCCTGCCCGATTGGTGATTTGCCGTTTGATGCCCTCAAATGCCCATACCACTCACCGTCTGGTGGATTAAAGCGGATGCCATTACTGAAACAAGTCCCGTAGTAAGCTACTCCGGCCGCGTTGGTGTAATCCTGGTAATTCAGAGTCCAGTGAACGTTGGTAGTGCTCGACACTTGTCCCTGCTCGTTGGTCACTGTGTACACCGTCTCATGTGGACCTAGTGATGGTTCGAGCCTCTGGTATAGGCGTTCATCGTTATCTGCTGGCGATCCTACCTTCACCCAGAGGATCATGTAACGGGGTTCAGGGGCAACAGCAAAGGCGATAGTCGCAACGAGTATGAGGAATAGGAGGAGTTTTTTCATGGGTGGACGCTCGCTGTTTCGTTGACGATATCTAGGAGTTGGGCGGCAGAAGGTATACCGTTTGCATAAGGGCGGAAATCATCTATACGTCCGTTAAAGTACCGGCCGGCAAAGTTCGACAGGCCCCCTATATCTAGCGAGTCGGCGCTATCAATCGATATTGCTATGTCACCCGCGGCTGTTGATCCAACCGCCACAGCATCAACATATACAGTGGCCACGCCGCCAGAGGTCCATGTGGCCGCAATATGCTGCCAAACCCCGGAGGTCAAAGTATTCGTAGTCTGATAAACGACAGGGGTCACTCCATCATCACTCACGATAAAGCGGAGATCGTTCCCATCCGCCCCTCCACAATCAAGCCTGATGGTCGTTGCCGCCCCTGCGTCGGCTATACCTATCATAGAATCGTTTATAGCTAGGACATCAGGAAATACCCACCCCATAATAGCGAAGTTGGTCCAAGTTGTAGCGGTCAGTGCTTTGGTGATTTTGCTATTGATCCCATTGAAATCATAGTATCCGTTGCTGCTGGCAACAGCCCATGTTGGTCCTGATAGGATTCCATTAAATTTGTTGCCGCTGGTATCCGGGCAGGCATCAGCATATTCCATACTCCACGATGCTACTAGAGTGTCAAAATTTGGGTCTATTTGATCTAAATTAATCCATCCATGTCCCACACGTTCGTCAATAAACAATTGTAACATTTCGGCTTCACTCAACATGCGGCCGTCCCAATCTCTGAAATAGTTTATAGGGCCATTAAAAAATGACGATGGCACTGCATCCGTCTGCTCGACGCCTATGGTCACGAAGTTCGGCGGGGTTGTATTAGCGAACATTCCGTTAAAGCTAAAGGTCAAATCCCCGACCGAGACTAGCTCTGTGATTTGCTGCGTTGCACCGTTGATCATACAATAACGAACCCCTGTAGCATCTCCACCCCATCCCATGTGAACCCATGTGCCCACATCTATATCGGTTGAATCGGTGGGTGTGCGCCACGCCCATTCAAAGGTGCTGTCATTCTGGACATTGAGCTGATAATGATCTCCGGCCCCGTATCTGATAGCCGCTCGCATCCTGTTATTTCCGCCCGTATTAGGGGTGTTAAAATAACACCAAATCCCGGCATCTGCACCATCATCAACCTCAGACAGAAACCAAGTGCTTACGGACCAAAGCTGCCCCGTCATCGCCCCTGTACCAGTGTTTTGGAATATCCTCTGACTCGTCCCGTTTAAATCGAAAAACGGAAATATAGTAGCTGAGTTCGTTACATGAGGGGGCGCATTGATGACTTGGTAGACATTTGTCCCACTTTCGCCATCGTCGATAATCGCTGTAGACTGGAACTTAAAGAACCTGCGATTGTTTGCAATGAATGGATCAACGGGATCCTCCCCACTATCCCCAAGAAACCCCACTGGAAAGGGGATCCCCAATACACAGGCCACAAACACCACCATGGCCCCCACAAAGAGCGATAAGAGCTTCCCCTTCATTATGGTGTAAACCCCTTAATCGTGGGTACAGCGTAGAATTTAGCGGCTCCTCTGGCGATCGAGGTAATGACATCCTCCTTACCCGCGGTGATGGTTAGAGTGGGAGGAGACTCTCCATCCCCCCAATCAAACCCCGTATCCCACACAGCCAGCCTACTTCCAGTGCCATCCTGTTGAACAAGAAGCATATAGGTGGCACCGGGTTGGATATTGCTCGGTAAAGCGATATCCACGTCATTGGTCAGAACCAGAAATTGCATATTCCCATTATCCGCGTCCCATGTGACGTTGGTGCCTATATACGTGATCTCATTGATTCCCACGTTATACACCTGTCCAGTGATCCCCAGGTTGGCGTTGACAGTGGTGTCGCTATTCACGTTTATCCCATTGGTGGCCACGAGCTCCAGTGTGTCATTAGCCCGGATCTCTATCGGCCCTGTGACACCCGCGTGTATGTAACCCGAGGCAGTGGCGGGGGTGGCACCGAAATAGACATTCGTGAGAAACCCTACATAGTTGGTCGCCTGGTGATTGATCATAGGGCCGCCAGCGGTGTTGAGGAAGGTGCGGGTGTTCCATGTATAGGTGGCTGTCCCCCCTGAATCCTGGAGGGTGCGGGTATTAAACACCATGACCGGATTCCCCGCTGTGTCCTCCACCTGGCCGTCTGTGCCGCTTATCATCTCTTGGCCTGTGGAATAGACCAGAGAGGTCGGTGTCGATATAGACGCGGCGATCAGATTGGTTGCTACCTGGTAAGAGACAATCTCCTGCCCTGTATCCGCATCATTGGTCACAGAGGCATTGGCAAACGTCCAAATGGTCCCATCAGCCATATTAGGGCTGGCATTAGTGGTCAGACCATTACCGTCAGGTACATCAAAAGTCCCGTCAGCCTTAAGAAACTTACCTGCATCGGCGCCCACACTCGTAATCACCCCCGTAGTCCCCACACCCGCAAAGAGGTTTGTGTACCATGGAACAATGGGATCCGGGATCTCGTTGTAATCATTGATCTCCGGGGTGGTGGCGAATGTCAGGTTGTTTAGGTCTGTGAACGTCGTGGTGGACGCTGGGAGGGCTATAAAGCCTGGTGCCCCCGCATTTACCGTCCTGCGGATTACAATGCGTTTAAGGCCGTCGTAGCGGTCCCAGGAGAGCACCACAGCGTTGGTCAGGGCGTGTCCGGTGAATATCACGGTATTAGTGATCCATGGAAGGCGGCCGGAGAGGTTGGTGCCCCCTATCTGGTAATCGATGGTATTCACGATCCCAGTGGTGAAAGCCCCGCCGTTGGTGGTGGATGTAGCCACATTGGTCACTCCACCCCATATTCCCACGCTTACATCGTCGAAAAACGTTGTAGGCCCGTAAATACTGCCCTGTGCATGGACAACAGGGGTATACGAGACAATGAGCCCCGTTGTAGCGATTACGAGCAATAAGAAGCTCCTCAGCTCTTTTATCAGGTTCATCAGCAAGATACTCCGGTTGGACAGGCTGTTTCCAAGACTTGCCCGTCTGAGTTAGTAAGGCGCGCACATTGTTCACCAGAGGCCTCATCAATGAACTCCACCCATCCAAAGCCGTCTGAGGTTGGATCTTGTCCAGCATCTCCCTGGAGGTTGTGGGAATACATGGGCATGCGTAAAACCGCGATTATGGTGTTACTTGAGTTTCTGGCCAGTAATTCAAAGACCGTGTTGGTCAATGCCTCAGCCTCAGCGATACGATCGGCGAAGGGGGTTGTGTTACCATTGAGCTTGGCGCTGAACTCGCCCTGAGTGGCGTCTGCTAGTGCTGCGCTGTCCTTTTCCCAGTCACCAGGCTGGTTGATCCCATTATCTAGGGTTTTCACCATGTTCTGGAGGTTGTCGATATCGTTGTCGACCGTGATCTGGAAGGTGTCGGTGTTGTCAAAGCGTGTGTAAGGGGTCAGATCGCTATCTGTCACCAATTGGAGGTTCACCAAGACATTCTCCCGGAACGTGATAAAGGGGTATCTGCCCACCGCTAGAACACCACCATCGGAGTCCCGGAGGAAGTTGTTGGACACGTCATACCACATATCTACTAGGCGGAGGCTCATTGGGTGGCCTCTCCATCCTCACCCAGGTGGAAACAGGCGTCCATGAAGGGCTCGAGGGCTTTCTCATACACCCGTTGAGCAGCTTGCATCTGTTGGGCCAATTCCCGCTGCTCTTGACGAAGCTCCACATTCATCGCCTGGATCTCTAACTGGCGCTTACTGATCACCGTCTCCATGTCCAGTATCTTCTTTTTGGCATCGAGGACCTTGGGGTCTGTGCTGTTTAAATGCCCTGCCACATCCAAAGCACTGCGCCGTAATTGGTTAAACTTCTGCTGTTCTTGCTGCTTTGCCTTACGAGCCTCTTTGTCAGCGGCTCTCTTCTCTTGCTCATTCATAGCTTCCCCTTTCTCATGGTGTTTAGAATTTCAATGTGTCCTTAAAGTATACCGTAGTATCTAGCCCGTTCGTGGTCACGGCATCAACCTTTGCCATAATGTGTTGGTTAGTTGAGTCTAATTCAAATTGGCGCGGGACGTGGTTGGTGGTATGGCCCAACACAACAAACTTAGAGGAGTTGTTTGTAAGACCCAAAACAACATCGGTCCAAATAACAGACACCGTAATAGGGGGTGAGCTTGTGTTTACAAAGATAATCCCGTCCCAAGGGACCCAACATATAGTGGTAGGGGCCGCCGGGACGAGCAACGATTGGTAGGTCGTGGAATTAAGTGTCGACGTGCTTGTAGTGTAATCGCCCGTGTCCGTGAATGATGTCGCAAGCAACACGCTGGCCATGATGATTCCTAAAACTATAAGGTATGCTTTCTTCATGACATTCTCCTAGACTAGGGCTTCGAGTCCCAGGTCTTGTAAGTTAAGGTGAAAAGCGTCCCATGCGGCCTGCATCCCTGACAAACCCCCCGAATGTTCTGGTACAAAATCAATCTGCTCCGATAGGTGTCCGTGTTTAACACTAAAAACATCTAGTGTGATGATGCCGTCTACTGTGTGATCGCCTGTTATAGCAAGATCGTAATCGCCTCCCACTGTGGAATTTAAGTCGCCTGTTGGGTTGAGAATTATGTCGCGATCAGCGGTTAAAATCAAATCGAACTCTGTTGTGGTTATATTCAAATTGCCGTGAACGCTGAAAAGTGAACTAGCACCAGCCGTTATGTTTGCCGCGCCCGAACAGTTCACATCTAGCAAGACCGTGTTGATCTCAACCTCAGCACTAGACCAAGTTAAAACAGGGGTGACACCATCAACGTCCACCAACGCTCGCGCATCGAAATCCCCTGATACGGCTTCACTAACATCCAGAAAGGTGTTGTTAAGAAGATCAATGACCTGTCGAGAACCCACAGATGTTCCTGTTGTGGTATCATAGGATGTGGCATACCCAAGGGACTGGAACAAAGCGGGACCTGTGTCCAGACCCGGGGCTTCATCATCCCATGCTGATAGAATCCGTGTATAACGCCAGTCCTGATCGTCGAGGGGGCCATAGTCTGCCCGTCTGTCAGTGGTCCGGGTTGTCGTAAGCTCATTATGCAGGAAACAAGGAGACACACCGCTACTGAGATTCTTATCAATGCTTGAACAAGGGACATCACCGGGTTCCCAAGGAAAGCTGCCGGGGTCGAGCGTGGGATTAACATAAAGGACGTCGTTGGGATTAGTGAGATCCTTAGCCACAAGCACGTAGGAACCGCCCTGGGCTTGTGCGTTATCGAAGTTGGTATCGTCCTCATCATAGGTATTGACAGCAGAATTAAAGGCACTGTGGAAATTAGTGAGCTGAAGGAACGTGTTTCCAGCGTTCGTGGTGACTGAGAGGGATTTACCACTGACACCAGCACCCCATAGATCGGCATCGTGGGAGTCAATCCGGTAATACTTCTTCTCCGTCAATCCCGTGCTCGTCTGTAAATTGTAGTACATCCCAATGAAATCCCCGTCAAATTGCCCGATGTCGTTGGCTGTCAGAACCCGCTCATGGAACTTGAAGTCCTCCAGAACACCTGTGTGGAGGAGTTCCGCATTGATCCCCAGTCCTGCTCCGCGTGGATAGGTGGTGTTTACCAGTCCAATATCCGGATCAAAGCCGTCGGGGCGTATGTAATCGTTGTAGACCGGGCCCCCGTTGTATACCTCGAGCTCCAGCAAGGGGGCAAGACTCACCCCAAGGAGATCTACAGCCCCATTCTTCGCACAGAGGATCAAACCATTATTATGGCGGGCGTTGGTTTCCCAGGGGCCCGGGTCAAAGTTGTCAGCGAAAGCCGGGTTCCCCAACGTGATATTAAGGCCCGCCACTACGAGGTTGGGATCTTGGGTGGCTGAGGACTCATCTGTCTCAGATGGGAGGATGGTCATGTATATCCCGTCCCCACTGAAAGTATCAAGATTGACCTGCGAGAAGGTCACAGATCCAAAGGCAACCACTGGGTCATTGAGGTGTTGTTTCCAACTTCCCCCGAATACCTCAAGCTGGAGCGAGGTTTCGTCAAGATACTCGATGGAATAGGTAATGCCCTCCGCATCGCTACTACCATCGGTTACCCCTAGATTCAGGGGGTCAGAGTCCGAAATCAACCCCACCTGCCCTTGATCCTGGTTCACAACGGTCACAACACTGTCCACAAGCTCTATCTGGGCAAGATACACCCACTGGGCTTGGCTGTCTGTGTGGGTGTCTGGGAGGCCTAGTGTCTTATCCAGGAAGATGATCATCACCCCATTAGCCGTATTGTCCTCAATATCCCACAAAGTCGAATCAAAAGCCAAATCAGAGGTCGGCATGATCCCCCCTGTGAGACCTGCGCCAGACATCAACACCGCGTAGGCCTGCACAGTCCCCGTGGCGACCCCTGAGAGGGCCGCTACGTCGAACTCGTGATCAGATGGGAACCCAGTCGCAGCCCAGTATCCCTCGCGGTACCAGACCCCTGGACGCATATCAACGCCATCCCCGCGGACGTTCATCTGGTACATATGCTGGAAATGGCTCGAATTATACCTATGTCGGCGCCTATCGCTACGTCGTGGGCGATTCTCGATCTCCCTTACGGCATCAGCTATACGTTCAGCGGACTCCTCTGTGAAATTCACACCATGGCTCATGAGGGAACAGCCTCCGTTGGAAGATCTAAAGGCAACCACGCCTCTTCCCAAAGGCCATGATATTCGAAGAACACCCCAGGAAGGGTAGAATTAAGCTGGAGTCCTGTGCCATCCAACAAGGCTGGATCATCAATACGCTCCCCGCGCGTGTCGAGGATAGGCTTGTGGAGTGTGGGCTGGCCCCCTGGGAAGGTAGCTGTGTAGAATCCTTGGTCCAATATGAACTTCACCCAGGTCTCCGGGCGGATGACGATCTTATAATTGACCTCGAAAAAGGCTATATTCTCCCCTGTGAAGGCGGTGCGGGCCCCATTACGCATATAACCGCTCAGGGGTGGTATGGGTATTCCTCCAATAGTCACCTGATCACTGTTGATGGTGTCTTGGTAGGTCTCAAGTTCCGTGGAATCGAACTCATCCCCCTTAATAGCTAATGAAATGGATATCACCAGCAAAGAACGAGGCAAGTTAATAGGTGGGTCAAAAGGCATCTCAGCACTATTCACGACCCCTATTTTAGGATTATCCCGAAGTACTACTGGAAGGGCCGCTGCTATGGGCTCCCCCACTGAATAAGCCCTGTCAAATATGGACTCTTCTGACTGGAAATCGAAATTGACGACCGCCTTTAGTTCCCATGGCTGGGTGTTCTCAGCGCCTCCTGTGCCGCCTTGGATGGTCCTATATGTGACAGTAACCAGCCACGTGCATTGATCCTGTTTATCAGGACGTGGGACGATCGTAACAGCCACATAATTCTCTGCCTCGGGATCTGTGGGAGTGGCCGGGTCAATATACTGGTCTCCCTGTTGTGGGATCTTCACACCACCCGCATCGGCTTTTAGCACTTGGAGTTGACCGTCTGTAACATCACTCGTAACCACCTGGAACACGTCTGTAAGAGTTGTTCCCCCCTCTGTTACATTTCCCCCTCGTTCCTGAAATCGTCTCACAACACTTACAATGCTCATAGTATCTCCACCGTTTTTATATCTGTGCTAAAAGCGATATTACCAAGGAGTTGAATCTCACTTTGAGCAAGATCCACAAGCTCATCAGTATTGTCCGCCGTTTTCTTAATGTCTTTGCGATTATCATCAGGGAAACGCTGGCGGTTGATTGCGGAGAAAGCCTCCGCTGATCCTCGTTCTGCTGCTCCAGCAAATCCCGTCTGAACAACCTCGATCTCGTTAGCTTCCTTGATGGCATCCACACGCTCCCGAGCCGCCTTAGACAAACGATTCTCCACATCTAAAGCCTGCTGCTGTAACGCAAAGAACGCCTCTGACCCCTCTTGGGCTGCTGCTATTTTGATGGTGAGGGCCTGACGTTCCTCAATAAGTCTGTTTATCTTCTGTTCATTGTTAAGTTGGGAAAGCTGCCCTTTCCGAAGATTCTTCTCGAATTGCTCCTGGGCCTCGGTATCTTTCTTCGTCTGGAAGAACCCAGATTTTACTGGATCGACGACATTCTGTGCCTGCACCAGAGCTTGAAACCGCTCGATAGTTTTGTCAATGATCGCTATTTGGCCAGCTTCAAGTACTGTGAGGGGGCGACTTTCTGATGCCATCACAAGCTCATCACGTTTAGCAAGCAATCTATCAAGGCTTTTGATAGTGGGCTCAACGTCGATAAGTCCTGCTAATGACTTTCGCAACGCTGCAAGACCTTCGGTAGACCTAATACCCCCGAATTTATCTCCAATCTCAGCCTGTTGATCTGAGAGCCGTTCCATTGATTTCTCTAACTGCTTTGTCTCCAGATTCAATTTAACAAATGCCGCTGCTAATGCTGCTGCCGCAATAACAACAAGGGCCATAGTCGCCCCAGACAGAGCGACAGCGACTGTGGCAGTTTTGAACGCCACTATCATAGTGGTCAATGCACCTGATATGACCCCTACTGCTGTGATCAAACTCCCTAGTACTATCAGAACAGGCCCTGCCACTACTGCAAACTTTATAAATCCAAGGATCTGAGCCCGCTGAATACTATCTAATTCACTCATCTGTTTGGTTAGGTTTTTCAAGAATTTAGTGATATCGGCCACAACATCGGCTACTTTGAAACCGTTTATTAAGAAATCACCAAACGCCTCACTCGCATCTCTAAATGCTTCCCCAGCTATCTTGGTTCTATTCGCCAAAGACTCCTGTGTTCGAGCAAAATCACCAACCGCATTCTTCGATTGCTCTGTGATGAGTTGAAGGGTTACGACGGCGCGCGCTTGTCTATTCGTCTCAAATGTCACGCCCTGAGCCGTTAGGATAGCCACACGGTCTATCACATCTTTCTCCAACACGGTTTTACCCAAAGATTTAATACCCTCACGCTCACCAAGGAGGGCACGTGTAATGGCATCAGAGGCCCGTTTGGTACCTCCTTGAAGATTGGTGAAACTGGCGAGGTCACCCGCTAATGCCTGTACCTGCAAAGACATATCTAGGGCAGCCTTCTGAGAAAACCCAAATCCAGTCAGCAAATCCCCTGTATTAGCGAGGAGTTCCCTAGAACTACTACCCGCTAGTTTAAAGTTTTCAGACAGGGTATCAGCGGCCCTCTCCGCCTGTTCCCCAATATCTGTGAATACAAAACCAAACTTACTCCGGACCTCCTCCGCATCAGCAGCAGCTTTAATAGATACAGCACTTAATGCTATGATTGGTAGCGTAACAGTCCGTGACAACGTCCGTCCGAAATTCCGAGTCCCAACTCCAATGGACTTCATAGCAGCGGCAGCTCCCAAGCCCTCCTGTTTGATACGTTTGATTTGATCAGCCGCTTTACGTGCCTCCTGTTTTAAACGTTTGGTCTCATCAGCCGCTTTTTTCTGTGCCGCTGCTACGGCTCTCAATACAGTTACCTTTCTTTTAGCAATATTTTCTGCAGCGGTCAGTTCTCGTTTTAACACATTGGCTTGTTTGGCACTCTTGGCCAATGCTTTGCTCATTCCCGAACCAGCCCTAGCCCCTGCGATAATTCTCTTCGCTGCATCCTCGGAAGCAGTAGCCACTTTTTGGGAGGCTTGTACCGATACTTTAGCCGTCTCCATGAGGGCAGCCTGGCTAGCGGTTGCGGCCTTCTGTACACCAGTCGCATCCCCCCCCATCTTGACTGTTAAGGTTTTAATCTCCTCAGCCATCCGTCAATTGCCCTTCTTTTTTAGCCCCTGCGGAAGCCGCTTTCAGAGCAAACATGATTAGATTCTTGGATTGCTTCATATTAAGCTTCCCGTCGTCGCTAGAAGCCTCCCCAGGCGATGAAAGGACTGATTCCCTTTCAAACGGATCGGGGGGCATAAAGTCCTCAATTTTAGGGGCCGTCGTCCACTTCCCAGAATATAACGCAACCGTATAGCAAATCTGAGCCATACGGGCATCCTCCCGCTCCGTTCCAGAGGGATACATGGCATGATAGATGTTCCATTCTTGGAACTCTCTATAAGACATTCTGTTTTTAAGTTCCCCAACTGTTGCTCCTAAGATTTGGGCGAGTCGGAACCAAGCTCGGTATTCGACTCGCTCTCTAAGTTTTTTTCAAGATTCTCCACAGCATTGGTGGTCATCCCATTAATCGCTTGTGCCTCAGAGAAGATATTGGTCAATAACACTGCATCTAAATCGTTAATTCTATCAGTATCATCTTGAGTAAATAAGAGGGCTCCATTTTCATCACAAACACTCGCAACAACCATGTAAGCCCGCATACCCTTCATATCAAACTCCGGGAGCTGCTTTAAGCCATTGCACATATCACACGGCTTCCCATTTTGGGTGCCCGTCTGTCCGCAACTGGTACAAGGGGTCTTTCCAACCTCTGCCCCCTTACAATACAACCTCCATGTATCTTGCTCAGAACCCGTCATTGGACGTAGAAAATAACCTTCTCCCAATGGCTTAAAAGGTACTGCCTCGGGCTTTCTCTCAAATAGAGAATCCCTCAATACTATTACTGCCGCTGTTGCGGGTACTGTTACTTCTGTTGAATCAGTCATGGTTAGACCTCCTTCTTTCTTATTTAACTAACTACAGGTATTCCAGATACCTTGATGGTGAATGTGGCTTCTAAACGAGTTTCCAAAACACCCGTAGGCTGGAATGTAGTCATGAAGCCCAAAAACGTCCAAACACTTGACGCACTATCTGGATACGTAATGGTGATCGTTTCTATAACCGAGTTCATCGGTGGTAACGTATTTGGATGATACGCCATGCTTCCACTGAAGTTACCCCAATCCACCAATTTACCAGGTGTGAATGTATGGGCTCCATCCGTCGTTAGCATGTGCGACGTAGGAATAGAGATACGAGTTCCATCCGGTGCCACCACTTCCGTCAGGTCAAACAAAAACCCAGACGAAAATGTCACTGTTATTCCTGTTGAGACTGTAAATGACATTAGCCTCTCCTTTCTTTAGGTTTTTCAGACTGTGGAAAGACAAGACCGTCCTCCCCCATCTGAACCTGTGATACAGGGGCAGCAGCAATAGGCACAAAACCTAAATTCTGTTTACCCTGCATTTCTTTGGGCACTGGGCGTTTGGCCTCCAGGACTATAACCTTCGAGTCCTGGAAACACAGGCGCTGCATGCCCTGTTTTGTGTTCTTAAAAAGTGTGTCCTGTTTCACATGGATCATCCACCCATTATTGAGGCAATGGGCCCACATCTCCAGCCGCCTCTCAGCTACTGACTTGTGTGTTTTCTTGGGTTTCTTCTCATCTTTAGGCATTAGTTGTCCCTCCTTTTAGCCATACGATAAACCTTCCAGTTTTGAACAAAGATGAACTGCTCACGCTGGTTCTTACCAATTGAGAAAGGGGCCCCGTTCCGGAGGATATCGTTGTAGGTGTAGTAATCAGTTTCAATGCGCCCAAACTTGTTAAGAGCGTTGCTGACCTCCTTGGCCTTGGTATAGGCGTCCAGATATGCCGTCGCGCGCACACGGGTCTGTGGAGTCCATATCTCGCCGTCCTCTTCCTCAGCACCCTGAGTGGCCAGTCTAGCGGGTTGTAGCCCATCATAGATCGTGACGGTATTCACGGGCTCCGCGGGTTCCTCAGCAATAAAGATGCCCCAGTTGGTGGAATCCGTGGTCTGTGCGAACTTCCCCACTCCCGCAGCCACAAGGATATCCTTCAGAATGATCGATGGAGGCACATCTGTATCTGTGGGTTTGAAGGTCATTTGGCCGCCTTCGCTATGTTTGAGGCCATATCCGGGGTATGTTCATTGAATGAGGCCTCCAGGAACTTGGCCTGCCCGTTAGGGTGGAATGCCGTCATATCTTCATGCACAAATAGCGAATAACGGGCGGTATGGCCCACTACAGCCACAAACACCAGTGGATCCTTAGGAAGAGAGGCCCTCTGATTATCCACAATCTGAGAATGCCTCCCAGGGTCCTCACGTTCACCGACAGGGGCTTGAGGGGCTGAGACCTGCACATTACGAGTAGTTACGAACCCGGAGGCGCTCATGAACCCTGTATCGACTGGTGAGCGGTCCTGTGAGCCGCCCAAGGTCTTGACGGCGGTAGTGGTGACCCCTTTCTCCATGGCCTTAACCATATCAGGGGGCACATTATTCAATGCGTCGAGAACATCATCGAGTTCTGAAACATCAATACTGAAAGCATCGAGAGCCATTAGAGCATCACCCATTTCTCTTTTTGATCACCTTTAAAAGTCGGATCGGCGTCAGCTTTGCGTATCTGGAAAGCACCTCGGCGCTCTTGGGGCTTAGAATCATTGGGTCCCAGGTCCGCCAAGTCGATGAGCTCAATATAGCCATCTTCGACCAATGTGGACTGGTGGAACACCTGGGCACGGCTCACAGCCTCTTTACCGGCGGCTGTAATGAAACGCTCGGCCCTTTCAAGCCAACGAACCTTGATCTCCACGGGTTTGGCGTAAGTCATGCCCCCCATACCATCAGGCTGGGGAGTTCCCCAGTAAACCGCGGTATCTTTCAAACTAGATGTCAAAAGGCGTATGCTCATATCTACCCATCATCGATTGGACTGAATACGTCGGTCGGATTCACACGGTCAGGCTCTCTACTGGCCGACAAAGTATCGATCGTGGCATTGATTACCCCGTCTTTACCTGCGCGGTTCAACTCTGCCAAACACCCTGTGGTGTCGAGATTCATAGCTGACTGCCCGTATCTGGTGGAATTGAACCCGAGGTCGACCTTCGAGGCAAAACGCTGCTTCGTGGCGTTGGCTTCCTCCTGAATGGTGCGGGCGTCAAATCCCATCAAAGCCACGTAATGGGCTGACAACCAAAGCTCGACCTGAGTTTTCAGGACTCCTTCAGCCATATCATTGACACAGGACCCGTTGATAATGGCGTTGGCCGTGTCGATCGCGGCTTGGTATGCCGTATCCACATCGGGAACAACCCCAGTCTCCAGGGTGATGATCGCTTTTACTTGCGTAACACTCACTCGTGCCATTTTACGTGTTCCATAATTCAGGCGTTACGAAATCGGACACTGCCTGGGCATTCCACTCAAGTCCGACTTCCTCAATCAATTTGCGAATCTCCGAGAACTCACCGTCAATGAAGCGTGTGGGCCATACTTCGATAATTTCCAAACCCGCCTCGTGCATCTGTTTAAACCGGATTTTGTGCTCATCCACCCACGTCTGCCACCCCTCCTCAGTTTTGTAATAATTCATGAAATGGGTTTTCATACAGGAGCTCACGATGTCATCATCTTCACGTCGCACAATGATCCATTTGGCGTTAGGAAAGAGCTGATGCCACACAGGCCACAGTAAACAGAGCTTCGCGCCTTTGTAATACCAAGGGCCTCCTGTGTACCCCTGCTCATCCATGGTCTGGAGAACCTTGTCCTTAAGCTCCTGACAAGGCTTGAGAGTATCAATGTCAGGGAGTGGGAACTGGCCTTTGGGGTCCGCGCCTATGGAGGCAAGGTAAGGCTTCAAAATCTTTGATCGGATCACATCATTCTCAAACTGGCCTTTTTTATTGTGGTTCAACGGTGGAGTGGTATCCCCCCCGAAAGCACCACAATGATCCAGTATACCCGCTGACATCGATGTTCCGCTTCGAGCTGCCCCAGTAACCAAGATAGGGTCCGGACGTGTCATACGGGGACCTCCTGCAATACCGGGATCCAAGGCTCTGACACATCCCACGGCCTGGGCTGTCCATGGAAGCAAACCACCGCGGTATCCTCAGCTGGGGTGTTCCCCGGGCCTATGTGATTCTTGTAAGACTGGACCTTGACGATATTCTGAATGATATCAGGCCTGAACTGGAATTTGGCCAACACCTGATCCTCGATATACGCCTGATCCTGTTGTTTAGGCTCATCATACTCCCGCATGAAACGATGTGGCCGGCGGCGGAACGTGTCGTAAACGTACCTGTGAAGGCCACGCCACGCCATAACCCCCGACGCGCAACGGCTATCATCCCTGAATCGGGCCAGCATAGAGAAGTCGTGAGGGTATTCCGCCAGAGGACTCAAATCCCCAGTGATTACCGTGTCCAAGTCGAAATACAGGGTTAAACCCTTGTGATCCACGACTCCCGTCCGGAATAACTCAATCTTCGACCACCAACCGTCCCAGCCCTGCGTCAGGGGCTCTGTATCGCAGAAGGTAACCCCTGGGTCGTCTGTCAGGCATAGGAAGCGGTGTGGGGCCTTGAGGTGCTCTTGGACCTGTATTTGGAGCAACCTCACGTGTTCTGCCTTGAAATCACCCCCGGTTTTCAACACACAAGCCACTGTCACAGACACGTCCCGGGGCTTATAAAGCACTGAGGCCTTCTGTTCAAATGGTTGGTAAGGCTCCACAGACCCCGAATAGCCCACCAAGTCAGCAAAAGCCCCCGCTATACTGTCTGGGGTGGCCTCTTTGGTGTCCTGGAAGTCGTAGGTCTTTCCATACGTCTCAGTGGGACAGGCATTCCGCCAGAACCGCTGATCGAAATACTTATTCCAGAGCATAAACGTCGGTACCTTGTACGCAGCAGAGACGATCGTGATCCCCGAGGGGTAGCCGATGGTCCCTGAGGACGCCCTCAATAGCCCTAAACACTCTTCAAGCGTCGTTTGGGCAGTCATATCCACAAACCGCCCCCGGTCCCCGTCCATGCGCGTCAGAGAGGCTGTGAGGCCTTGTTCATCCCATTTGGCGCCAATGAGCAGGATCTTCTTTCCCGATCGCTGGGCGATATCGTCAAGAACCTGATAAATCTGTGAAGGTGGGAAATCAGACAGCCAATGCTTGTACATCCCGTGATCAATGAAGTACCCGACAAGGTAATCCCCATGTAACCGCCGCATCTTGGCCCCAAACCGCTTCTCTGCCACTGACTCGAACATCGGATAATGCCAGTCCGTGGGGTATTCGGGGTCTGAGTCCTCGAGAGTGGCCCCAAAGCGCATCACCCCGTTGTAAGCCTGAAAGAAGTCGCAACCATAGGCGTCCTCGAACACCGTGCGGCCGTTCTGGAGATATGCTTCGCGCCAGGTGCGGTCTCTGCGGTCCATTTCGTGATATCCGGCCGCATTGATGAAAGGTGCCCTGCGGACGAAATCAATAGCCCGGTCCCTGGCATGGTCAAAGGTTCCAATCAGAACATCGGGGATCCCGAGCCCCTTATCCTTGATCAACCCCTGCATCTTCACCAGAGACCAATAGGAATCACCAATCCCAGGGGGAACCAGGATCGTAGACCGAACCTCCTCAGGGGCCCGAACATCAAGCACCACCTTTGAGGGGATGGGAAAGCCAAACTCCTCTACAGAGAACCCCGCATCGTTTAACCATGCGTGTAGATGGTTGATTGTGGGCATCCACAGGTGTTCAATGGGCTTCCAATGGTGTTTGCCGGCATCTGACCAGAAATGGGGGAAATCCAAGAGCAGACGCCCTCCCTGTTTCAGGATACGTCGGATCTCAGCCAAGAACACCATGGGCTCTGGGACGTGTTCGAGAACATCGTGAAGCGTCACCACATCAAAGTGATCTGTCGGGAAATTGATAGACTCCAAAGGCCCCTCGTAGGTGTGGGGAGATTTGCTGCTACCAATCCCCAACTCCTGCCCACATGCATGGATTCCGTGGCGCCTTGCCTGGGTGACAAAGGCTCCATTACCACACCCCACATCCAAGAGCATGGATCCACTGGGTATCTGATAAGCCCGCAGCCGTGTCTTGGCCACTTCCTCATCATGCTTATAGTCATGGGTGTATTTCCCATCGTGGTATTGCTCTGCGTACCAATCAGAGAGCCCCTCCAGACTCATATCCACAGGCTGACGGACAACCCCGCACACATTACACTCGAGGACAGGGATCTTGTTGACGGTTTTCGCATCCCCTCCCGTACTTCCACAAACACATTTTTTACACAGCATCTAACACATCCTCCAAAAATACATGCGGAAACACGTCCAGATCACTGTCCGGACCCGCATTCAAAACTTCGACGTCTGGAAAGAACGCTCCCAGATCCCTAGCAAGCATCTGTGCCCCGTTCTGAAACTTATCAAAAGGGACCTCTGTCTGCTTGACCTCTCCACTTCGCGCGGTACTCGGGGGATGCCAATTGGCCTTCCCATCTGTCCCTAGCTTATGGTCAAAACCCAGTAATATGATCCGCCGCGCCCCGAACTTTGCGGCCAACCCTATGGCTGAGTTCCCTGCATTCATGTAAAACCCCACCCGATCACTATCTTTCCACAAACAAGCCCCCAGGTTTTCACGCTGGAGCTGCATTATGTGTGGTGAGTCACAATCTTGGGTGGTAATGGAAACGACTGGCTGTTCAAGCTTCTCTAAAGCTTCTTGATGGCTCCTGTAGAATGGGTTGTCGGCAAAGAACACCACGTCCACCCACTCCCCCAGCTTATAGGCATCATTACAGCCGATCACGTTCATATGGTGAATGCGGCCCCAGTCAAATCCACGTAGACTGGGACCGCCCCCAATAATGACAACCGTCTCCCCAACCCATGCCAGGAAGGGAGCCCAGAGGTACTCGTTCGCCTCTGTAGTTTCAGGTTGTGTCATTACATCCATCAAACTATTTCCTGTTTACTCGGGACGAGAGCCAGTCTCAACCCATTCCTCGGCTTCCTCGTTGCTCAACCAATCCTCATGGAGAGCTTCATCGGTTACCGCGTTGTGGACCAGATATCGTCCACCACTATGATGCCGTGCTTCGAGAGGGGGGTTCTGATCTTCTTCCGAATCACCATCACCGTCGCCACCCTTATCGGAATCACCATCACCACCCTTGGTGTCTGGATCTTCATCCAATGGGACAACATCTGCAACGTCAGCTGGATCAACATCTTTCATAAGTTCATCCTCAGCCGCAGGTTTAACGCCACCAAGCAACTGAAGCTTGTTCTGGATCTTTTTATCCAGTCGCTCCGTTGATGTGACTATGTTATTGCCTTTTTCTTTCGCCACATAACGATGACTTTTGTACACAAAACTGCCCGATACTACTTTAAACTTATACAGTTGCTCACTCATATTCTTACTCCATGCCTTCTGATTAAAGGACAATCCCCTGCATGGTTAGCCGGAGACATGTTCATTTGCCTTAAGCAGGCGTTAGCTCGAGGGTTGTTACACCACTGTTGCCGTCTTGGTCTGCCCGGATGTTCGGAACAGAGATAGTCATCACGCGGAAGTTCATCAGCATGTTGTCTCCTCGGCTCCATTCAACCGTCGTCAGCGGCATGCCTTGGACCTGGCGAACCGTGTCCTCTTGCATTTCTACAAGAACCACTTTGTCCCCCACGATCACGTCGGCAACCTTGACCTCTTCAATACCTGAGATTTCAAGGATACGCTGGCGGATGGTCTTATCCGAATTCGCTTTGAAATCACAGTCCAGGACTGTTTCATAAGCGGTCGGAATGTACATCACCCACGGACCATAATGCTTGGCGTCAATCGAGGCCTGCTTGGCATCCTTGACGTTGTCGATGATCTGTTCGCCAGTTTTAGCGGAATCATCCCACGCACCATCCTCAGTCGGAGTTACTGCATTCCGATCTGGGAAGTCCAGATAGCCGTAAATCGTACCGCCATCGAACGTATAAGTGGACAAGCCGTTAAACAGCGTGTCCTCAAGACTATCAGCAACCTTGCGGGCACTGATACGAGCCTGGGTCACATTCAAAGGTTCACCCAAACGACGTGACGCAATAAGCGAGCGCGCGTTTAGCTGAAAAGCTTTGTGTGTGATAGGCAAAGGCACAGACTTACGAGTGAAATCCACCCGATCATTCCGTGCGATCTGCACACCAGACATATTGACCTCAGCAGGAGAAAGGTCCGAAACGTCATCCCATTCGAGGATGGTAGTTCCAAGGCCATTCGTAATGGTGTGGGTCAGATTGCGGGCGATAAGGTCGGCAACGCCTACTAAGCGTTCACGAGCTACGTCTACAACCGTCAAGTCCACCTCTTTCCACTCATCTTCACGAAGAGTGGCGTTGGTGCGCAACGTTTCCGGATTCATATCCGAATTGATGAGCATCTGCATTGGGTCAGAGTGACCTGATGCTGCCATCATGTTGGTAATCAATTGAATCATATCAGGATCCATGATTTTCTCCTTTCTTAGAGTACCTGAACGAGGATACGGCGATCCGCGGTCGGTGTGGTGACTGAATCGGATACGTCCAGTGTTTCCAGAGCCAGAAAGAGAGCTACTGCGGAGGCCAGAACAACAACCTGCCCACCTGTGGTAGCCTCTAAGCGATCACCCTTGGTAATGTCTTGACCATCGGCCAAAAGTACCAGGATTTCATCACCTGACTGGAACTGATCATACTGCACGCGATCACCATCGACATAATCGTCGTCAATGGCTCCGCCCTTCAAGTCGTTTTCAACCGCGACGTTAATAGGTACTACCCCAGTAACAATCGAGTTAATCACAACCCTTCCGTCAGATTCCAACTCCACCAGCGTTGCTGGGGGGATGGCGCCGTTCGCTTCTGCCTCTGATCGCTCATTGGACTGAGAACGGACTACAACTGAACGTAATGTTGACATTAGCTGTCTCCTGTCTTAGTGCCGTGAGCTTTCTTGATAGCTTCATCAAGGTTCACCGATACGGGCACAGTTTTGCGAACTGGAAGCGCACCAACATTTGCCGTGACACCTGCCGGAGCAGCTCCCAGGTAATTGTTGATAGCAGTCCTCAACTCGCTCTGATTCTGAGTCGCGTCTCCCTCTGGAGCAGCACTCTGTCCAAACGCCTTGAGTTTTTCCAACTCGCCGGAGTTCTTCGTGAGTAGTTCCTCTTTCGAGAAAGGACAAGACTCATTTTCTAGCAACTGATCAACCAAAACGGTGACCTTTGCCATGTCTTGTGCAACAGCGTTCGTGATGTAGTTCCGGACATGGATGTTCTTAATCCCGCCCAGAGCTTCCTCGATACCCTGTTCCACATTTTCAGCATCAGGAGCCGGGGCAGCACTTCCACCATCGGCACCATCAGCAGCTCCGCCGTCACCACCATCGCTATCAGAAGCAGCGCCGTCTCCAGCATCTCCTTCTCCAGCACCGTCGCCGCCGTCACCGTCTCCAGCATCGTCGTCGTCGTTGGCAGCAATGACCCTTGCAAAGCTATTATCGGTCAACCCGATAAGTGCTTCGCGGTCCTCTTCGACCCAATCGCTATTCGCAATCAGGGCGTCGATCTGCTTTGTTCGGTCCATTTCAGACCCTCCTTGTATTTGTGCTTGGTTCTGCCCCGGTTTAGGTGTGGCATCCCCAGCTTCGTTTTCAGTGGGGATAAATCCCCGCTCAACATCGACGAAATCTTGTTCAGGGATGGAAACCGCCCCCGCCTCAGACACCTCGAAGTTACCTTCTCGCAAAACAGTATGACGTGAGTTTTCCTCAATAAGGTCTACTCGCATCACGAACGTTCCGTCGTCCATCGCCGTCTCGAGCCAATGGATAGCGAAATTCGTATCCATCCCATCAAGCAGGCGCTGTAATTGCGACATAATCTCATGGAACTCATGACCGGCATTTGCCAGCAGTTGCTCCAGGTATTTCTCTTTATTCATGCTTTCTTCCTCAGTGTTCTGATTAAGTCCACATCCGTCTGCTACACTACAAGCACCCGTCTCATCAGGGAGTATTGCCAAGTGATCTGGCGTCATGGACGTTACAGACCCTGTAAAAACACTCCCATCAAACGTTCCTGCCTGCCCATCATTACGAGTGAACACACCCGTTGAAATCTCCAGAAACTCTCCTGCCTCAATCCGATCAATGAGCCCAGGCGCCTTACTTTCCGCCAAATTGATATCTATCCAGGCCTCCGCGCGTAGTCGGTTCCCATCAATAACCGGGTGGAACACGTTACCAATGCGGTAGGTCTGTAAATTCTCAGGGGTTCGGGCACTTGCCGGTTCTCCGCGTGGACCCCGTGGGTGACGGACTGTTACGGGGATGTTGTTCCACAGGTGGATGCTGTCTGGGAGGATCTCTTGGTTATACATCAGGCCATTGAGGACGCCCTCGACGATCATGTTCATTTCCACGACCAGGAACTCCACAGCGTCAATGGTCTCACGCCGAGTAGCAGCCCCTACCAGATTGATTCGAAGTTTCTGGCATGATTCCCATAGTTCCCCGTCTTTACTGTGGAACGAAAGCGCCATATCCCCCGGAATCTGGTTCTGGGTGCTGTTCTCACACGGGGTCCCGCCGGCACACTCATCGCAGCAGGGTTCTGGGTGAGAGCTATTGGGGGAGGCGTCCGCTAGGGAGGTACACACCGCGAAACGCTGATCACGTTCTGGGAAGTCCCTCGTGGCCTCTGCATCTCCCATGCAACGGGTAATAAAGGCCTGTCGTTCTTCTCCTCGGCGCCTATTAGGCATGGGGTACCCCCTTCTTGCTAAAGTCGATGTCGTCGTAATTGCTCAGGAAAGCCTCTACATCCTCACCATCCCGCCGTTTGTCGGTCTTGCCATTGGCGATGCTGTTTACACACCCACCACGGCGTTTACCGGGAGGTGGTCGCGTCACTGAGGTGCTTATGTGTGGCATTTCCATCATATCCCCTTAATTGGTGACTCCGGCCGTTTCCAAACGCTCTATACGAGCACTACGAGCCTCAATCGCTAAATCTCGCTCCACCTGTGTCCTTGGTGATGTGTTGAGGGGGTCAAACCCCGCTGAACGCCTTGCAAGGGCCGCTTCCTGTTGTGCGGGGGTTCTGGCCCTGAAAGATACCCCAGGGGCCGGTGCCCCACTCAGGCGCCTCCCGGTCCTCTGCTCGAATAATCCACGACGAACCGCTGTGCCATCCGCACGAACAGCCACCTGGCCGACTACAGCGGCTCTCTGGCGGATATTGCGTGGACGACGCAGGGCTTGACCCTCAACAAGGGGTAGGGCCCTACAACGACACTCTGGATGCAGTGGGATAAGGAACTCGATCTCGTCCAAGGTGAAGATACGGCCCTCCATAAACGCGCACTCAGGACAGACTCGATCATCCTGCGCCGTTCCCCATTCTACCTCAATAAAAACCCCCTGGATGCCAAATTCCCGGAATGTGGAGATGTTCCCCACGTGATGGGCCGCGATGATCTCTGTTCGTGCAAGGATCATAGCTCGATTCCGTGCCCGCATACGGATATTCCCGTCTTCATCCCGTAGAACAAGGCCTTCCTCCTTCTGGATGGTGTTTACCAGTTGCGTAGCCACCTGACGGGCACTATCCCCGTTGGCCAAGCCAATCTGCAGGTCCCGTCGGATGTCATCGGCCATATCCGCGGTAATGTTCTCCAAGTCCTCAAAGACCCGCTGTTGGATAGCCGCCAACCTCGAGGTCTGGACAGGCGCCAAGAACGATCCCTGCACCTGGGGGACCCGAGACACGCGGAAAGGGTCTGCAACGGCCTCTGGGATGGCTACACCCTGTTGGCGTAGAGATGTGGTACCCTGTCGAACCCCCCTACGAAAGGCGGTATCCACGAAACTGTTAGTCCAGGGAGCTGCACCCAAATCCACGGCCAAAGGCTCTGCACCGGAGGCCAGGATCACTGTCCCAATGTTCTGCTGGAGCCAAGTCATGAACCCTTCAAGCTTCTCGGGGTCCCGGACAAAGGCAAAGGCCCCTTCAGGGAGTGCTTGGTTCAATCCAACCAAATCAGGCCTGTCCTCACCCGTGGGAAGGCCCAGGGCGTTGTTCGTCACGATAGACTGCCAGATCAAAGCCGCCAATTGAGAGAAACGACGCCGCATTTGAGCAGAAAACCTGTTTCTAATGGTCAAAGTGCGAGTCGGGTCCTGTTGGAGCCGGGTCCGTGGGTTAGTATGCCCCGAATTATGGGACAAACACCCGCAGCGATCGTTGTGTTTGTGGCGACTCACCTATTCGACCTCCACCGCTTCATCGACAACAGGAGGCACAACAACATCGGCCTCAGCCTGCATAGCGGACTGCATTTCCCGCTCCTCAGCGGTCATATTCTCAAATTGGGCCTCCACCTCATTGGCTTCCTGTTCGGAAAACCCTAGAATCGCCGTCAAATAGACGTTCGGTGGAATAAGTAGATCGGCGCCCGAGGACACATAAGACGCCACCGCCTTGGAAAGCCGCTCTGAGACCTCCGCGCGGGCCAGTGGGTCCAGGGATGTGAACGATGGCCACTCAACCTCGTAGGATCCTCCTTCAGGTGGCGCCAGGACCCCCACCCTCACCAACATATCAATATATGCCCGCAAAATCATGGGTTCTGCATAATCCAACCGACGTTCGTCGACCCGCGTGTTCCAGTTATACACGTCTTGAGTCGATGCCAGCTCCCCGCGCTCACTACCCGTAAGAATCCGGAGAGGGATGCCTGTAGCACCCGAAATCATCATCATTTGGACCTCTACCGCACTTTTCGGGTCGGATACGTTCGGTGCCAGCAGCTTTGCCTGGATCCCTTTGAGTTTGAGGATCCGGTTGAAATTGTGGACATACTCATCGACCTGTTTCTGCAGCTTATCCTGTTCCCCGTCCTGAAACTTGGCGTCTTTGTCCATTTCCAGAGCAATACCAGGGGTAGCCGCGCGCCAGAACCCTTCAGCCGACGCCCCGAGGATCTTCTCGAGGTCATCAAGGCGGTTATAGATGGGCATCAAGCGTGGTGTGCAGAAAACATCCGACTCAAGTGTGTCCTCCGCCAAATGCAGGACCCGTGTCCAATGCACCTTCATCGAAAACCCGGGCTGAGAGGCTTGGCCCACTCCACTCCGCATGGCCGGTGAGGATTGGATAGTCAGATTGTAAAATTCAGGCTTTCCAAAGCGTGGATTAGTGGGGTCACCCTCAAAAGAGACGATCGGGGCACTGGCCGACGTATAGGGCGTGTGATAGAGCACCTTCATGCCTGGACTACGCACAACAGGCTCCTCAGGGGCCTTCCCATCGTTAAACCCAACAAAGATCACAGCATACGTCCCGATTCCCGAGATCCTGTCACCCCGCGCCAGGTAGTGATAAGCGTTGGTCTGCTCTACATGCCTCTTCCAATCGGTCTCAAACGCCGTATCGTCTCCTGGCGTGATGTTGTCGAGGATCTTAGGGGTACCGCGCCATGTGGCGTCTGGGTAGGCCCTGATTATCCGCCGTGAGATGTCCTGCCGCTCGTATTTGCCCAGAAAGTCGTTAAATGAGAGCTCTATCTTGTAGCCTAGAGTGGTGTAAAGGTCCCGAATCCCGTTGTATTGCATCCCCACAGCACTGGCTACCGCACCGCGCCGACTCATCAGGCTCTCATTGAACCGGAACCCATGGACTGCCAAGGCCTGGTCCCGTGAAAGGGTCTCATCCATCCCCGGGAACCGTGTCCGCACCCTCATCTGTGGGTTTTCAGCTATCATCTTAGACTTCTCCCACCTGCAGGATGTATTTCTGATCCGCGGCCGCCGAGTCCGTTGGGTCGGTCTGAACATAGAGGTCCTCCGCGGACTCCCCTGAGCCGTTGACGTTCATCCAGCCCATCTTCTGACCGCCTGGCGGGATGATGTCCGTGATATCGAACGTGGCGGCCACCTTCGTCCCGAAAAGGATGTTAAAGAGGTTTCCTGAGGGGTTGACGATCCTATACACCCCGGGATTCGTAAACGCGGTCAAATCAACGAGAACCTCACCCGCTACAGGTGCATCTTGGTTGGCATCATCAATGTTCCCATCATTGATTTGGTCAAAAGACACATTCGTCAGCTGACTTTTCGGCAATGTAAAGCCGTTATCGTTGGTTATGGTCAACCCCGTGGTCTGTAATACCTTGTCTGCCATGGCCCTATTCTCCTATTTTCCAAATCAGTGCTCTGTCGATTATTCCCCGAAGTTCCTCTACCGAGTCAATCTCCCGGACCTCGTTTAACGGTGCATTCTCCACTTCTAAGGGCATCGTGTTGTCGAGGACCCCCGCAGCACTCACCAACGTCAAATAAGGCATCTGGCCCCCGCCATAGTGGCAATCCTCCAAGCAACCCATGACACCGACGACGATCCAGCCTGTCCCACGCCATAAAACCAACTGCCCATTGCAAAAGAAAAGCCCCTCATACTCAATAATCCTGTGATCTGCGTTATCCGATAAAGCCATCCCTGCAGGTGCTGTTCTGGTATGCTTTCCAATCATTACCAAGTGCCCCACTCGCTGGTTCCTTCGTGAAGGAGGTTAAATCCAGAGGATACTGCGTCTACTTGATCCTTTAGGGCGGTTACAGGGAAATTCTCAAGCTCATCAAGCAAACCAGGCTCTTTTATTCTGGCTTTGCCCTTCGCGCGCAACCATCGACCTTCAGATGGACCTATGACGGCCGCCACGTTGCCCACGTTCACCTGTTGGGCAAAAGGACGGGCCCGCACCTCTTTATTGCCCTCTGTGCATGGATTCACGTCCTCAACGAGAAAGCCCGCCAATTTCCGTATCGATGCAGCAGCCACATCCTTACCCGCGGAGCCCGGTTCCCGTTCCAGCCCGATGATAACGTTAAATGTCCCGTAAATACTCGCATCCTTCAAAGCTGTTTCGAGCATCTTCTCTTCGCGCTCCTCAGTCTCCCAGCGCCCGGTAACCGAATCCTCCACAATGTACGAATGCCGGCCGCGCGCCATCTTGTGGATCAATACACCCGCGGTCCTAGCCCCGCTACCGCCCTCTGTGCCCGCTCTATCCCAGAACCGCACACTCTTCTCGATCCAGTCCCTGTTGAACTGGTCCTCCTCCAACAACGCGATCTTCCCCACCTTGAAAAGACCACCTCCCATGGGTTGTGGCCGTTGCATACCTTGTCCCGCCCAGCCATACTGCCCCAAATCGCCCTCCATCTCATCGAGGGACTCCGAATTGTAACGTGAGACATGCAGGGGTTCACCCGGGTCCTTGCGTGGGTCCTCAAATCCCAGAGTGGAGATAATACACTTGCGCCCCGGTTCATATCGCGCGGGTAACACCAGAACATTCCACCGCCCTGACTCCCGCTCCTCGATATGCCCCGGTAGGTCCTGGTGGTGGAGCCTCTGACACGTCAGCACTATCCCCCCGGCATCTGGATCGTTCAAGCGGGTCTTGACGGATTGATCAAAGGTCTCGTTTATGTCCTCACGGCGCTTGTCACTAACCACACCACGCGGATCAAGCGGATCATCGATCGTCAGGATGTCTCCACCCTCCCCAATATACGATCCAAGGATACCCGCGCTCATCCGATACCCATTCGCCGTGTTCTCGAACTTCGTTTTCAGGTTCTGGTCACCGAGAAGCCTCAAATCCCTGACAATCTGGTCGTCTGAGAGATTCAGCAGCTCCTGATACAAAGCCGACTGGAACACGCGCCGGCTCTTGAGATTGTCCCTCGTACTCAGCGTATGGACGTGAGAAAGCGATAACCATTGGCGCCCGGGTGTCTTTAACCAATCCCATACAGGCCACATCACAGAAACCAGAGTCGATTTCATGTGTCTGGGTGGCATATGTATCCGGAGCCTGTCTATTTGACCCGCGCTGACAGCCTCCAAATGGTCACAGATCGCCTCAATATGCCAGCCCCCCTTGTATACCTTGCGTCCCTCGAGTACTGGCCACATAACCCGTGTGAAGTGGCTGAGGCTCGTATACGCCAGCGCCTTATCGACCTCCGAAACCACTGGGACAGCCGCGGGATCTATTACAGCCCGCAACTCCTTGTCCGTCAGCTTAGGAGACTTGTTCTCCGCCACATCCTCAAATGTCAGAGGTGCTACGCCATCGGGATATGTAGTGCGGGGCATTAGATAGACCCCCCTGTCGATGCTAGGGGTGAAAGGCCCGCCAGTTGACCGAATAAGGAGGACGGGGAGGGGGAAAGTACCCAGTACTTACACAAGCCGGACATAATGTCCGGGAAAATGTCCGGGAATCTGAGATGCGGGAATCGGCGGGGCATAGCCGGACAAAGGGAATTGGCTGAGAGAGACGGTGCGGGGGATGAAAGGCGGTCTGACGAGATGAAATGAGATAATTTATAAAATTTATTGCGTGAATACTGGGGGAGTGTCCCATGGCCTGTTTCTAAGGTCCCAAAGCGCCGGGGCGATCGAAACCCGACGACATACCGACAGAACCTCTGTGTGGCCCTGTACAGCACACCAATCACGACGAGGATATAGTTAGCAAGTGACCGCAACGTACCACCTAGAGGGCCGTCAAGTCCCCTGGGCTCAACTGAGGGCGTTATCGGTCGGGTACCGCACACACAGGAGCTCGGCACGTTGCGGCCGTAAATAGGTGGGGCGAATGGTGGGACGGGTGTATAGGTGGGGCATGCGGCCATATGGTGGGAGAGACACGACGTCGCATAACCTGTCTTATGTCTAGTAAGAGTGAGGGTGGAGCGTATGTTTAGCCCCTGCCCTTGCCTAAGAATCGCTGTGGAGGGGGTAGGTGTGGCGATCGATAATAGACCGTACCATAGTTTGGCCATACGGGCTGACGCCTTGTGGGGCATTGGGTAGCAGGGTGCTATGGACAGGGTGTGTGTGTGGGGGGTGTACAGGTGGGGCACCTTACCATGCGGTGCCCTGTGCGACACCCCTGTATATGGCCCGAATAGGGGGGTCACGCTACGTCCTCCACTGGTGTGGCCTCATCTATGGCCCCCTGTGCCTCTCCACCCTCTAACAGTACCCCGTGCTCCGACTGTAGGGCTCTCAGGGCCTCGAGCTCTGGACGGCTCATCTTGAGCAGGTCGATGCTGTGGCTCCTGGATTCCTCTATGCTGGTGCGGTTCTCTATATGGACCCTCTGAGCGTTCTTCCACTTCTCCGGATGCCTGTTGCATAGGTAAAAGACGCCAGCGGCCACATCGGGCACGTAATGCTTGAGGGTGCGTTTGACCCGACAGCCAGGGGTAAGCTCCCAATCGTTGTGGTACTTGCCTGTAGGGCGACCCTTAGCGTCCAGGGTGGGTACTGAGACCTTGCGCTCGTAGTACCTATCCCCCTTGATCACGATATAGTCCTCTGTGACCATCCATTTGTCATATCCACAGGCACGGGCGTATAGGGATTCCTCCACGTTACTGGAGCTATAATTGCCGACCCCGTTGTTTATAGCATCTCGCAGACGAGGTTCTGCGGCAATCCACGTCTGTAAGGTGGACAGGGGGGTCTCCAGTGCTTTAGCTAGTCCCTGTTGTGTACCCCCTGCTGTCATGAACATATAGGCGTCTCTGATGTATTTCTTCTTGAATCCCTGTAAGACGTTCTTCCGTGTGGGTGGTATAATAGGGGTCGACGGTTTCTTATTGGCTGTGCCTGGTGTGTTATCAACGTCTGGTGTGGCATTGAACACAGGTGCATCGACGCCTGGGAGGAGATGTTGTATGGGGCCCTGTTCGTCGTGAGTGGGTAGAGGAGGGGTTTCTGA
>SDBT01000871.1_pt1 | contig 50334 bp, 80 predicted proteins | sample 2277101 | NCBI WGS metagenome assembly SDBT01 (sample SAMN10404973, study PRJNA504765) | marine sediment metagenome | isolation source: marine sediment core GS10_PC15, 103 cmbsf | place: Arctic Ocean: Southern Knipovich Ridge | collected 2010
TCGTCGAATGTTTCAAGGCGCATTTAATACAGCGGTTTTCACTAATTGTCTTCCTCTCTCCCATGCTTCACATTGAAAATGCGGGTTCTGAGGATAATTAATATGGTATTTTATCATATAAAAATCGAGTCTTTCTTCCGGGGTGGTTTCTCCCCAGCAATCTTCACAAATCACACAAGATCCCATCCCTTCTGTTATCGTTATCATGTGCATTTTGGCAAACCGCCAAGACATACTGCATCGACCGCATTTGCCGTATCCAGGTGAAAAAGCCTGTGCAATTCCCGACAATCGTCGTCTCCATTTCAACTTCATTTCAATTCTCCTTAAGGCATTTTTATGGCTCGGTCAGTACCGGACTGCCCGTCCGTGAAATCCTCGGTAATCGTATGTTCCGTATCGGGTTCGCCAAGCGGGTAAACTTTGTCAACCAACTTTTGAGTACGGCCCCCCTCAAGTTGCCGCTTTCCTTTCTGGATTTGATCGAGTTCGAAGTCGGCACGGGCCTTGTCGTCGGATACCGTCTCGGGCAATACGCCCCCCCGCCTCTCATACAGATAAGCCGTGGCGAGAATCGCGGTTAGTTTCTTAATATATGAGTCTGTGATCGAACTGAAATCCGTTGTGGTAAGATTCTTGTAATGGCCGCGAATGTACGAATAAATATAAGCGGAAGCACTGTTTAGGATTTCGGTTACAACATCAGTGTCTATTACCCCCGCCCCTGTATCATCCGATAATCGCGCTATTGTCCGCCTATCATGGTATTTGAAATATTCATCAATTGTGATGAATGAATTCAAGGTCACCGATGATGTCCCGCTGGGAACCGTGGATGTAATCAGTCGCGTTGTCCCGTTGGTCATCGTATAAGTTATCGTCACTGTGTAACTGATTCCCGCAGCCGGCGGCGTGAACGTGTCATTCCATACCCCCGTAGACACTACCGTCATGGCTTGAGGATAACCCGCAACGTCAACATTATTATCGTCGCGGGTCACCGTAATTGTCGGTGCTGCGCTGGTGTCCGTTAGAGTACCGCTTTCTTTATGAGTGAGAGTATTGGTCAAGCCAGTAGAAAGATTGTCGTTGACCATAGTTACGGAATCCGTGATTGTCACTTCGGCAGGTATAGCCGCTATTTCATCTGATAAATCTTTCAGTGTGTCGCCATCGGCTCCAGTCAGAGCCTGACCCGGCATGGTTTTGGAAATTACTACAACGTCACCGGCCGCAACGGTGAATCCGGGCGAAAGTGTGCCGAGGAAATCGTTCGTTTCCGTAAGATCAATCAATACCGTACTATTTGTTTTACCATCGTCACCATCATCATAAAACGTAGCATACATGCCTAAATATTGATTACTGAAGGTGATTGGAGTGCCCGATATTACAAAGTCTGTGTTGCCTATTGCACTAGCCACTGTCCCCCGATACAATTCATCCGTCGTTGCAATCCGTCCTGCGTCACTGACCACCGTTTGTCCGGCGAGTTGCAATGAATCCACTTGCAGATAATCCGTAGCCGTCGCCGCATACAGCGAGTCGTAGACGTTGGCGTTAAGGACCACAAAGTCTTTTCGATATGGCAAACACACGCTTTCATCGGAGAGGAAGAACGTAAACCGCCCCTCTGTATCAAGAATCGCAACAGGCATGGCCAGTGTATACATCCCCTTTTCTTTATGGGTCAGCGTACACTGGTTGGCCCCCGCCCCCGCAACGTCCACGAACGTCGTGCCGTCGTGTTTCATTATTTCGGCACTGTCGGCGGCGGCTAACGTGATGCCTTCCTCGGGCGTAACGCCATCGTCCCTATCCACGAGCGGGCCGACTAAAACGGTCGCTGTCGTGTCGGCTCGTAAGGGTTGCATCAGGCACTCCTCATGCGTTCATAGTAAAGTGCTTTTCGTGTCATAATAGATTCCTGATTGCCAAACGAATAAAACGTCAACGGCGTATTCTGGTTTACATATTCGGCGGCCAGCCACTCGGCGGAACGGTTGAGGTTCGAATATCTAAGCTCATCACCGATTCCCGCCAATGGCGAGTTTATGGCCGCCCCAAAAGTTCTAGACAGCAATTTCAGGGTTACGGTGTTGTTGCCCGTTTGTGAGTAGCCAAAATTATCGGCCTCGGACCCGTTTACATAAAACCGCGCCGTCGACCCGTCCAGCGTCAGGGCCAGGCGATACCACGTCCCCCCGAAATAATTCCCGGCGTCTCCGTCGAGCGCATTGCCGGCCCCCAGGCCGAACTTGCCGTCGCTTCGGCCGTCTATATACAGGCGGTGGTTACTGCTGTCGTGCACGCCGATAGGGCATTGGGAAACAGAATTGTTGTTGAAATTGGTCCATGACTCGATGGTGTGAATACTGCCGATGGGGGTAATGTCGGATTCCAGGTGATGCCCGGCCCCTCCGTCGTTTTCTCGTCCACTTGCTATTTTGCCGGTTGAAAACCCTACGGTGGAATTGTCCGTGGCGGCGACCCCGGTAACCGAATTGACCAAATCATCATGTAGGTGCCAAACCCCTTTATAATTTGCATCCCACGTCGCCGTTTCGTTCGCATGCGACGATGCCCCCGCCGTGCCATAATAGAGATATATCGCCGTGTCCGCAGAAGACGACACCGAAGCAACTTTAACCCAAAAATGTGCCGTGGCCGCACCGCCCCCGCCACCCGTCCACGATTCCGTTTCGAAGGGAGCCAACGTAGTGCCGTCGGATTCCGTAAACAGAATATCGCCCCCGTCCGCCTGAGCGTGAAGCCCTATGTCGGCATCGGCGTTGAGATTGACGTAGACGGGGAAGTTCGAAAGCGTAGCCCCTACTTGGGCATTGGCTATCGTGATCTTCTTTCGGTATTTGAGTCCGGCCAGCCAGCCCACGTTATTTCTCCATAACCGCCTTTAGTGTTTGGGCGTCCGTAATGCCCTGTTGGGCGTCGGCCAGTAAAGCCGTCTTTTCCGCCCCATCGTCCAGTTCAGCACACAACGCCACGCTACCCTGGCCGTTGTCGATGACATAGTTCATCGACGCTTTAGCCGCTACGATTCGGTTTGCGTTTTCCACATTGCGCTGCGCAATAGCGGCTGCTACCGTTCGCTGTTTTGAATAGGTTTGCATGTTTTCCTGTCCTAATTTAAAAACCTCTTCTGCCACCGTCCATAACTCTCGCAACGTCGGATCATCCCAGTCCCCGCCCCCACTCCATAAAACACAACCCTCGTAGTTTTCCTTCACAAACTCGCACACCTGCCGCCACGTAGCGGGGCCTATAAACTGCCCGTCACTTTCCCACTGCCACCGGATATAAACCCATGTGGGTTTGTCGGTCGGTGCTATCCAACGAGTCAACCCCGTGAATGGGGGTTTCGACAGGTATTGACTCGGCGCATAAAAGTCCACGGGTACGCCGTCGAGTTGTTCCTTATTGCTACCAAAAAAACCCACCGTACAATCAGGATTATGGGATTTCATTACGCCAAAAGCCCGAGTCCGTTCGACCACCATCTCTTTATCAATCAGGCCACCCCGTCGCCCGGCTTTCATTTCCTCGTCGTCAAGGCAGACTGGGTGGGTCTTGTCGGCCAACACCCACAAGAGATCGTCGGCGAGCCGGGTGTAATCGAAACGCCAAGTGTCATTAGCATAGGGCTTATATCTGTCGGGAGCCGTGGGGTCGTCGATCGTGTCCTCTCGCCAATGGCGGTACAGCCTCCAGTCGGTGATGTTCTCGAACTCCGCAAGTCCAAGTTCTTTAGAGGGGGGTTTTCCCGGTATCGTTAGGCCATCGTAGACGATCATCCTTACTTCCCGTTAAGTTGTTTATCCTTGCGACGGTTATCCAAACCGAAAAACACCGCTCCCAACGCCCCAAGACCGCCTAACAAAGGCCCCCAGGCCGTACCGCCGTATTGGGCAGCCGCTTGGGTTCCCTGGTTAATAAGTGCGGCGATCATGGCCTGCTCCCGTTCGATCTCCGCATAGGCGGGTTCGGCCTTGACTGCTATCAGTCCATACTCGGCTTCCAGGGCTTCGGCCTTTGCAGTCAGCGTAGCTTCGGCGAGCGTCACCTCGGCATTCAATTCGCCCATAGTTACCTCTTTGGCCGAAAAGGGACTGACCGCCTGGGGCTGGCAACTCACGGCGAAAAGGACCGCCACCGCAATGACGATGAACACCGTCACATAGCGGTTGTGATCCAGCCACTTGGCAATGTCGTGCAATACGTCTCTCATGGTTTTTCTCCTTTAGACAAAAAACAGGTATTTAACCGCTCCAGCTCCGATTAAAGTACATACTGCGTATATGTAATTTATTTTCCGTTTGATCTTGCGAATATCATTTATGACGTTGGTTTCATTAAGAACCTGATTGGCAACCACCTTGCCGACTGCGACTTCTCGCAGTGTACATTTATATTCGATTCCCTTGTGAATGACAGTTACGATATCGCTGTTGACTTCTTTCATAATTGATTCAGCCCTCTCCCATAGATAATGTTCATGTCCTGTTCGGCGTCCTGGAAGCTGAGGTATGTTTTTTTGTAGATGTAAACCTGATAAATGAAACCCCGAAACCAATGATTGCTTGCATCATTACCGATTATCATGTCATCCCCCGAATCATATTCTGTTGTGCTGGCCGATGGACCATCTTCAATGCGGGCATTGACATACAATTTTACTAAGCCCCCCACTCGGATATAAGAACAGAAAAACAAGCCTTTGTTCAATAATGTGCTTGAACCACTCAAGACCAAAACGGTTTCATCAACAAAAATAAGCGCTGTTCCGATAGCAAAAGCCCATTCATCGGCAGCTACAACGTCATCCTTGGCCACAAGCGTACCTTCAAACAGTTGGGAACTCTGCCATACATGAATTGCGAAATCACCTGTACCGAATTGCAAACTTGCGTGATTGGCAACCGTTATCTTATCGTCAACTCCATCGAAAAACGGTAATTTCGGTGTCCCGGCTATCGTCCCCGAATTGTCGTTGCCATCATTGCCGGTTCCCGATAAGTCCTGTGCTGTGGAACCCCGATTCTGCGTGTAGTCATGCCACATGGACAAACCGTCACGGGGTACATCGCCTATCCGGCCGGGAAACAACCGCCGCCGGGGTAGATATATTTTATCGCTCGTATTCATGGAAGCCAATCCAGATTGTTATTTCAGAGGTGTTCTGACCAGGTGCGAAAAGTTGTGCCCATAATTTAATCCCGGAATCGACACGGCTTTGCCTGACCTGTTGTTCGCCTCCCGTAAAGGCTGCCGCGGCCGACTTTAGCATGTAGGTTGCATAAGTCCCCGCCGTTACTCCGGCCGCCGCTGAAGCACCTGCAATAACCCGCAAAAAATAAACCTGATTGTTGTTTTCCGCCGTACCCAGCATTATAGCACCGGGTTCATACTTTCTCATGCCGGTCTGGACGGGCGTATCGGCGGATCCGATTATTTGCAGGGCCGTTCCGTAGCCATCATTTCCCGCATCGACGGTAAACGCCGTCCCGCTATCTTCGTCGGCCCGGTGAATTTCACCATTAGGAGCAGAGGCAAGCCCGAACCATATCTCCCGATTATGCCAATGCTTTTCTACGATAAAAGTATTTAATTCAATCGCGGCCGCACCGGGATTTAATCTGTCGCCCCACAGAGGCATTAGAAACTCCTCCAGCCCACCACGACGCCGGTATTCTGGGCCCCGCCGGCCGTAGAGTTGATATCCGTAAGGCGCACGTCGAAGGCCGCATAGCCACGCATATCGAACGTGAATGGGGCCTCATTGCCGACCGTGTTGGATAATACGGAGGGCGTCCACAATGCGAAACCATCGCAGGAAGTAATATCCCAAGTTTTGCACACACCATAATTTGTGGCGCTAACCAACGTTATGGGATGCCGGTGCATTACCCCACTCGTGAACGTGGCTTCGAAGTGACAATATTTCGTGCCCCCATAGGCATTTATCTTGGCGGCGTTCGATGCCGCCGCCTGCACGGTGTTGGGGTACAGATAGATTTCACCTATGCACTTTGCCCCCGATGCCTGGGTTTCCGCAAACAGGCGGAGTTCAAGGTAGTTATCGTTGATTTCCTGCACGTTTGAGTTCGTCAGGCTGAAATCCGTAATCGCCGTCTGATTGCTGGTGGCAAGTTCGACCTGGCTATTGCCGGCGGTTAAGGTTTTGAATACCTTCATGGTATTACGTGCTGTGCCGAGAAGTCCGTGTGCTTTCGATAGATTAGCCACTTTTCTGTCTCCGTCTGATTTCGTTGGTGATTTTCGCCCGGTCCCAACAATAGGCATCGGGCTCTTTTGTTTGCGCCGGGTCCGGCGGCTTCAAATATGTATGCATCGCGTTGATAAGTTCCGCTGTCTCGAAAGCATCATAATTTTTGGCCCGCAACATCTTATGGATGCGCTTGGGAACCCAGGTGTCATATCGTCGGTCTGCCGGATTATATCCGTAGAGGCTGTGGAGCATGGCGTTGCGGTCCATGAGGGCCGCGCTGGCGGGCATTACAACCTGAATGCCTCTCCCTTGTTGCATCCCCAGTAAATAATCCAGGCAAGGTTTTTCAAAGTTGTATTCCGGGTGATTGTTTCCACACCACATATCTACCCCGTAAACATTTATCTTGCGCACGTCCATTACAATCGCATAAGCCATCATGTACGCTATTGAAGATGTGAAATTTACAACCCCCAATTCTCTCAGCAATAATTGGATTGGGAATTGAATCATATTCGGCGGCATAGCATGGTCATGGTCGGGGGCACCGAAGAAATACGGTATGCCCGCCTGGCCGACTTCTTTCAGGAAGTCGGTTCCCCGGTCCAGATCGCGGATACTCATCCCCGTGGGGCCGCCTATCAGATCGAATGCGAAACCTACGTCAATTTGGCGGAACCTGAAAGCACGGTTCACACCGAACGTCTGCACCCCTTTTTCGGGGCAACCCATTTCGATAGCTTCGCGCAATGTCAATGGCGCGAGGGCCTTGCTCGGTCCCGTACCGAGTATTGTAATTTCTTCGTTGCAGGGAATTACCTGTTTTTCTTCCCCCGCGATAATCATCGGCTGTCGTCGTTTGCGAATCGAGAAATCGGGCATTCCAAGCAGGTCTGTCAATGGCATTTCATTTCCTTTCAGTTACAATTCATTTTCCCATGAAAAAATACTTCTTTCCCGTGCCGCGATACTTCTTGAAAGCATGATCTTTGCGGGTGAACTTGTCCGCGTCATCGGCATGTTCGAAAAGCGAGTTGGGCTTTTCGCCCCGCATTTCAGCGTTCATGCACGACCACTTGTCGAACTCTTTAAAGGTATCGATCTTATGTTTTGGGGCTATGTGGCCCGCTGTTATCGTTCGGATGTGTACCATTTAATTTGTCCATCCATTGTTGAAGAAACGCCGGGGGGCGTCGAGCGACCAGCGCCCCCAGCGTCGACCATGCGCTCCATACGCAGGGGGTAAGATTAAGAGGCTCCGACAAACTCTCCGGAAGCCACCAATAATTCGCGGTACATACCTTCGCCAAAGTTACCCTTGGTCATTGCCACCACGGACAAACTGAAATGGGCGATTTCCGTTGAACTCGTGGACACAAGGTCGGCGATAACAATGGCCGAAGAAGAAACGTTCGCCACGATTTTATTGCCTTTCGTGTAACCACGGGCGTCGGATCCATAGGCTTGAATAAAGCACCCGGCTCCGGAATTGATGCAATAGGCCACATTACCGGATATTTGCAAAAAGGCCTCGCCTGTCGCCGACAACGAGGCCGATATGCACCCTCCGGTCCAGTTCCCGACAAACACATTGTCGTGGATTCGCAGGTTATTGGAATCCGCTCCAAGCGCAATCGCCGTGACGCTTGAACAGGTGGTGATGGGTGAGACATCCGCAAAACGGCAATGATCGATTTCCATGTTTTTCAGCGCACTCGCACCCAATTGAATATCGGGGCCATGCGCTCCGCCCACCCGCGTAAACTCGCAGTGATGGATATGGAAATGAGACGCCTGGAAAGCAAGCAATCTGGAACACTCCGTTGTAGCTTCGCCTGTATCCGAAATCCTGAACCCGGCCACTTCAATATTTTCGGCCGTGAAGTTCATGTACGACGTTGAATTGCTGATTGCAATCATCGGCTTCAGGTTCCCAACCCCAATTCCCACAAGATTAATTCCCTTGGAAACAGTAACGCCGGCAGAAGCAGTAACTGCAATTACAGAACCCGGCAAAAACGCAACCGTATCGTCACGGTTCGTCCTGCACAGGGCTTGGGCCTGGGGGAAGGTTGCATACGGTCCCCCGATTGAACCGTCTCCTGTTGCTTTTCCACGTGTCGTATGCACGTAGTAAATCATCGCATCGGGGCTTAAAGCTCGCCCCAATACATTTTCAACAACGTTGATCATCTGGTTTTTCTTCGCGTACTTCGCAACCGATGTACTGGAACCCCTTAGGTTCCATGATTGATTCTTAGCCATTACACTTTCCTTAAAAAAAGGGGCGGGTTGCCCCGCCCCGTCATTTCATTTACGCGGAGACACAGCCGGTCAGTTCAAGCCCGGAAGCCGTAGCGATAATCTCTTCGGTTTCCAACACTTGAGGACTGATATACTCTGTGCTCCTGTGATTCCACCGCCAGCGAATAACCTGGAAACCCCTGCGGATAATCGCGGCTGTCGTCACGGTGTTAAGGGCCGTCGGACCCTTGATGAGGAAGAAACAAGCCGTAGCAGACCAAACATTAGCGTGTGTCTGCGTTGTCTGCCCTTCCTTGGTTGTGGTACGAACCGCCGTCGGAATATGGACCTTTGTGTTCCATATCGTAGGCGGCAGATCGCCGTTGACCAAAAGATTCGCCACCGTGAACCGAATCAAATCCCTGACCAACGTGTGACGCTTGAGGTGTAGCGATACCGGATAAGGAATAACCACATCGGTCGGGAATCGACCGTTTGTGGCAAGCCGTATCTTGTCCTTTGCGGCATCGAACTCCTGCTCGGGATCACTGGAATCGCTACTGTCCCAGGCACCATTAGCCACGGCCAATTCTGTCATGTCTGTAGAGAATAGCGTAGCAACTCTCAATTCCCTTTCCAGCGCAATAAGGTCTTGCGCGAAATTAACCTTCACGAGTTCGAGTGTCAACGGCGTATCGACGTTACCGCGTTCCCGGTCGGTGATTTGAGTAGAGTAAGCGTACTTTTTGGTACGATACGTTCTCTCCGCACGTCCGGGGATGATTTCATCCGGTTCGTCGCCGTCGGCCACAACTCCACCCTTGCCGTCCTGGCTCAGCCGCCCGAAGTCATCGACATCCCACACGGTGTAGATGTCGGATTCGTGAACAACGGGAATGATGGGGAGAATTTCCTCCGCCACCACGCCCTGGGGCCGGTAAGCAATGGACAGGTTTTGAAGCAATCTGTCAACGTGGACATCCTGAACTGTGGGTAAGGTTCGGGAGGTCAATCGAGGTGATGTTCTAGGCATGATTAGCCTCCTTTCTTACGTAGAACCGGAGACCAGGACGATTCCCTGGACCCAGTGAGTAATAAAATCGTCGCTACTTCCGGCCTCTTTCGCAATGCCTAACGACAGCATGTGCGTGGTTGCCGAAAACGTAATGAGCTTGCCGGAAGCCGACAAGGTAGTCTGGTCGCCTGGGGATACGCCGCCGGCGCCGACCCGGACCTTGGCGGGGCCGTCGACGACAATGGTTCCCCACTGGCCGACCGTTAATCCGCCTGACCGCGTAAACCCCACGAAGCGGTCGCCGTCCGAAAGGGACAGTGCCGACATGGGAATAACGCTATGATTCTCCGACACGGATTGGACTACCCCGACGCCGGCCGGCACGTTTGAAGCCGTCAGTCCGGGGCCGGTGGTGTAGAACACCGAATCGATACGGGTATTACCGCTCTGTTCTCCCATTGATGTTTACTCCTTTCCTTGAGGTGTAAAGATTTCATGAATCTCGTCACCCATACCAGCTTCGCCCTGAGCCGGTTCAAGGTTTGCCGCCCCGTCGTAGATGTCGGGGTTGCTTGCCCTGAACTGTGCTAATGCGCTATGGACAGCGTCGGGCGAAGTCATATCGACTTTGTTCTCATAGGCAAACGTCTGGAACTGGTTGGTAAATTGATCGCGGGCGTCGCCTTCCAATTCCTTTTTGACATCGGCCCCGTCCTCTCTCGGAATGGCGTCGGGCAACTTGACATCGACGGCTTTGGGAGTGAAGGCGGCGAAATATTTATCAATTTCCTCGACTGAAGCATACGCCATTGCGGTTTCGGTGGCAGCCTCCGTGTTTGCAATAGCGAATTCCTTAATCTTCATTTCAATGTACTTCGGCTTCATAGCCTCGAAATTCTTGTTGTCCAACTCTTCCGAAACCTTTTCGGGTTTCTCTTCTGGCATGTTGTCTAACTCCTTAACTGATTCTGATTCTTCTGCTTCTAAGATCCCGGACTTTAAAAGTGCGAGATCTTTCCCTTGATCGGCAAGACGTTCTTCAATGGCTTTCAGTCGAGCGGCTTCCTCTTCCTTGCGCTGCTCTTCCTCGGGGTCAAACCCGGATTCAGCGTCTTCGCCTTCCCCTTCTTTTTTTTCGGGGAACTCGCCTGCTTTAGCCTGTTCGCCATCCGATGTTTTATCTTTTTCGTTATCGTCCTCGTTATCCGTTTCAAAAGGTTTGTCTTTTTTGTCTTTGTCTTTGTCGGCGTCGGGGTCGGGGTCTTTCGCGAAGTCCGCCGGGAGGCTCCATTTTTCATCGTAGCAATACAATGGTTGCTCATCTGAAAACAACTTGAGTCTTTTTTTTCCAAGGGAACTTCCTAATAGGGCCATTCCCATTAATCTACCATCAGGGGTCAATTCCACAGAGCGGCCGGGCAGTCTTCGGTCCTTGATTTTATGGAATACGTCCTTGGTAAGATTGATTATGTCAACGAATATCTTTTCGCCCCGCCGCCTTATCTTTGATATAAGCCCAACATTATCTCGCTCTTCTTTGGCAGCTCCGCGTTCATCACGCAGAGGATGTCCAATATGCACACCAGCGGGTATATTGCCTTGGGCTTCATCCTCCGCATGTATTTCAATGGCATTGTCCCACCATAATTTATCGAAGTCTTTGTCTGTGGTGAAGATGTCCACATTGCGGATATTGAAGGTTCCATCCTTGTTCTCGGACACCTTGAAAGGGTCTGTATCCCCTATCTCGGCGCGTACCTTGTCCGCGAACGCTTGAAAAGCGGCGGCATTATCCTTGCGGGGCCGACCTGCTTTCTGGAGGGCGATAGCGATTGCCTGTTCCTGGTCGCGGCCTTCTTTAATCAGCAGGCGGATGTTGGCGGATACGGTTTCGTCGGTGGAGCCTTTTTGCAACGGCATTTTTTATTGTCCTATTCAAAGTGTTTTCTCCCATTGCAATTCAATTCAGTTATTATTTCTTTTTCCAACTACCACACCAGTCGTGGTCTTGAACTCTGGGCCAAGCGGTTTCGTCTTGGTAAATCTGTTCGTCATTGTGGCTCACGCCAGCCTTAAAAACAAAACAAGAGGGCGGTTTTATCCTGCATACCCCATTTCAAAACTCAATACTATTCGCCTTTTCAAGTATTTCATTAGCCAACCTTATGGCCTCTTCTTTGTAATAACACCGGCGTATAGTTGGACCATTATGCGGGGTAAAAGCAATTGTAATCTCATGCTCCGAATCCCTAAAAGACACATCTTTTTCCGGATATTCACCAACATGGACAGATATTTCGCCGAATATGCCACGTTGTAAAAATATACTGTTTATTTCGTCTTCTGTCGGCTCATAATTATGTTCGCATTTATCGCAGTTCATTCCATTTCCTTTCAAGCTGGGTATTCAATAGCCCAAGATTGCTTTATCCCCGGCACGGCCTTACCGCCGACGTGCCTTGCGTAGTTCATCGCCGCCGATCTTGCCCCAGGCCATTCCCAGTCATGGCCCCCCATTATCCCGTTTTCCTTTAATTTAGGAGCCCACGCCAGGATCGCCCCCAATGTTCCTGTAAAACTGTGGTCGCAATCGATGAAAACAAAGTCCAGCGAAGCGTCCTCTACTTCAGTGGCCGCCTCATTGAAGTGTTTGCGAATGATGATTCGCCTGTCGCCGGCAAAGTCCGTATTGCGAATCGCGGTCTGCAAATACCTTTCAAATTCCGTTTTCGTACACCACGAATGCTTATCGGTGTCATAATACGAATCCGATTCGTCCGGTTGGCACCACCTGTCCACCATGTACAGCGTCAACTTTGGATAATGTTGTAAGAGTGATTTTGACAGTTTCCCCCGCGATACGCCGATTTCCGCACCGCGAAGCACTTCCCGACCGATTAGGAGTTTGGCCACCGCATCGAACTTTTTTATTCGCTTAATCAGCCTGCCCATTCCGTTTGCTTTCAAATAAAAGCGGGTGCCGGAGTCCAACCGATCAACCGGGACGGTGCCGACATGCTCGCGCTGCATTAACCCGCTTTTTGTCAAACCGACGCCGCCCAATTGACGGCGTTTATAATGCGTGTGTGCCCTCAACGCCCCGGGTTTCACGGTCCACCGTCCGGGCGTTGAGTATTTCCAGTGCCGCTTCCAAGTACTCCAACGCCTTTTCGTTGGGTTCACACTTGAACTTGCTTTGCTGATACCACGCAAGCCTGTCGGCACAGGCGGCGATCACGTTTTCCACGAAAGCGCCAGTTGGTGCATTGGGGTCTTCCCCACCCACACGTGACCCGTTCTGCCACCCGATGGTAAACCCATCGCCGAAAGTAACCCCGCCGGCCGGGTTCCCGTTTTCATCGGTCACGTGTTCGCCTTTCAGGCCATAGTCCTTTGCATCACTCATCATCATTCCCTTTCAATTAAGCAATTTCAACCAAAACACTCGCCTTCGACCACCCCTTATCGGGGAATTGCACAATCTTGCCGTCGATCATCGCGGATCCCGTCTCGATTAAATCCCGCTGAACCGGGTTCCCGTACCGTCTCCCAATAGGTTGCCCGCCCTCCACAAGGCCCCTGCGCTTCGCTTCGGGCATAAATATGGGCCGTGGGGGGTGGCAAAGACAATTGAAGCCGTTAAGGGGCCATATCCGTTGCCACACTTCATCATCGCTTGGCGCAAGGAAGCCGTGTACCGCCGCATGGGTTTTTCTGGTTGTCTTAGTCAGACTCGACACGTATTCGCGGTAAACGATTGCCTCCTTTACGTCCGGGTCTTCCTGTTGCTCCAGTACCCCGTCCATGAATGCCTGGCCGATATTTGTCCTGAAAACCGTTTCCAACCGAAACTTCGTCAGGTTAATCGTATCCCTTGCCTCTTGGAGCAGTCCTTTGACGCCGATAGTCGGTCTGGGGGCAAGGCCTTCCCCCCGGGCGCGACGAATAATCAACTCCCTCAGCTTTTCCACCTGGGTTTCGAGTATCGGGCCAAGTTGTTCAGTAATGAAGAAAGCACGGTTTATGTAGATTTCATTAAGTTGTTCGGCTGTTTCCCTCAGTGCCGGCACCTTGGCCCGCAATATCTGCACTACGCGCGATTCAGCCAAAGCCGGTGATTCGCCCGGTTTTGCCTGGAGCGACGCCGGTAATTCTCCCTTGATGCGAAGTTCCTCGACTGTCTGGGACCGGCCACGCAGGTTTGAGAGAACCAGGGAATCACGCAACGACTCTCTCAAGCGTACCGTTAAAAGCCTACGGACTTCCGGGTCGGTCTCACGGGCCAGCTTGTTGGCTATCGTGCGGCTGCGGTTCCAGAATAACTTTTGGAGTTTTATGGGGGTTAAGGCCATAATTTATCAGTATTTAAAGCTTGAAGTTTTTTTTCTAATTCCTTTACTCTTTCTTGAGCACGGCAATGAGGATATTTACAAAGAGGGTTTATAGACAAATTGACAACGGTATTTTTGCCTGTTAATCGAATATCAAACCAATCCCAAAAAGCGGCGTCTTCAACATTGGAATGTCGGCTTTGTACGCAGACTTCTAAATCGTTCGAATGATTTAGAGTTTTAGCGCAATCCAGAGCATATTCCAGTTTTTTTATCAATTCTTTGGCGGTCATTCCATTTCTCCTATCTCAATTCGGGATAATCAGCCAATACGTCATCGGGGATTGGGTTGCCCTCTTTAAAAGCTTCTTTTATTGTTCGTTTGTGATGCGCCCTCACATCTTGTTCATCCATAGTCGAATAACCTTTTGCGCCAAAGCATGTAACCCATTCTGCAAGAACCTGCCTTAATGGTTTTTGCCAGTATTTCTTTTTGAGGTCAAAACCGCAATTCGGGCACGTATCAGACATTTTACACTCCTATCTCAATTCGCCTTTACTTTTAACCGCCTTACGCACTTTCGCCACATCCCCCCGCGTTTCAACAGGTTGTATTTTCTTCAACTCCTTAACCAGTCCCACAAAATGAAACCTCTCGAACAGCTTGAATATCACATTGGCCGGCATCACGTTCTTACTGACAAACTTCGATACCTCGCTGGGCTTGGCCGGCGGCGTGGCGAACGCCAACTTGCGGAAGCCCTTTATGGATTCGAACTCTCGCACCAGAACAGTTACGTCGTCGGCAATCTCGGCAATCTTGGCCTTGACCAGCCCGTCAAGCTCTTTGCGCTTCGACCCGTTCATGCGTGTGAGTATGTCGAAATCGATCAAGTCCCGCGTCAATTCGGCTCGCGTAGCATCGCTTTTAGTTGCGGATTCCCGAAAACGACCAAGGAAATCGGCAGCGTCGACAAAAACATCGACAGGCCCTTTGATCCAAGTAGCGGATGTAATATCGTAAATAGCGTCTGCGTTGGCGGGGTTAAATCGATCGGTGACGAAGAAGTTGACGGGGTGTTTTGTGTTGAGCAGGAACTCGCCGTTGATTCCGACGAATTGTTTACCAATTTCCTTGCCTTTCGGATGTTCGAGCGTAACGTCAATATCCGACAATGGAGTCCAGTTGAAAGAGGCTATCGAGCCGACGATTAAAAGTTTTTGTGGTGTCTTATCCAATACCATGCGCAAACGGGCCATGATTTGTTCAATAGCGGTTTGTTTCATCCGGTACATGCCCGACTCTAACAGGTCCCATACCTCGGGGTCAAGCGTATTCTGCGCGGGATCGAGGATGCTGAAATCCTGGGTGAAGTTCAGCAAACCCAGTTCCTCGGCGAACCCCTTGCCAACATCTTTTCCCGATCCGGGTTCGGGTGCTCCCTCTATGCCACCGCCCATTCCACCAAACGGATCGTTGGCAGCCGGTTTCTCAAGTATCGGTTCTTCGGGTGAAGGAACATCAAGTCCGCTAACCTCGCGGATCTGTTCAACGGGAACCTCCACCCCCATATCCACGGCCATTTTAACAATTTGCATGAACATCGTCGGATTATTCTTGATGCTGGCCGAAGTTTTGAAAGTGAAATGAGGATAACCGATTATTCGCGGATCCCCGATGCGATCCCTGTTAAAATCAGCCAGGAACCGCACTGGCTGGTCTGACAGCGTGGCTTCAAGGGCCTGTCTGTCCCTCAGCACCAGTTGGTCGATAGTCTGAGCTTGTTGGGCGGTATCCGCTGACCTGGCCCCGATTCTACCGTGTTCGAGGATATCGGCACCACCGAGGCAAACTTTGCTGATTTGCTTGTCATAGCGTTCGAGAATTTTGTTGTATATATCCGCACCCGTGCCGGTAATCGGCAAGTCCTCGACTTCGGTGAGCGGACCCTTGCCCGGGCCCGATGATACGTCACGCCCCATAAGCCCATAGGCTTTGTTATTCAAATGTTGAAGCAAATCGGCCATTTCCGCTCGTACGTTCGCGTCCCCCATCGGATACCAGCCGATGCGCACTGGCTTGGAATGGATTTCAGCATAGCGTAGCAGGAACCGGTTGATGTGCCGTTTCCACGATACCAGCCAGTAAAGTTTCGAACCGAGCCCTGCACCCTGCCACTTCCTGCCAATCTGTGTGCTGTCGAAGCGGCTACCCCCTTCAGGATTATGGATATGCGTATAAATACGCCTGGGGTCGACGGGTTCGCCCTGCCACAGATTATTCTTCGTCCGATACCGCCAACTACCCCAGAAGTCAACCGTCCATTGAAGCCATTCGGTTGGCAGAAACTTTTTTATCTCCGCCAAGCCCGTGTTGGGATTAATCCACCAGATTATTTCCTGTATCGCCCGACCCGGTAAAAGGGCTTCGAGAGCATTATCGAACACCTCGTGCATGCGCTCGGTGCGGCGAAGTATCGTCTCGATCACTTCAGCCTGTTTCTTGGATATCGCTGACTTGGGGTCGCCGGGCAATACCTGCCATTCCAACGATGATGTTTGAGCTTTGCGGACGTCTATGCAAGCCGCAACCTGGCTGTCGCGTTTAATCTCCTCATAGAACAGCGGGTTCTGGCGATACGCGAAGTCCGACTCGAAAAAGTTTATACCGTCGGGCAACCACGATAAATCATCCGTGATTACCATAGATCGGGCTTCGCCGCCCGCCCTGAACGGGATATACTTATCGTCTTTCTTGCCCGGTCTCAATCCTTTATCAATTATCTTTTGCGGCAGAATGCGATTTACTATGCTGCGGATTATTGATTTTGAAGGCATTTATCTGAGTTGTTGAATTAAAAGTCGTTCATCTTCATAAGTGCTTGTATGATTGAATCATCATCTGCCGGCCAGTTTTCTTTAACAGTTTCCCTTATTTGGTTCAACACCACGGGATTACCCCCCGTTTTCACTTCATCTGGAAATACCCATTTCAGCCATTCCAATTGAGGCCACTCCCCAGCATGACAAGTATTTGTCTTCTCCCCTACACATTCACACATTTGGGGCATCGTATCCTTCTCCCTCCTGATCGGAGCGACCGCCCTGCAATAACAGCTATGCCACAAAGATGGTGTTGAGCCCACCTGCATAAAGGCGGGGCAGTTTCCTTCTAAAATGTGGCATATCTTTTTGGCCACCGCCCCACGCTCAAATTGGACGGGGTAAAACATTTGTTGCCGAAGCTCGCGTAACTCCTGTTGGATTTTGACTAACAATGCTCGATCTGTTGGTTCCATTTCACTTCCCCTTCTTGGCTCGTTTCCGCTTCACTTTCTTCTTATCCACTTCCGGGGGCTTTGGCTCTTCGCCTTTCTTGAAATCCCTAATCACCCCAACCGCCACGGGTACGCCATAGGGTGCGATATTATTTATGGCCACTTTACCATTTTCCGATACGGCCCGCCCTGTTTGGTCCACCGCCTTGGGAACCCTCATTATGTAATCTTCGGTATAGCGGCTGGTAAGCTGTTTCTGTTGCCAACTTATGCCCGATATCGCTCCCTGCCACTTGTTCACCTCGTCCAACCGTTTTTCAACGAAGATCACAGTGCGGGGCTGTAACTTGTGGACGAATGCCGTCAACTCGATAGTGCCATCGATTATCAACAAATTACATTCTTCCCATGCGATCATGTTCGCCGGATCGTCGGGGAATAGCAGAAACTCGACATTCTCCTGCAAATCAATTGGTATCAGTTGCCTTGCCAGCACGATATAGTCGCTTGTGGCCTCGATGGTCTTGAGTTTGAAGTCCTTGATGCCGATCATTTTGGCCGCGTAGGACACAAACGCCGTGCAACAGCCTATCCCCGTGCCGATTTCAATGACCGTCTTGGGCTTGATTTGGACCATTAGCTCGACGATCTCCTGGGCGACGTTCGCACTGATTATGTGCTCGCCCTGGGGGTGGCTTGCGAACGTGTTGAATAAATGCACCCGCTGGGCATCGTAGTTGAAATCCGCTGCATCGCCTAGGGGCCGCAACGATTTAGCCCGTCGCCAAATGTACGACAGCACGTTCAGCGAATTGTTTATGCCCAGAAGTTGCTGGGAGTTGGCGTTTAGTTTGGCCTCCAATTCGAGCATGCGGCTCATTACTTCTTTAACAGGATCAATCGTCACTTTGGGCTTCACTTTCGGTTTCTTGTCCGTCATTGCAATTCCTTTCAATGTTTTCTAATATATGAGACAAACACAATAAAATCGTGTGTTGGTTGCATAGTATTATATGCCCATAATCGGCGGCATCTTTTAAAACTACCCGTGGGTTATCAAGATTGCAGGGCGACACTGGAGCAGTTGGATCGCTTTTCGTAGGATCGGCTATGTGAGCATGGGTTATCTGCAATCGAGCGGATAGGTCTTTTTTCCATCCAGGCCAATAGGCGTTTAGATTAGACATTGCAATTCCTTTCATTTCGGTTCGTTGGACGGTCTTAATCTTTCTAAAGCATTGTGATGCTCAGCCAATTCGGCTTGTAATTCTTTTTTGCGAACAGGGTCTTTGCATTCGTCCCGTTGTTTTAGAAGTCTTTCGAATTTCCTATTATGTGCAATCATGGCATCGCACCAAGAGTCTGTGTTTTTTGCAAATGTTTGGAAGTTCTTACATTCCTCAACACTTGGGCGTCCAAACAAAAACCTCAAGAAATTATAAAACCACACCATTTCATTTCCTTTCAATTCAAGTAAACACCCTATCCTCAACTCCACCAAACAACAGATCGTCAATATCCTCTACCGGCTGTAAGCCTTGCTTGCTCCATTCGCGTGACATATCGAATGCGAGGTTGGCAGCACCGCAAAGCGCATCAACCTGATCGTCGTGAGCACCCAGAGGGAACTGAATAAGCTCCAGCTCCATAGCCGCCACCCACGGGTGGGTTTCTACGGGGGGATGAATCACACGGCCAAGCCCGCCTGAGTGACTTGGTTGATACGCATTGGATAGCCGCACAGAGCGAATCACCTTGTCTTTTGAAACTTTTACCGACCTCATTATCGAGGACATTCGAGGGGACAAATCCTTTAGGACTTGATACATGGCCTTTTGATATTGATTAGACTCAACCCCGCAAACCAACGGATTCCACTTATTCACTTGTTGGATTATGGCTTGACCCTGTTCCCGAAACGTCGGTTGATGTTGGCGATAGATGTCCAGTATGTAAACTTGATTCCCCGCCAAAGCGAGCGTCCCCACGACAAACCAGTCCGATGTCGCTTTCTCCCCGAACGCGCTGAAGTCAACGTATTGGAAGATCTGGTAATGCGGTTGGACAAGTTTTCCTTCCCATTCACCATAGCGAAACCACTCCTTTCGAAACTTGGCTAGGGGCCCGCCCGTTGGCTCGTTCTGCCTTTGTAAGCTGAACGCTTGCGCATTGGTAGCCCTCAAGTCCAACAACCGCTGAAGGCTACAGTTTCGCGGTGGGCCATCCGGCCACAGACACGCGAAGCCATCACTAAACTTCCTATCGAAAGGTATTGATTCGCCTTCTGAATACAACGCCTTGTCAATGCGAAACGCGAACTCTTTTACCTTTTTATTGCGCTCCAGCAGTTCGCCATAAATGTCCGCCATGTGCCAGCGGGTGCCGCTTAAATGCAGTTCGTGGTCGGCTACTGGGTCGAGTACATTGTCGTACCATTCCAACTTTTTGCGCAACATATCTTCGTTGGTAACGTCATCAAGGTCGATGATGTCGTCGAGTATGACGATATCATAATGTCCTGACGTAACGGCACTCCCCGCTCCGAGCGCGGTGATTGTTGGGATCTCATGAGGTTGCGAACGACCTGATATAGTGAAGGCCCTGTTTGTCCATTTATCATTCTTGGAGGCCCTTAATCCAGGGAACAATTCCAATAACTGAGCATTCGTTTCAAAGTCGGCCCTGATTTTTCCCGCAAACCGCTCGGCGTTCATCGCACTGGCAGATACAATCAGTATCCTCAGATCGTAGTCGTAAGCCAGCCGCCATACACTCCATGCAATCGTTGCCACCTCGCTTTTGCCGTGGCCCCGTGGGGCGAGCAACAGGCTCTTTTCGTTGTTGTTCCTTAGATCCAACCATGCTTTGTGGAAGTCCTTGCATTGGAGGCCAAGTACGTCCTGTATGAATTCGTCTGCCCTTGTGCGGTAATGCTCTTTTGTTTCTTCTGGGGATAAAGATAAAAGCAGTTCTCCTGAAGGCGATCTTGATGCTTTTATGGGGTTTCCAGATGATTTATCCCATTGTGATTCTGGTAGTTCATGGAACATCTTGTTTCTTCGGCCTGCCCAACTTTGCCTTGTGGACACCTTGGCCGCTTGAGACTTCCTTTAAAGGCCCGTCACTGTCTGCTGAAGGTGTTTCCTTTTCATCCCCCAGAGAGGCATTGTGTATCATTTGCGAAAGAAGTTCTTTTGTGTCGTTTAGGCTTACAAACAGCCGCCCAACCTTGTCCTCCAACTCCTGCACGTGCTTTGTAAGCTGTGTGCCCGTCCAGGTGCCTCCCTTGAACTCGAACGGTTTTGTGGCCTTCTCAAGGGCCGCCGTGGCTTTCTTGACGCCCTCAATGTACGCATCAGTGCCGACTTTGTTGATGTCGGCCCCTACTCGATCCGCTAATTCCTTTGCCGCTTGTTCTTTGTCCATTTCATTTCCTTTCACATATTGATGATTTTGTCATCGATATTATCGAGTCTGGCCTCAATTTCTCTTCTTTCTTCTGGTGACTCACAATCCTTTAATCTTTGAAAGTCCCGTTGCCATTCAGCATCCAAGGACATCATTTCACCATATCCCCTCATTCCCCTGTCCATAAATTTGATTACCAACCATACAATAATGGCCGATACCAAAAACACAACGCCTGATGTAATTAAGAGTTGCCATCCTTCGTGTAGCGAATTAAGCCAATCCATTTCATTTCTCCTCAGTTTTTCCACACATTGAACTAAGTTTAAAGCACGTATTTTTCGATCATTTCTCCTCCGTTTCCTCAATCATCCCCTTGCGCTTGGCAATAGACAGCACCAATGGCGTCAGTATCTTCACGGCTTTCTCGCCGAGATCGATTTCGCTTGTCTGTTTCGGCTTGCCTTCCATGCGTTCCATAATGGCCTGTATGAGCGAGGTATCGCCTCTGCGGGCCTTGTAAAGCAACTGTGTGGTCAACGCCTCGGATAGCGTCTTGTTCTTGTCCTCGACCAAATCAATTACTTTGGCATTTTTGCCCTTGCCCACAACTTCACGCACGTCTGCAAATGCGGGGGGCAGTTCGTTCAACTTGAGCGAAAGCATTTCGTCAAGTAGCTTCTGAAAGCTTTTTCGCTTTGGCCGGCCAGCCGGATTGCCTGATTGTCCTTTTTTAAACACTGTTTGTTTTTACTTTGCTAGCAACTTGAATCGTCGATCAGAATTAAACGCACAAACCACGAAAAGAGCGTGGATTATAGCGGGTATGTAGAGCAGGAGGCATAAGAATAAGTTTATCACTGCCTGGAACGGCTTACCGCAGGATAGCACGGCAATCGGTGGTAAAAATAGTGCGAGTAGAAATCTCATTTCAGTCTTTCGCCTTTTGTTTCACTTCATAATACAGCCAAGGAATTATGCCCCACCGCAGCCCCCATACCCTCTTGGCGGTATAAATCATTGCCGACCCTTTGGGGGAACGCCTTACACCGTTACTCAACTTCACAACCTTCAAAATTGAATATTTACCTCTATTCTCAAGGGGGATTGTCTCGGTAGTTTTGTTATAGCACCTTGAACACCAAATGGATCCATCCAGTAAGATGAATATATCGCTTACTGGCGTCCATTCCAAGCATAAATCACATTCACAGCCAATTTCTTTCATTCCGTTTTATCCTACAGGAAAGGCAGTATTCAACGCCTCAACAAACTTTTCCGATTCCGTTACTTTATGAATCGGCCTTTCTTGAATCTCAAGTATTTTGATCCTGACTATTTTTGTGCCGAGAAGGGTTACTTCTTCCCCAGCGTCATGCTTTGCGATTAATGTTATTATGTCATTTTCCATTTCATTCCGGTCCACACAAATCCCCATATCGCCACCAACCGCAACTCTCACATTGGTAAGCGTTTACGCCCTCGCTGGTGTCTTTATACACCTTCTCCCCGTACCTGCCCTCCACATTGCTCAGATTAGCGTGTCGACGACAGCACTGAGCAAACGCATCCAGAGTTTCCGTAAGTACGACATCAACAGCCCAGTCCTTTACGGTGTAAATGCTTATCGTCGAACCGGTTCGGTCGTTTGACAGCGTTTCCTTCAGTTCGTCCAGCAACCCCGGCACTTGCGAAAATGCGTGAACGCTTCTTTCAAACAGGTGCTGCCTATCCTTTTCCCCCTGTTTCGTCCTGCGCGTTTTTTTCTTGCACTTGGGGGGCAATTATGGACCCCTCTATTTACATATAGCACTCGGTCAAGGGGAATTGGGCAATAAAAGGAAATTTTTAATTTTAAGTAACAAATCCTGCCTTTCCTTTTGATCGCCTTCAATCTGTTGTTTGAATCGAGCAAAATCTGCGGTTGCCCATTTCATTAGAACTTCCTTATTGTGAGATTCTGCGTCTTTTGCGCTTTCTCGCAATCTATTTTCTACTTTAAGTAAAGCCTGTAATAAGGGAAACCTTTCTTGTAATAATTTTCCAAGTTTGGCTACGGCCGCATTTACATCATCTTCAAAAGTGGCATGGCCTCCATTAGGCATCTTCATTCTCCTTTGTGCATTTCAATCAAACAATCCAACGCTTTATGCCGCCGCTGGTTCACGGCTTGCTTGCTGATTTTAAGCCACTTGGCTATGCGGGGTTCGTCGAGGTTGATTCGCGGGCTGTAGTATAGCGTCATGATTAGCTGGTCGTCAAGGGGAAATCTCTCCATACTGGATGTCGATATTACTCCGTATACGCTGGCTTTGTCGGTTGTGGATTTCATTTTGCCTCCCATCGTTTATTCCATAACTTTATAGATTCCTCGCTTTCGGGCGTTTCGGGCCCCCCGGCCGTAACATGCGTTGTGAAACCCGGAGGACATTCGTGTATTAATCCTTCCTCCAATTCGCAACCACATCGTTTACAATGCCCGTCGCCATCATCCCACTTCACATCAATGTCAGCTTTTTTATCGTCGGTCATCTAGCACCCCCTAATTTGTAAGAGCACAATCAGCGTCACCAAAAGCGCCAGCAACGGAGTAATCCAGTTTTTCTGTTCTTTATTTGGGCTTATTATCATTCGTCCTCCCCTTTCATAAACCGAGTTGCGGAGTCGATGATAATAACCGGAACGGTTTCATCCTTACATCGGTCTTCTCCATCCTTCTCGTATTCAGAGTAGAAATCCCCGTTACCATAAACCCAAATACTAAACTCTGGGCTTCCTACAACCATATATCGTGCGCCTACGGCCATAGATGCTTGTGCTTGACTTGCTTCCCACAGCGTCAGTTCACGGGGGAGAATGCGATAGGTTTGATTTAGAACAATCACTGGCTTTCTTCCATAAAGACTTCCGTTAATCCTGAAATCCATAAATAACCCATCTATTTTTTGGATATAAATACCTCCCCCTTTATTATATCTTTCGCTTTCGACTTTTTCCCCTCTCTCAAGGGCCTGCAGTGCTTCCAGCGGCGTCAGGTTTTCGATTTTCATCTTTTCGCACTCCATCAAAAGGTTCAAACATTTCTTTCACCGGTTCTTTCTTTTTCAGACTTGGGTGGTCGTCGCAGATTCCATGCCTATGACAACTACCATGCTTTAGGCAGCACCAGCAACCAGGCAAGCCAAAGCCTTGAGGACAATCCCAGCACCCGTGTTGCTCACGATAATTAGGTCTTGGCATCATCGCCTCCTTCCGCTTCCTCGGCGGCGTCTTTTTCTGCTTTTAACCGGCGAATAAAATCGGGGTTCTTTTTATCAAGGCAACCATCGCACACACAGGCGGCGTCATGGCCCATCGTGCAGGGGACGCTTGGCCGGTATCTTGCGAGTTCTTTCGTTAAACCCTCCACCTCGGCTTCCAGTCCCTCGACTCGTGATTGGGACTTCTTTTGTCTAACTATTCGTTCTCGAAAGTCATTATTTTGGTCCTTTAAGTAGTTAATGTCTTTACATTGACCAACTACTATCTTTTGAGTTCGTCTCACCTCGGCCTCCAGTGTCCGTTTGTCTTCCTTCGCATCGGCACATAATAGATTCGCTGCCTCGGCATCGCAACAGAGGCTGTGGTTCGACGCTTCCAATCCACGCACGTAATCGAAAGCCTTTTCCGCCCCGCAGAACCTGGGCCTGTTCATCGCCATCAACCACCCGAGTTCAAAGTTGCGCTGTGCGGCCCGGGCGCGGTGTCTGCCCTGCACGTCCTTATCCATTATGCCCGACTCCAGCGACTGGCATCGCCGGTGGAATTTGGCCTGCTGTTTGCGGGCCTGGTCGCGCTCGGCTTCCAGTTCCTCAACTCGTGCTTCAGCCCTCTCCGCACGTAGTTTTGCCTTACCAAACTCGTTGTCGTTTAATTTTTCTGTCAGTTCCTTCACCCGCGCCTTCAATACAACTTTCTCTGCGTCCAGTAATTCGCGCTTTTTGTAGCTCTCTCCAAGTGTTCGGTTCAGCGTGTTGTTCATTGCGACAAGGACTGCCTTGTTTTCACGAAGTTCGGCCACCCGCGCTTCGACTGCCTGTTTCTCGATCAGGAGTTTTTCGCCCATTCTCCGTAGGCTTTTTGAAACCTCTAGGGTGCTCTTGTTCCTGCACTTCATTTCGTTGATTCCAACCTCAAGCTCGCCTATCCTATAGTCGGCATTTGTAAACTTGTCGAGGTAGTGGAGGGCGGTATCCACTAAGCGCTTGGGGCCACATTGCTGATCTGTGGTAAGTTCCGTTCTTGTCAGCGGCAGAAACTCAGTTTCCTCGTTCATTTTGGATCTCCCCGGGTTTGAACCATCCCTAATTCCTTTTTCAACTTGGCCGTCCTGGCTTTTTCCTCCGCAATCTGCTCGGGGGTTCTATTGGCACGCTCTTTTGTCTCCGCCTCCCATCTAGCCATTCGCTTATCTTGCTTCTCTCTTGAGGGCATGTTCCTGGCCCCCCGGTCGTCGCCGGGCTTCACCTTGAACGGCTCAATTATATCCAACGGGTAACTATCCTTTTTGGCGGCAAATACCTCATCGTGCAACCGTTCCCATGAAAGCCAGCCTTTAACCTCAACTGCGTTGGTAAAGAATTGACGTGTGCCGGCCGGATCCCGGACGATGAGTTTTCGACAGGCCATTTTCATAATTTCATCCAAGGGGTTGCCGTCTCTGCGATCCCGCTTTTTAGGATGGTCGGGAAAAGGAACAAAATTTCCCTCTTTTTCTTCTTTTCCTTTCTCTTCCATTCCATTCCATTCCATTCCATAGTCAGTAGGGTGCGAGATGGACGGCACTATCTCGCAGGAGGGTGCGGGATTGTGCGAGATATCCTTAACCTCCTCCAGCCACCCGATTTGTATTAACACAGGTATTGCAGTAGAGAATAGTTCCGGCTTGGTGTGGGTCATTCTCGCCAAAGATTCTGGAGTGTGTGGGTTTCCATTATCCCGCAGGAGGGTGCCACGAGGATTGCACTTGCTTGCGACTTCTAAAAGGAGCACCCAGGCACAGAAGTTTTCCGGGCCGTTGGGCGAGGACAACAACTCGGTATAGCCGTCACTGTCATGTTTGTTTGGAACAGGAACCCATCGCATTTTTTTCAGTTCCCTTGTTCGGTTGTTTTCGAAGTGGTCATTCCAATCTGTGATTCGATAGGTGGGGTCTGTCATGGCGTGTCTCCGCAGGGGAGAAAACGGGGCCAACGGCATGAACAAGCGGCCGGCCCGAAGGCAGGATACCACCGAAGGCCCCGAAAGGTTCCTGAAAGATGTGAGCCAACCGTTTGTTCATACATAACCATGCACAATAAACCCACGAATGTCAACAAGAATATTACTTTTTTACAGAATTACGGGCCTCCAGCCCTCGTTCGGCGGTCACAATCGTATCTCTAATAATTCCCTGTAGCTCGTCCGCAATGGCCTTCAACCGCTTGTTTTCATCCCTCAATCGTTTGTTTTCGGCCCGCAACGTTGCTCTAGCCTCAAGTTCTCTTTCAACGTATCCGTTTGGCATTGGGTTTTCTCCTTTATAAAGCCAACTTCCCTTGCTTGATTTCCTCCGCCAGCCGCTTTCTCGCCAGTTCCGCATACTCCGGGTTCAACTCTATAAGCGTGAAGGACCGCCCCAGCTTCTTCGCTACCACGCCCGTCGTACCGGCGCCGCCGAAGGGGTCAAGGACGATGCCTCCGGGCGGACATCCGGCCAGAATACAGGGCTCGACGAGCTTTTCCGGGAATACGGCGAAATGGGCGCCCTTATACCCTCTTGTGGGGATTTTCCAGACGGAACGCTTATTTCTCTTTTTGGTGTCGTGATCGTAAGGCTTTCCGCCCCCGTTATCGCCTCGATCACGCCCGTCCATTTTCCACGCCCCCTCACTACCTAAAGGACGCCTTTTATCGTTGGGGTAGACAGCACTTTCCTTTATCGCCTCCTGGTCGTAAAAATAATGTGCCCGCTTCGTCAGTAGGAATAGCTGCTCGTGCGCCTTCGTGCAGCGATCCGTCACACTCTCGGGCATGGGATTGGGCTTTTCCCAGATAATTTCTTGGCGGAGCCAGTACCCGTCGGCACGCAGAGCGAAGGCCAGCATCCAGGGGATGCCGACCAGGTCTTTGGGTTTTAATGTTTGACTTGCGGGGGACGTTATGGTATAATGTGGGTATGTCTTACGCAAAAAAGATATGTCCGACTTGCGGTAATCAAATGGACGGTCGTTCTCTCCAGTGCCGCAAATGCAAGCCGACTTATGAACGGACTTCCGAGCATCGGAAGCTAATGAGCGACCGCACAAGGGGCAAGAAGAAGAATTATCCGACTGGTGGTAGCTTGCCTGGTGTTGCAAAGAAGATACACCAAGCCTGGACTCCTGCGATGAAAGAGGCGGCCCGTCAGCGTGGTTTGATAAATTCACAGAATCCTGACTGGCGCCTTCGTTGTGGTCAACCGGGGAAGAAGAATCCAATGTGGGAGAATGGTCGTTCCCGGATTCCTTATGCTCGTGGATGGGCAAGGAAGATAAAGCAGATTGCTTGGGAAAAGGCAAATTACCACTGTGAGATTTGCCAATCAGATAAGCCTTACGACACACATCACAAAGACTTTCGCAAAGACAATCACGACCTTGATAATCTTCAGGTTCTTTGCCGGAAATGTCACAAGAGACTGCACGTTGAACGCCTACGCTGCCAACGTTTGTCTGCTGTTTAGCACCCTCCGTACCATGAGATGTGCCATCCCCATATAACCCCTTTCCACTTCCATAATATGAGTCACCAAGATTCAAAAAAAGCGTCCCGTCGTCCCTCAGCACTCGCCTTACCTCACGGAACACCTCCACCATCCGCGCCACGTATTCTTCGGGGGTCTTTTCGAGGCCCATCATCCCCTCGATATATTCGGCGCCGCAGCGGCATCCTCCATCGTCGGTCCGCGCATGCTGGCATTTCGGATCGCCGCCTACCCATGCGTATTCTCGTAACCCCCAGAAGGGTGGGCTGGTAACGACACAATGGAACGTCTCGTCAGGGATCGCCCCCAGCTTCTCCAGCACGTCGCCGACAAGTATTTGGTTACGTTTCATTCCGCCCCCGTCAGTATCCGCCATGCAGCTGCCGCCACCGTTGGATCGATCCCGTTCCCAATCGCTCTGTACCGCTCCACCCCTCGGGCCACCCCATCATTCTTTCGCAAAATATCGGACTCAGATAGCATCCACGATACTCGGGATTCGACTCCCCCAGGCTTGCCGGCAAGCTCAACCCGTGCCCCCGGAATGCCTCTGACGGCGTCTTGCGGCGCAGCGGCTTGTGTATTTGGCTTGCGGTCAAAGTGGGCAGTACAGGCTTGCACGAACAGCCGGCTTCGGCGGTGGTCACGGCCAAAGCAACAAGACCTTCCGAGGGTAGGTACCGCCACGTACCCCAAACCGGACAGCCGTTCCATAAAACGCTTCGCTTTCCAGGGAGCTGCTTTGCGACTTGGGGTAGGGTTTTCCCTGATGACAAAGCGCGGTTTAATAATTTCCACGCAACGAAGATATTCCTCGCCCATCGATCTTGTCGGGCTTCCGGCCCACGAAGCGATGCTGTTGTCCTGGCAGGGGTCGCCCCCAAAGATGCAATCAACCATTCCCTGATATGCTTCGGCGTAGCCCTCTTCGATAAAACGCCGAATATCTCCGAAGCCCGGCCCGGCATCCAGAAAACCGTCCTTGATTCTCGCTTTGATAACTTCCTGGCAGTACGGCTCATATTCGACATACCCCTTACAGATCCAACCAAGCAGGTGCTGACAGGCCAGGTCACCGCCGCCAGCACCGGAAAAAAGTGACAGGTAGTTCACTCCGGTTTCTCCGCCTCCGCCCGCGCCTTCTCAACCGTCGCGTACCACTCCCGCCCCATTACGAACATGGCACTCCCGGCGGCCACACAACGCTCGACTGCCCGCTCGATTGCTGTTGGAATGGTTGGCCCCCTGTGTTTAACGACATTTGCTGCGCAGCCGCCGGCGGTTACGTACTCCAACAATTCCGGGCTGTCTTTGGTGTGTTCGGCCCACTGGTTCCGCTCGTCCTCCGTTAGTCGGCATTCGAAGCCGCCGTGCAATATTACTGTTTTTTTATCCATGTTCATCATTCAGGCTCCTTTGGTAATTCGATTCCCAACTTTTCAGCCACCTTGGGTATTCGGCAAACGCAAGCATCGCGGTTATTGTATCCTTTATCTTTAGTCGTCCCAAATTCGACGTTGATGCCTTCGCCTAGATATATATTCCCCCGATAACCGTTCCAACTATCGCCCGTAACCCCAAAAGATTTGGCCTTAATCATCCCTACCTCCTTTCGGTAATAGTTATCGTTACACGGGGGTTGGCTTTGTCGACCAGCCTCTCCACCGGGTCATGCGACAGGTCCCGGTCGTCAGCCAGTAGCCCCGAGTCCACTATGCCGTCAAACGCGCTCTTGAGCATGGAAAGCAACCCGTCCGGGTCGTGCCACCGTTTGTCCTTGAAGTAGAACACGCACGTTGACCGGGCTTTAGTCCATAACGGCGGGCCCGGGTGGTTGCGGATGTCTTTTACCATCGCCCAGCATGCGCGCTCCCGGTAAGCCTTCACCGCCGTCCCTTTCACGAACGGACTGCACTTGGTGTTAGGCGCCAGGATCGACACTTCCCGGCGTTTCTTCTTGCCCTGCCAGACCTTGTAAATGTGGGGCAGGGGCAACGTTATCGTGTAGTGGTCGGGCATGTTCCTTTTCCTTTGCAATTATTTTGCCGGCCCTGGCCAGCTTCAAATCGTGGTCCAGGTAATCCAGTTCGCCGTCGAGGCGGGACTGGAGCCAGTTTGTGCAGTCCTCGCGGGGCGTGGTTTTCTCGTCGCCCAGGAGGGACTGAATGTTACCGACCTGGGTTTTGTTCAGGGTGATCGTGAAAGAGATTTTCATTATCAGAACACCCCCTTAAACCAAGTCCGTTTTCGGCGTTTCGCCTTGGCATCTTTCCATCCCGCCTTGTATTCCTCGCGGCGCATAGTTTGTAGCGCGTTGAACAACATGTCCTCGTAGGCCGACAACATGACTGCGGCCACATCTTCGTCCTGGAACTTGATCCTGCCGGACCGAATAGTTGCTTTTACTCCGGAGCCACTGTCAATTCTTACCTCAACCGCTTCGCCTTTTCGCATTAGTTCGATCATTTTTCCGTCCTCTTAATTTGAATCACCCACACGTGGGGATCCGCCTCCCACCCGTACCCCCGCTTGAGGTTCACGGCTTGTTCTCCCAAGCAAGGGCATCATGGGTTCGCCCGTCGAGCAACCGCCCCCAACCGTAATCCACCCTCTGCCACCCGTTGGAGTCCATTCCGTAATCCACCCCATTCAGCATCTTCAAAAAAAACGGCACCCCCGCCGCCTTGCAGTCGTCACGCACCTTGCGAACCCAGTCCAACTCCAGCGGCCTCGCGTTCGGGCTATTTTCTCCGCCCAAGATGACTTGCTTGATGACTTGGTTTAATATTGGGCCGCTTGACACGTATTGAGAGGTTCCATTCCTAAAGCTTATCCAGCCGCTTTTTGCTTTTATGTGCATTAGGTCCACCGGCCCCAACATGGGTTCCAAAATCACCCAGGTATTCCAACCCGCGTCGGCAAGTGTCGCCATGTACGGCAACCGTTCGTCGGCGTCGGCCTGGCAGGTGATGGTGGTGCCGAGCCACCAATTAGGTCTTACCTTAAAAGGCTTGCGGACTTTATTAAGCGAGTCTTCAAAAAATAGGCTCAAGTGGTGGGCTTGTTTAGTCAGAAAGAGAAAGGCGTGTTGCGGACATTTATCGACAACCTCAACCACCCTTTCAATGTGGGCAGGAATCACCTTCCCGTAAAACAAATCCCCCACCCAACAGGTAGCGATCACACGTGGCTTACGCCAGTGCAACGGCTTGTGCAGCCATTCGAGGATGAGGACCGACTTGCCGGTCCAGTTGCCCTTACTATCAACGGCCCGACTCAACTTTTCCCGGATGGCCATAGGAATGCTCGAGTTGCGCGACATCCTCCAGGCCAGCTTGGACGCCCAGCATCGGGGAGCGCAGGGCATATCGGGAGAGCAACCGACGACGGCGCTGAGATCCTTATCCCAAAAAAGCCCCTTGGCCCTTCTTTTTTCTATCCAGTTCATGGTTTATCCTTTCCCTTGCCGGCAGGCTTGTTCAGTTCGGCTATGAGGGCGTCGGCTTGGATCACGGCGCAATTCGCCAACCGTTGGAAAGCCGGGTCGTCTCGCGTTTCCTTGGGCGTAGCATCTCCGGTTGACAGGCCGTTGCCCGGGTGCCCCAACATCCCCTGCATCGCCATCGTCGCGAAGTATTCGCGCTTGGTGAGGCCCCACTCGACTATGTTATCTTTTGTTTCAGGGATTGAAAACGCAGTGTCATTAGGCCTAGTCTCGTTACACATCTTCAGTCCTTTCCCGGCATCGCCGTGTTTTCAAAAAAGGCTGCTGACTGGAATCAAACCAGCCCTCCCGTATCCGGTCCGCTACCGATAACAGCGGTTTGGCGCGGGGGGAGTCGTGACGCTGTTTCGCTCACGCAGCAACCCAATTGATTTATCAAACTAACGCCGTCATCTATTCCGGGGTAGACTTATACAGAGTCTCGATCTCCTCCAGAATACAGCCTAGGGAATGGTCTACGGCGTTGAGCTGTTCCTGTTCCTGTTACCTTTTCCATCATCATTCCCCTTACGTTAACGTTCCAGCCTCTTTTGAGGCAACTAGCCCCATTCACGAGAATGGGAACCTTAATGAGCGTGCCTTGAATTAACTTTTCAAAGAACCGGGGCGGGTGGGGCCAATACTCAGCATGCTTATCGCGTTAGGCCCACGCGGATGAACCCGGTTTCGCCCGACCCCGGTCATTGGTTTCCTTTCAAATCCGCAGCGGCGGCTCAGTCGCATCGACCGATCCCGGTTTCCCGGCACCGCCGTTGCGGTCATTCGTCAGAACGTATCTCGATATTCTCGGCGTAGTTGGTGACGGGGAGGCAACGCTTCATGTCTATATTTCTATGTAGTTCTGTCGACGAATAAGCAGTCAAGAGCGGCCTTCTGACACAAGACCCGGTTGTTAATCGAATAGCCCCTCCATCGATCCTCAGAAATACATATTCTTCGTTGCAGGCCAAGCAGAACAACTTCCCATAAGTAAAACCATACCACGGCTTCGGCCCTGACTCCTCCACCACCGCGATCGTCGGTAACTGCGTTCGCTTAATCATAATCTTCCTTTCAAATGCACAACGTCGGGAGCTTACCCCGCAAGCGACCTAAACTTCCCGGAAAAGGCCGTGCCGCCGCGCGGTTTATTTTACGGCCTCTTCATCCAACGTCTTTTGAAAATCGTCTTCCGAATGCTGATCGTCGTCGATAACCGCCTTCACTTCTGCCGTTTCGTCAACGGGCGCGTCCTGGGCTGGCGAGGTATCCCCGGCCTGTTCCATTTCCTCAGTGATGTAAAGCCCGTGAAGCTGCCCAGGGAATCCCTTGCGCAATGCCAGGGCCTCGGCGCACTTGGCAAGCATGGTGTGTGGCATCTTTTTCCACATCATGTCTTTTGGCGGCTTGGGGCAGTATTCGTTCCACCGGGCGGTTGCCGTGAAGGGGCATCGTGTACCCTTGACGATCTTCCAGACCGTGACGGTTGCGGTCCAGGTGCCGCCGTCTGGTTTAGCGATAACGGCATCATCAGACCCGGCGTAGCACCCGCTCGATTCAGCCTGTTTCCTAAAGAAGTCGATGCTGGTGACGGGGGTGTAAACCCGGCCGTCGCGCTGTGTGGTGTGGACGATAAAATGAATCAACTTGTCCAGGGGGTGAACGCCCCGTCGAGCGCAATTAAAGAAATGGAGTTTCATCTCGTCTTCGGTAGCCCCGGCGCATACCGTGTTTTTGATAAGTTCATATTGCTCCTGGGTCACTTCGATGCCGTCGCTTTGAAATGCGAGAGTTTTACCGTTTATTTTGGTTAATTCAGACAATCTTTCGTTCCTTTCTTCTTAAAATACTATGCAATCCAGCATGACAAGAACGACAAAGCCATCGAACGGCGAGAGGATTCTTATAATCGTCGTGATGGGCAAGAATGTCTTTTGTCGCACCACATAACCCGCAGGGCCTGAGGAGGAGTTTTCCTTTTAGTTTAGCTCTTTGTGTTTTACAGTTCGCCGCTTTTTCTTCTTTATGTGTTGCGTTATAAAGCAAAGAATATTCTTTTAATTTCTCTTGATTTGACTTGCGATATTGCTTTGAATATTTTATTATTTCTCCCCTATGGCTAACCCGATATTTTTTAGCACTATCCCTAATCCTTTTCGGGTTTTCGCGCCTCCATTTCTGGCTTATTTTATTACAACATTCTTTACACCAACATTTTAAGCCATCTTTTTCTATCTTGTGTTTATGGAAGTTTTCTACTGGCTTGGTTTTTTTGCATTTCGAACAGGTTTTGATTGGGTTATTCATGACGGAACTCCGAGATAGAAAACGGGGCCAACGGTATGATGCACTTAACAACCCGAAGGCAGGAAAGCACCGAAGGCCCCGAAAAGTTTCCCGAAATGTAAAGGTTGTTATGAGCATCATGTCACCACTTTATCAAAACCAGGACCGCCTGTCAAACAAATTATAATTATTTGTTGAGAAAATCAAAACCTTCTGGATATGCCCAACTTGGTAAGTCGATAGCCTCCACACCTTCACCATAACCGGGCCACACGTCTTTTTCCCGGCACTCTTTCAGTTGGGCCAACATGCCCGCACAAGCCGCCTCGCCCAGCCTGATGGCCCTCTCAGGCAACCTCCATGCTTTACAGGCATAGGGGGGGGCCTTCTCGACGGCGTAGATAAGGAACGTGGTTATCGTCTCCCCCATAAGCACCGAAAGCCCGTTTAGATAAAACGCCGCCCTTATGTGATAGTTGTAGGTGTAAACGTCCTTTGAGAATTGGAACTTACGGCTGTCTCGGGTTGATTTCAGGTCGATGATTGCCTTGCCGCTCAAGTGGTCCAGTCGCCCCTTGCAGAGTATGCCGGTATCGGGGTCTACCCAAGCCAGCGAAACCTCTGACCATCCTTTGCGCAAGGCGCCGAGAGTCTTGTCGGCCAGGGCAACCTGTTCGGCAATAGTCGCCGACTGGGGGGATTCACGGTATTCGGTCTTGAATAGTTCAGGCTCCAGCACACGGCAATGGATACGCCGGCCGTCTTTAAAGGCTTGCGTGTCGGGCCTTTCGTGCTCTGCCCAATATTTGTAGTGAAGGGGGGTGTGGGTGTGGAGCCAGATAAGATGGGACATATTTGCAGCGTCCCAGGACTTGTATTCCTCGAAGGATATGCCTTTATATATCCCCGGCTCAACCGTCATCATTGGCCTCCTCAAGTTGCAGCCGTCCCCCGCAATAAGGGCAGACGATAAACTTGTTTTCCTTGGGACCGCCCTCCATGAACACAGACGCGGTCCCGCATTGGGTGTCCCACTTTTCGTCAACTTCGTCGTATTTCCATTTGCACACAAACCCCATCGCGTCTCCTCCACTAAAGATTAGCGGCGACTTTTCCGGGTCAGACAGCCGCCCCAACTTGGTCGTTACGCGCTGTGACGCAATCTCCTCCACGACGGCGGAACGCATGGCCATCACGTGCGTGAGGGCGCGGTTGGTGTCGGCGGAGAGTCGGGTCATGGGTCAGTCCTCCAGGATTAGGATTTTGGCGTGCATAAAAACCTCTATCATTACGTCCTTATCCACAAACCACATATCTCCCGTTTTAATAGAAACGCACGGAAGACAACCTTCAGGCAATTCAATTACCAGGTGGCCTTGCGTTCCGCACGCTATAAAGAATTGACCACTCTGGTAAAACAATTGCCCCGGACACAATAAGTTAGCTTTTTTGGTATTCACGTCCTTTTTTGAAAACTGTATATCCATTAGTTTTCTCCCTCAATAATTTCCCGTGCGATTTCTCCACAAACATCCTCCGAGCATTCCAGACCATCCCGCAAGATGCGGAGGATAATTTGTTTTACACTGTCGTCAGTAACCGCCCTCCAATTATCAACGGTCATCCAATTATTGGTTTCGACGGCTTTGGCAATGGCAACAAGCCAACCGAAAGCCCCGTCGCGCAACTCCTCAACCCGGGCCTCAAACCGTGCGTCGTCCTCCGGACCGGCTTCGGGGGGCTGGGGTCCGTCCATTGAAGTGGGGAATGGTGAGTTATTCACGGGTTCCTCCATCGTTTAGCGGCATCAAAAGCCCTTGTAGGCCACCGCCGGAAATAAAATAAAGTTTCCTTCCCGTGCAACTTCTTCTGAAGTGAAAGCGTGGTTTTGGGAGTGTCAGTATTTTGAAAAGGAATTGGTTTTGGTAAGTCTGTCCGGCAAGCCGAAATTGCCAACTGCACCCCAAACAAAATCTACACTCCTCCCAATCGCCATCGATCGTTTCCCCACCCATTCCATGACATTCATCGCACATTGTGACTTGTTCGTCGTGGAGGCGTGGGTACAATAGCCGAAACCCCCGTTCTGGGAACTTCTTGAAAAGGAATGCCGCATCAGGCGAGCCGGTAATGCGCTTGTGTTTTTTGGCAGCCGGAATCCGGACGCATATTTTTCCGTTGGTGGCATACCGCCAACCACCATAAGAAAAGGGATTACATATTTCTTTTCGAAGGCCGGGGACCGCACAGAATATCTTTAAATCAATTTCTGAAAGCGCGTCAGTCATGGCTTCCTCCCGACTTCCGTCCATTTCGCGTTAACGTCTTTCATGGCAACCGTCTTTGCATTGACTTTTTGCATAAGCCAACTGCCGAACCCGTTCACGATAGCGTTGAGCCGCTTGAGTTCTTTAAGGTGCCCCGTGTTGCTGGCAACGAGTTCCTCGAGCCTGGCCGCCTTCACGTTGATAATGCGTTGCAGGTGGGTGGCACGGGCACGGGCGTCATCCCTGGCCTTCTGAGCGGATTCGAGGAGTTCACACGTTACGGGTGCGGGTTCGGTTTTAGAGTCGGACATCGTCAACGCTCCTTACCCTGCCGTCGCCAGCAGGCTCTTGTACAGACAGATAATCCAGTAATAATACCGCCGCCGCTTCACGCGCTGGTTCCAGTCGGCCTGAGCTTCTTTCGGGGTGTTGTATTTGCGGGTTGTCAGGCCGCAGAACTGGCACCAGAATCGGAAGTTCTCGAACTTCCTTTGTTGCATTAAATAACGAGAGGAAATAACCGGGCGTTTTGTGCAATTGCATGATCGGGTTTTGCGATTTTCAAAAGGTCTCTGTGGAAATGGAAATTTCATGCCACCCTCCCGTAAACCATGTCCTCAGTAACTTGAGCCAGGCGCCGCCCCGCCAGGATCACAACCAACACCACCGGATAGGCCACCACGGCGTTTCCGCAACGCACGGCTAGGAACCGACCTCCGGCCAATTTGAGGGTCTGCATGAGCCGTAGGTCGTTTTTGGCTTGTTGGATGGCTTTGGTCATGGGGCCTCCTTGGCAGCTTCGCGGGCTGCTAGAGCAAGGCTTGCTTTCGAGTAGCAATATCCACAATACCAATGGTCTTTGCTGGGGGGAGGACCAAAAGCGATGGTTTTACTTATAGAAAGTGCTTGAAGTGAATAAGGCACCTCTGGCCGAAACAGTCTCATCCCCGGCACTACCGGAACCCCATCAGCCGTCTTGGGGTACTGATCCAGGGCGGTCCGCAGCCGCGCGTTGTCGGCCTTCAACTCGCTGATGCGGCAAGTGTCGGATTGGAAGAGATCCCCGTCCCGTTTGTAAGTTCCGCAATCCCAGCGGTGGTACTCGCCATCGCCCTTTCGCACTAAATCGCAGTGGCAGTACGGGCATTTTGTCATAACTTGCTCTCCTGTTAGTGACTCATCCTCGCGCGCACGTATGTAACGCCGCCGGCGTTCGTTGTCCTCGTAAAGCAGCCGACTCATCCTCGCGCACATTAAGGTTGGTGAGTGGCCATAGACCCTCACCCTTCGGCTGTGAGCCCAGCCGATCCGTATTGTCTTTTGTTATCTGGCAATCCTCTTTTTTTGTAACGTATAGTTTTGATCGGGCGATATTCAACGCAGCATTATAATCAGCATGGATTTTGGCCCCACATTTCAGGCAAACGAAATTGTCTCGCTGAAGGCGTTGGCCGGACTCATAATGGCCGCATTCACTACATGTTTGGCTTGTATGATAAGGGTCTACGAAACGGATTTCAATGTTATGGCGGACAGCTTTTTCCCTAATAAGTGTTTGTAATTCGTAATAGGACCAATTACGCAGAACGAAGTTGTTTTTTCCTTGACTACCATATCCCTCTAGAAACTCCAACTTTATGCTACCCGCTTGATGGCGAAGTGCAAAATCGACGATCCGCCGACTTAGATTGTGATTGTAGTTGCGGGCATAGAGCCGTTCCTTCCTCCCCAAGTTGTCCAGGGCTTTCATTCGTCTTTTTCTTCCGTGGCCACCACAGGCAGAAGTCAGACTTCTTTGGAGCCGTCGCCGACGCGACTGCATTTGCATACGGGTCTTCAGAAAATCCTCGGCCGCTCCCAGGGCCAACCGAGGGAGACCCTTGGATAGGGCCACATAGGCCGGGATGGCAATTCCCAAATCCACACCTACCGCCAGATCAGGCAGGAGGTCGCTGGTCTGCTCGGGTTCCTTGACCGGAAGAAGAAGAAACAGGTCCCTGTCCTTGAGTTGGACAGACGGGGCCCCATAGTCCCGGGTCCCCTCCAAGATGCGGGAAATAGTCAGGCGGTTGTTGGCTTTGTCGCGCCCGTAATACACCTCGAAGCGGATATGCTCCTTTCGGCCGACTTTCCAGATGATGTGGTGGGTAGCACCGTCGGGAACGAAAAGAACGCTTGCCCGGGTAGTGGGTACTGGCATTCCTCGGCGATAGGATCGCAGGGAACGGTAGCCAGCCAGCATATCAGGTTTTTCCTTTTTGTAACTAGATACAACGATTTGATTAAGTGGGTTAGTGACACAGGGAGGTAGTTCTGGAAAAGTCTTTTTAACATCCCGCTCGCTGGTGGCTTGCCGTTTAGTGCCGAAGACGCTTTTGAATTGTTCCTCCACCTCGGCAACGGCCTCCCGATCCTTGGGGTCAATCTTTCGCCTGGCATAAAGACGGCGAATGAGTTGGTCATTCATAAATTGACCAGAAGCAATCCAATTAGCGGCGCGCCAAGAATCCTGGGTTATCTGGCGAATTCGCTTCCAAGAATCCTTTGGGTTGTCACCAATAACCCTCAATTTCAATTTCAAACTTCGGGTATGTTTTAAAACGGCCGGGCCCCTCGCCAGAGGACGACAGAATGCTTTTGGCATAGAGTCTGGACCCGGTCGATTTGGAATGAATTTTTTGTTTGTTGAACGCATCTGAGTCCCCTGGCTTTAAAAAGAGCATTTAACTTTATCTAACTATAACACATATCGACCGGAAGTCAAATATAACTTCAATAAAAATATCAAATATTTTCGGGAAGGTACGTTTAAGGCAATGGATATGGGGGCTTGGCGGGGGGAAGTATTTTAAGAATAGTTTTTATTTGTGTAGACTGTCGTTCGGTTTGACGATATACTATTGACAGATTTAATCCGGCTGGGCTCACAGCCGAAGGGTGAGGATTTATGGTCACTCACTAACCTTGCGCGCAAGGGTGAGTCGATATTCTCTGAATCTTTCGAGGTCTTCGGGCGTGTCGATGTTGATTAGTTCTTCGGGAGCGGTACGGATTATGGGAAATTGGTTTTTTCCGTAAAGCGTTCCCTCATTAATCGTATTGGTTCGTGTTACATAAACTTGGCCGGTACGGTAATATACGGGCGTAAGTTCCTGACGGGGCTCGTATGCGGGCTCCTCGTGGTCCCACCATGCCCACACTTTCTTTAAACCCCGTGTTAAAAACAACGCCGACCGGGGATGATATTGGTGGGGTATCCGGGCTACGGTAAAACTCGAATCGGCGGTCTCGTTCGTCTCAAGGGCCTGAATGCACCGCTGGATAAGCCCGTCCGGCCTGACGGGGCTGGTGGGTTGGAGGAGGCATACGACATCGTAATCTTTATCAACTTCTTTAAGTGCGTGTTGGATGACGGGAATAATCGGCGTGTCGTCTTGGGCAAGTTCGGTGGGGCGTTTGATAATGAGACAGCACTTCGAAGATTTTGGCTGGTACAAACATTTTGAATCTGCGATTCTTTCAATGTCGGTAGAAACGTAAATATCTCGGCTGTTGAATACCTTAAACGCCGCCTCAATGGTGTACCAGATTAGCGGCTTCCCCCCCACCTCCACCATATTCTTACCGGGGATACCCTTGGAACCGGCACGGGCTGGGATTAGGCACATGGTTTTCATAACACAATCTCCTTCCGATGGTCCAAGTTCAATTCACTGATTATCCCCGCTATCCGCTTGCCGGAGTAGCCGTCGCCGTAAAGGGTTGACACCATACATCTATCGTGTTCGCCAAACCGTTTATTGTATTCATTAACTAAATCAACAATGTCGTTGTGTAGGGGCGCTGAACGAACTACATTGTGTCCTGTTTCGCGCCAGACTTGCCTATCGCCTATTAAAAGCGTCGGGGTTCCAAGGAACGATGCTTCCCGGATGAAGCTCGAACTGTTGCCGATACAGCATTTAGCGTTTGCCAGCAACACAATATAATCGTCGGGGGAAAAACTTTTGAAGAATCGAATCGGCGTGTTGTTGATGGGGGCATTCTGCCAGCGGCGAATCGCTTTGGATATGCCGTCACTGCCGGCGTCGGGGTTGGGCCATAAGCCGATAGTGGGAGTGTTCAACAATGCGACGGCTTCCAGTATCTCGATCATTTGCTTTTCAATCCCCACGGACACCCCATGGTCGAGTACGTTTCCATAATCTAATGTGTCGGGATGGAAAGTCAAGAGGAAATATTTATTTTTCTCAAACTTGACGTCTTTGCCGACACCCCCGTATTTCGACAGGTCTGGGAACGGCTTGTCCTTTGCCAGTCGCGCAATATCGATCGACGGGCATCCGGTCATAAATACTGTATCAGCAGATTGCCCACTGGACTTTAATCTTTCCGCACTTTTTTCCGTAGCGCAGAAATGGTAATTGGCCAGCATGGTGTTGGCCCACCGCACGGAGTTGTCGATACTGCCCGTGATTTCGCCGCCCTGGATATGAGCAACCGGGATATTCAAGTACCGTGCTGTACTTGAGACGGCAAGCGTCTCGTGCCTGTCGGCTATCACGATGACAAGATCAGGCCGTAAGCGCGTAAACGCGACCGTCAAGTCCTCTATGAGTAGTCCCGTGGTGCGTGCCATACTGGAGGGATTCTCGCCGGCAAGCAGGCAATGGCACTCGAAAGACGGGACAATCCCCCTTTCGGCCATATCATCCCGGATATCGCCATAGCGGTCCACCAGAGCGGAAGCGGCAATTACCGTTTGGAGCTGAAGATTATCGTGATGCTGGATTTCTTCAAGCACGGTTCGACACCGGGCGTAGGATGCCCGGCTGGTTATCACGGTACATATTCTTTTTTGCATTTATTTTATTTTTCCTGTTGACAAACCTTTGAAATGCCGAATAATTAAGCGAAAGGAGAATTGGAAATGAAACTTACCTTTTTCAAAGCATTAAAACACTTCGGGGTTTACAAGTATGCTTTCGATGAAACGACTTATATGGTAGTGGACAAACATTGCGTGCAGTTTTTTTCCTCCCGATCAAATATGGAAAACAATATCCCCATGCCAGAAGTCGCCATCAGTCGGTATACACGTGGGCGATATATAAAAGAGAGAGGGCGGCATGAAACCAGTTGTAAATCCAATCCGCATAATGGATCTCCCGGAGCAAATTAAAAAGCTTCGTGCCGGTCGTCGGGTGACTGACCTGGCTCCGAAAGCCGGTATCTCGCCCCCCACTTGGTATAACCTTGAGGGGTCATACGTAAATAACACGACCATCGAAACGCTTTACAAAATTGCTGACGTGCTGGACTGTGAACTGGTTATTAAACTCAAACCGAAAGGGGGATAACTCGGAATGAAAACCAAGGAGCAAAAATACAAAGAAGGCGTTGAAAGAAATCTATCCTCGGCCGATTATAGTAAACTCGGGACATGGGATCGCCGCCGAAAAAGAGGCATAAAATTGAAAGAAGCAAAAACTATTCTCGGTATACGCGCCGAGGACGGCACCTTTGATGAAAGAGTAAACCAGCTCATTAATTGAGGCGAAAGCCTAACTCGACCGCATAACAGCCGGCCCATGATTATCGCCCCGATAGTTTTTCCACTCCCAGCGCATTTCGCGATCGTGGGGGGTCAGGCCAAAGTTTAATTTCCCTTTCCTGATCTCGCAATCTTCGGTCCATTTAACAATATCGCTCATTTCGTTCGGTGATTTTGCGGCTTGGCTAAAGATGTCCGCTACGTATTTTTTAAGGGCAAAGTGCCCCTCATAGGCGTAGATTCCCATCGCTATGGCTTGTTTGGCTACCTCGACGCCTCTTGTATGGTCTGAGTATCCCCTTGCAAAACAATCGAGGACGCCATGAGCACATTTTATTTTCGACAAATTGACATTGCCGGGAAGGCAAGGATAATCAGAAACACAATGCATCAAACACAAATCCGCGCCAGTGAATCCCCAAAACAGATCTATCGCCTTATATATTTCCGTTTGTGTGGACATTCCAGTAGACAAATAAACAAACTTGAAGTTTTCATGGCAGGCCTTTAATAACCCCCAAGCCGTCAAGTCCTGCGACGGTATCTTGATTTCATTGCACCCGAGTTCATCACGGATAAACGATATGCGGCCGATATCGAAAATAGAAACGAGGAACCTGATGCCAACCTTGTCGGCATAGTTCCTCAAGGCGAGTAAATCACTATCGGAGAGTTCGCACTCAATATCGCGCTTGGTGGGTTTCTTGATGTTTTTGCATTGCCAGGCTTGGAATTTGATGTAATCGGCCCCACAGTCACGGGCGGCGATTACGAGGTCTTTGGCCTTGGAGAGTTGGCCCAGGTGGTTGGTGGCTGCTTCGGCTATGATCTTGCATTTCATTTTCAATTCCTTTCATTATGCGGTCGTCTCGGCTCCAATCGAATATAACATTCCAGCGTGGTCAAATTGAAGTTTCCTTGCTCGGAGTACCAATCCGGTATCGGACGCCCACACCGCCTGAGTGAGTACGTTTATTGCAACCCCCTTGCTCATATCCATATTGCTCGCCGCGAATGTGTAACTGTCGGCATCCTGTCCGGCAGTAAAGGCCATGTCCGTGGAACGGGAAACATTAAAAGCATAAACAGGTTGATGATCGGTCCAGAATTCAATATTTTGGCTGGTTGCGAGACTGGCCCAGAATACATATTTGTGGGCGATAACCGCTTCTCTTTGATGTAGTCCGGGATGATATTTGCTGAGAAAACGCAATTCACCGGCGCCCCCCGGCGAACTGAATCCATGCCAGGATGACGTATCTGCTATTGCCCTCACTTCTTTGTGGGATGGTTGAAGGTCTAAATGTCCACAGTTTTGAATAAGTACTTCGGTTCCTTCCGTAGCGACAATAAATACTTTGGGTTCAACATTTGGAACGGTCGCCCGGATAACTCTACGCCCTCCCCATTCAGGATAGATCGTGATGCCGCGCCCGGCAGATAATACTTTGTCGGTCATTTCGTTATCGGAATCATTGAATGTGGAATCGGTTTTTATTTGGGTTGTGGGAAGATTCCTCATTGACCAACGAACGGAACGGATCAATTTATTTGGAACAAAATCTTGAATGCCGGAAAATAGATAATTAAATTGTGTGGTTTGATATCGAAGATAAAATTCGTCCCGGACTTCCTCGGCAAGTGTCTGGGCCTGTGTTTCATCCACAAGTCCCACGCCACTAACATCATTGACCAAAAAATGGTAAATGGGTATATTTATACTTTTGCCGATTCCAATTCCATCCGGGTCGCTGGTGCTTATTGTATGCACATTTACCTGATCGCCATGGGCGGCATCGGAATTCACAAACTCTAGTTCGGCAATTGCTTTTATGGTATCAACCCTGCCAAAGGATATGGGGAATCTTGTATGTATTCCTCTCGGTCTTGCTGTTTTACCAATTACAATTTCGCCACCCGCTATATGGTAGCCATCATTTATAAGGGTATTAATTTTTTGGGTAGTTGCTGTATCGGAATCAATCCTTTTCACAATTGATATATTGTCAAGATCGTCTATTGTTAAATCAACAACTAGCCTGGAAAATATTCTTTGCAGCGTTGCACTCAAATAATTTCTTAGATTTCTCGAACCCCCATAATAATCTATGTCCCTGGGTCCATGGCTTGGAGTATAAGGGATACTCGCAATCGAATTAATTTCATAAGCTCCTGTTAATAAAATATTTACAAAAACTAACCAACTCGGCACTCCGCTAGGGATGGGTTCTCTTGTATCATAACCATAAGCACCTGAAACTACTCTGGGTGGGAAAGAACCCGTTAATTTTTTTGCCCTGTTCCAATCCATCAATGTAATAACATACAAATCAGATTGTACTCGGTTTGCGCCTGTTTTAAATTCAAGATGTTCCCAAACGGGATCGGCACGAACCATCATCACATTATAAAGAATTAATGGGTCCTCGTCGGGGCGACCACTATCAAAAATCAAATCCAACCCAAAACCACCGGAAGAATCGTCAATTGCCGCGTTTATTAAATCCAGATTGTCTTTAGTGCAGAGGAATTGCCCGCCGGAAGGATTGACGCCGCTGTCGAGCGTGAAGGTATTGAGGTCGGGGAATTGCGAGAAGAAAGGTTCGGCGTCATCATCCCACAGGGGGACACCCGCGTAACTTATACCGCGTTCAGCACCCATTATGCTTTCCTTAAAGGGGTCGCCTCATCCACTCCCGTTGCTCTTCCAGTGAGCCGGTCGGTATTATGTCGATAACCGATTCCTTTTTATAAACCTCTTCAACTTCGGGATTGCCGACCGGACCCTTTTTCTTCTTTGGCGCTGGCTTTGGTTCAGTGGCGAAGTTAATGTGAGCCAAAGGATTATAAGAAACAACATGGCGCATATCGGCCACTTCCAATAATTGGTATACATACACATAAGAAAGCGTATGGACAAATGTGCCTTCCAGAATAGCCGGACGCCAACCCTGGGACATCACCCGGCCCTTGACGTATCTGAACCGGCCCTTGCCTTTCTGGTTGGACAGGGTAAAAAAGGAGTTGGCAATAGACGGTGCCTCGCATGGTTTGAGGGCGCGACTCATAACGCCCGCGCGAACCACGAAGACGGTGCCGCTTTTGGGATAATCCCGAAGTCTCGCGTTTGCTTTCTTAATATCTCCCGGCGTTATAATATCCGTAGGATTACCAGTTACCGAAGATACGCTATCCTGAACTTCGATAACCTCGTTAAAGAATATGTAATTGTCTTTGAGTTTTATCGGAATGGTTGGCTCTCGGACCTCTGTGGCCCTGGTCGGCCTGAGAGTATCCCCCCGGCCTTCGTCTTCCACATCCGGTAAAGTATCCGTGATTGGATTGGTAAACCTACCCCCCGGCGTCCCGGATGCAAGAGAAGGGGCGAATAACTTATGAACATTCTCGACATCGACCAGCGTACCCAACGCTTTAGCCGTGAATGAAAAAGTTATTATCGGCTCATAAAGGTCAATCCCCACATCCATTTGGGTCAGAAAATCCCTTGCGTTTGTCGCCGCCCCTTTCAGACCCAGGATAGAAAAACGGCTGGTAAGTATTTTAAATACCGCTGCGACAAGTTGCGCGTTGGTCGTGTTGATAAAGCCGTTAAACGTGCCTGCAAAAACTTTATTCACCCGGCTACGGTTGGCGGACAGCCTTACCGCCGCCCTTCCGCTGGCTATATTTCGTGGCAAAGCCCTTTGTTTTTGAGAGTGTATTATCACAAATGAAAGTTGGGAAGACGAAGTATTCCATTGGAAATCCGACGATATTGACTTCCAGGGAAACTGTCCCTTTTTGGTCATGTCAAACCTGTCTCTTAGTATACCCGAAAACTCTTCCCGCTTGGTGCCGTCCCGTAATTCGAGAATACCGGCAACAGTAACTGTCGGAAAAAAGTTTTCGTCATAAGACCATCGGGTATCATACCAGAATTGGGCGATATCCTGCGTAAAGCGTTGTTCCGCAGTCCCTTCAATCGGCCACCCAATTACAACCTCGACGGTATAATTAATCTTACAAGAGGAGTCGCCGATAAAGGCGGGAAAGGTAAGCGACAGGGGCTTGGGCGTTCCCCTGATGGTGAAAGCATTCGGCGTTTCGTCGGGGTTATTAGATTCGAAGGAAAATACGCTTCCCTTTATTGTGCGGGGATTTGCAGGAACGAAATAATCGTATGAACCTACAAGATCGTCTTCGTCGTGTTGGTAACTCAAGGATTGCCAGGAGTTGAGCAATACCCCTCTTGCGGTTTTGATTTTGGTCTTGAGGTCGGAAGCACTGGAGGCAACCAGTAGCCCTTCGATTTCAAATACTACTCTTTTGGCGATTACCTTGATGCCCCCTTCGGCATATTCAGGAGTCTCGGTAACTTTCACGTGCTCCAGTATGGCTTCTTTCGCACCCGTCACCGAATCGGCGAATACAAAATCATCGTATGTAAAAATAGACATTTAAAATCTAAAAACCTAAAAGGTCGCCAATCCCACCGATAAAACTTTCATTTTTCCGGGGCGTTATGCCCTCGAACGCACCGCGATCCACCGCTCGTTGAAAGAGGGACCCGGGCCGCCCACCTGTTACTATTAAATCCTCGACCGCTATCCTGCCAAATCCGAGAGCCTCCACTAACAGACCTTCAACAAACCCGGCGTCGTCGGCCATTATGTTGACATTCACCGCAGGTGCAAGCTGTGGATTGTTGGCTGTTGCCGCGAATTGGCCTAACACGTTGGCAACTCCCGTGGCCGACCGTCTCAAGCCTTGCTCCTCGATGTCCAAGGGTTTTATATCGAAGAACCTGTTGAGGAATTGCACGAGTTGTTTGATCGCGTCGAGGAATTGAAGCAAGGCGGGTCTTATAAGCGTGAATATTTCGACAAAAACCGTCACCAATACAGCGATCAATTCCTTGAAGATTATCGTCAGTTCGTCCAGCACCGGGGCCAGGGCTTCGGCCATGACAACCAGCACACCGCGAAGAAACAACTGGAGCCGTTCGAAAGCGATCGCTATCGTGGCGTTGACATCCGCAAACATCGAAAGTGCACCCCGCAACAGGCCGAATGCGGTCTTAACCCCTTCCACTGCCAAGCCAAAGATGGCCAGCCCTTTGGCGGCGGCACTCAGGGCCCCTTTAAAACCGCCCAGGAGATCTAGTCCCAACCCGCCGCCCTCCCCGGCTCCCGTAGTGGCCTGAACGAACTTCTCTTTAATGGCGGCGAGAATATCCTTGAGCAAGTCCCGCATTTCGGCAAATATATCCTCCGGGCGGGTGGGAGCTCCTGCATCGCCCGGTCCTTCGTCGGCGAAACTTACGTCTATGCTGTCGGCCATTATTCATACCTGCTTAGTGCGGCACCAAAAAACAAATCCACCTTTATCGTCTCGGGGAAACCGGGATTCGTTTCCGGTGCGGATACTGATTGAAGTTGTAATGGTTCAAGCAAGGCGGTTAAACTTGCGGTTTCCAGTTCGGATTTAAGATAAGCCGCCTGTAAATGATCTTCTATCTTGGTAACAAGCTGATTCAGACCAATGGTGGATTCGGTCAACGCGCCGGTTATGATTCCGGATTCGTCAAGCGGGGCAATGGTAAACACGGCTATGCGGACACTGAATATTTTCCCCCGCAACTTGGCCCCCGCATCCGGAATGGCGATTAGTCCGCCGGCAGCCGTCATTCCGTTCGGGCACACCTGGACTTCGTATGAGGTAAACCCGGACCTGAATATCGGGAAGGGCGCAATGTGGGTATTCCCGGCCTGGCATTCGTTGATATTGGCAATCAGACTCGCCTGTACCGCGTTAATTATTCCGTTGTGTGTTACCTGGCCTGCCATTAACTGGTTCCACTTCCCCAAGAATCAGATATAGTTTCGGCCCCCGCCGTATTGGAGGGCAACTGCCGGTTAAACGTGCGTGTCCAATATGTCTGGAAAGCCCCCGCGTTATCATTGGAGGTGTCGATTTTCCACTGGTCGTCAACAATGGGGTCGGTACTGGCCCTTACAATCGTCAGGTGCATACCATTGTAAATCGTCGGCGTTGAGAGAAACGCTTCGGCAATATTTATTCGTTTTTCGTTGACAAGATCGCCACCGCCACCGCCCTGTTCGGACGTTTTTATCTTGAAGTACAGCGTTGTCGGCACGGGGGCCGTGATTTCAAAATGCTTGGAAACCAGGGTCCAACTCGTTCCGATGGTGAAATTACCGGCCGTTACCTGAATCGTGCCCGTAACCGTCAAGGAGTTTTCGTACCACCCGCAGGAATCGACATTCCATAACCCAAGCCGCAAGTCCGTCGCAGGCGTCGCTTCGCTTGCATTCACCCAGGCACCGAATACCACTATACCAGGGGAGAGCGTCACTTCCTGTCGTACCGTATGGGGCTGGTTGCCCGAGCAGGAACCGACGAAGCCCAGAGAATTAGAGCCGGTTCTGAAAACGATACCCGTGGATTGCAGGACATGAATACCTTCCAAAATAGCGGCCGTGTTTTCAAGTATCCACGAAGCGGGCACGTCAGTCGACACCGTTTCGAAATTAGCGTTGGCAAGCACACCGCCCGCCCCCTGCACGGTCAACGATGCACCGCCCCCCGCCCCCACGTTAGAAGCGAAAGTTTCCGGGGAATCCCGCAGCGGCTGGCCGGCTACATTGAAGGTTTCCTGCCCCGCAGTGCCACCGGCGTCCTTATCGGACACACACCGAATCCGCATCGTCTCGGAAACAAGCCCCTCATTAAAGGGGTTTATTGTCGTCACCTGATTCTGGGGATGCATGAGCAGCACACAGGTTCCCGTGTTGGCCGCACCGTCCTCATGGCCCCCTGTCGTGGGCATCAATATCTGTATGTTGGTGTTGGTAATTTCCGCCGCCGCCCCATCCCCGGATAAATCCCAAGTTATCTTGTTGGAGTTCACACTAGCCGAAGCCGCTCTCATGTTGTCGATCAGGAAGTCGTTGGCCGTATCAATATCCGTGATGTCCGTATCCAGGGCTTTGTTGACTTGATCGATGATGGTATCTTCTGCCCGACTGTTGAGTTCGGCCTTCCAGGAATCCATGCTGGCCACGTGGTTGATTATTTCGTCGTTGATGTTCCCGAAAGTCCGGTGATAACGGTCACTGTCGCTGAGAGCGGCCCCGGCAATAAAAGCCTCTGTAATGGCTTGACGGTCGGTGCTGTATACTTCCTGTTGGGTTTCGAGGTCGTTGAAGGTCTTGACGATTCGGCCAAGACGGGGCAACAACCTCGTGCCTGCGGATGATGTTATGATGGGCCTGTCGATAGCCATTATTTATTCGCCTCGATAATTGCCTTGGTTCTTTGAAGTTCGGACATATTTTCCGCCATTTTAAGTGTTTGTTCGATAGCTTGCGGGTTGCCCATTGCGAAGGCGAAACCGGCGGCGGTTTCCATGCGTTCCTCTGCCTGAATATGGGGCATGTCATTGTAATATTGAAACCGCTGGGCAGGCGTCAATCTTCCCCATTCGCTGGGGGAGATTCTAAAGAACCGTTGGAGTCGAGTTGTTTTTTTTTGAGGTCGAAATCCTTGAACTCGCTGAACACGTATTTGATAAGCGAAATAAGCACCACCAACGTCAGTCCGGCGAGGATAACTTTAGGAGCGCTGTGCCCGGCGGCGACAATCAAAGGCGTTAGTGTTTGGTTTACCGCATCTTTAATAAGTTTCACATCCTTGAAGGAAATATCCCCCACACCTTTGCCCAATAGCCGGTCAACATTATGGCCGAGATTGTCGGTGAGTGCCGATGCGAAGTCACCCACGTCGATTTTAATAAACACGTTTTTAGCGAGTTCGACGGTGCGGATGCTTGCGGCCTTGATATCGGGGACTGAAAAGTCTACCATTGCAATTCTCTCCTTACTCTTTGTTTAAGATTCTTCAACTTTTCTTCAAGCTCTTCAATTTCTTCCACAACTGTTTTCTCGGAAGTTACCCATTCTTGAGAAATTATGGTGTACGGATACTCCCATCGCACAATGGGTGTATCAAATGGGTTGATCCCAAAAAAACAAGGGTTGTCTGGGTAAAATATAGCTGTCCCTTTCCCGTAATCCTGCTCAATAATCGGTGTTCCAGTCGACATTGCAATTCTCCTTAACTGGTAAAGGCACTCGTGGTATAGAACCGATCAACAGCTGAACTCGTGTACAGATAGCATTCAAAGGTTGCGGGCAATAACCGTTGGGCTGTTTGCAGGTTGAAATCAATCGGTCCTTCCGGGTACGCTCGCTTGAAAACATAAATATCCGTTGCCCCGCCGTCGGATGTGGGAGTGCAAGTTATTGTTTTATACAATCCCCCCTGTACAATCAGTTTTCCTTGGTTTGCCAATACGCCCTGCGCCATAGGAAAAGCGGCATTGATACTCTCCGTGCCCCATTGAGAAAGGACAACCGAAAACTTGCATTGTTTGCCGGTCAATATCGCATCCACTTTTGTATCCGGGCCGAACTGGTCAACCTTTACCGGCTGGTTAAACTCCTGCTCGGTAATCTTAACCCCCTCCGCCGTGGTTGTTCCCAAGTCGCCGCTACAGGTTGCGATTGTATAAGCCCCCGCTATGTAAGTTACCGCCATGATTCACCTCACCGATTGTTGAAGTATTTGTTTGAGTTCCCGGAGATTCTGCCCGGTAATAACATATTGCCGCCGTTGCGGTAACTTCACCTGTTGAAAGAAAGTAAAATCGGGTTTCCGCCCCTTACGCCTGTCGATTTCACGCGATGCCTCGAATTGAAGCGGCGTTGTTCCCTTGTCGCCCTTGACCCTACCGGGAATCAATTCGCGCTGAGTTATCGTCCCCCGCTTCTGCCCTTTAATGTGCTCTGTAATCGCCATGAACCGCCTTGGCGAAGTCGGTCGCATTTCCACCTTGCCGGTTTCGGGGTTACGAAACGCTTTCATATACGACTTGACGGGAATATTCGAACCCGTTCGCGTAGCCCGTTTCGCCTTGGCCGTCAGGGGAATGAACAAAGCATGATGCTTGCGGGGGGTGATCGATTCAACCCCGACATCGTGAATAGCGGCAATCCTTTTCTGTTTGGCTCCAATTTCAAAACCCTGCTGGTTCGGTGCCGTCACCTTATAAATCAATGTCTTTAACGGTGTGTCGTCCCGCGCCTGATCGGGCATCCGCAAACGGGGCCAGTTCTGATCCTTACCGCCACTGGCCAGGCGTTGTTCCAGCATATCCTGAATCGCAATGGCGGCGATTTTGGCAATGGCCAGCTTGCGCCGCTTGCCGAATCCCCGGTCCTTGCGCTCCCAGATTATGCGGAGTTTTGAATTGTCGTCGAATGTTTCAAGGCGCATTTAATACAGCGGTTTTCACTAATTGTCTTCCTCTCTCCCATGCTTCACATTGAAAATGCGGGTTCTGAGGATAATTAATATGGTATTTTATCATATAAAA
>SDBT01000872.1_pt1 | contig 50304 bp, 68 predicted proteins | sample 2277101 | NCBI WGS metagenome assembly SDBT01 (sample SAMN10404973, study PRJNA504765) | marine sediment metagenome | isolation source: marine sediment core GS10_PC15, 103 cmbsf | place: Arctic Ocean: Southern Knipovich Ridge | collected 2010
GGTCCCAGCGGTAGGTCCGCTGCGTCGCGGGGTGGACCGAGCCGGCGGAGACCACCTGGCGGCCCAGCGACTTGAACTCCACGCCCTGGTAGTCCGGCAGGCTGTCCCTCAGGGACACGTCGTCCGGCTTGCGCATGTAGAGGTGGAGGCCGCCGCTGCCGGTGGTGACCGTCGGGTAGTCGTCGAGCGACATGCCGCAGTCGGCGCACAGCCTGGCCAGCGGGTTGTCGACGCCCCCTTCGGGGAGGGCGCGGAAGTTGCGCGGGTCGACGTCCACGACGAGGTAGCCGGCGCCGAGGCGCACCCCGACGTTGCCGCCGCCCCTCATGTGGGCCGCCTGGTCTGCGCTCTTGTACGGGCGCCGGGTCCAGTTCGGGTGCAGCGGGCTCTTCCCGCGCTCCCGCCTCTTCCCCTTGTGCTCGTCGAAGTAGTCGTGCGAGTGCAGCGGTATGAGCTGCCAGCCGGCGTCGAGGTACGGCCCCAGCTCGGCGACGTCTAGCTCGGCTGTCATGCTTTGTCCGTCCGGTCTGTCTGGTCCGCACGCTGCCGCGGCCGGACCGCCCCGGGCGACCGGCGTTCTGTCCGCCGGGGCTCAACGACGGCCCGCCGGGGGCACCCCTCCGCGGTAGGCTTCTCCACATCGAATGAACAGACGGACGATTGATCCGCAAACGGAGTATGGACATGAAGCTTCACATCGAGGTCGACCCGAACGACGCCGACGACGTCGCAGCGGCCCGTGACGTGCTCGACCGCCTGGTCGACGCCGGCAAGGCTCCCGCCAAGGGCAAGGGCAACAAGGCCCGCAAGGCCGCGCCGAAGAAGGAAGAGCCCGCCGCGGACGCAGATGAGGACGAGGGCGGCGGCTACACCCTCGAGCAGGTGCGCAAGGCGCTCAAGGACCACGCGGCCCTCGAGGGCAAGGACGCCGCGATCAGGATCCTCAAGGACAACGGCGCGGCCAGCGTGAGCGAGCTGGAGCCGGGCAAGTTCGCGTCGGTCATGGAGGCCCTCGGAGAGGTGTAAGACGGGGGGACGCGTTTTCCCTTCATTGGTGCGTCCCTCCCCCGGCGCCCCGACCGACCACTCAGCTGCCATGCGGCCGGGGCGCCACACTTCACGCAACACACGTAGAGCGAGGAATGTACGATGGACCAGCACAGCGAGCGCGAGCAGAAGGCGCCAGAGGTCAACGACGACAAGGCCGAGGCCGACGACCAGGCCCCGGACGCCGAGGAGACCGGCGACCAGGCGACGGACGCCGAGGAGACCAAGGAAGACAAGGACCCGCGGCTCGACGACGAGCGTCGGGCGGAGGACGCCCGGATAATCGAGGAGGCGATCGACGACGACGGCGGCGAGACCGACACGGACGGCGAGGTCGACACGGACGGCGAGGTCGACACGGACGGCGAGCCCCGCGAGATGGAGTTCGTCGGCTTCGAGGACAAGCTGGGTCTCACGGGCCTGTTCAACGTCTTCACCATCGGCGACAAGTGGGCTGACGCGAAGGTGATGGAGGGGCTCGCGCTGTACGTCACCGAGCCCGGCGCGGACGAGAGCCGTCTGCTGTGGCACCACGCCGTGGTGCTCCGCGTCGAGGTCGGCAGCCTGGGCGACATGCTCCGGGGGCACTCTGGGCTGAACCACGCCGGCCGCGCATGGTCGATGCCGGCCGACAGGGAGATCGCGCTCAGGCGCATCCTGGAGCGGGCGTACGGCCGCAAGCTCCGCGACGAGAAGTGCGTCGTGGTGTACATGTGGCGTCAGCCCCCCGAGAACCAGGTCTAGGGGAGAGGGCGGGTGGCACAGCACGCCAGACTGTCGGCCAGTCAGACGAAGTGGTGGGCCACCTGCGCCGGCTCCAGGGCGTACATCGAGGCGAACCCCGGCATAGAGGGGGCCTCGAACGTCCTCGCCAAGCTGGGGACCAGCGCGCACACGCTCGTCGAGCGCTGCCTCCGGGAGGGCTCCGAGCCCAAGGACTACCGCGACCGACTGATAGAGGTCCTCAACCCCGACGAGGAGAACGAGGGCACGTCCATACTCCCGGCCGGGGCGTCGATGCCCGCTGACCCCACGCGCATGGTGTTCGAGGTCAACGACGACATGGTGGAGGCCGTGGAGGCCATGACGGGCTACGTGCGGCGGAGGTGCGTGGAGCTCGGCCTCGTGGCCGACGCCGCCTGGTGCGGCGAGGGTCGCGTGTTGGCAGAGCGCGTCAGGGACCTCGTGGAGAGGGGCGTCGTCCGGCTGGAGGCGCGCGTCGTGCCGCTGCCGGACCGCGACGACACCGGTGGCACGGCCGACGTCATCATAGACGCCTGGCCCGAGATCATCGAGGCCGTGGACTACAAGCACGGGTTCGTCGTGTTCGTGCCCGTCGCACGCAACGAGCAGCTGCGCTCGTACCTCCTCGGCGCGCTGCGCGAGGTCGCCGCGGAGGACTACGAGAGGGCGGTCTACACCATATGCCAGCCCCGTCACAGGAACTCCCCGCCAGACGGCATCCAGACCGAGGAGACCACGCCGGGCGAGCTGCTGGACTGGGCCGACTGGCTGAGCGGGAGGGCGGAGGAGGTGGACCGTGCCCGCGCCGTCATGCTCGAGGAGGGGGCGTCGCTCGACACGCTGTACGAGCGGGGGCTCCTGTCGACGGGCGAGGACGGCGCGCATTGCAAGTGGTGCCCGATGGTGTCGGGCTGCAAGGCGGCGCACGACACGGCCCAGGCCCTCGCAGGCACCGACTTCGAGGACGAGCCGACGGCCCCGCCCCCGCCGTCGGACGTAGAGGGGCTGGCACGCATCATACCGTGGGTTCCGTTCCTGGACGGGTTCTGCAAGTCAGTCATGGCCGCGGGCGAGGCCCTGCTGCTGAACGGGACCAAGGTGCCGGGCCAGAAGCTCGTGCGCGGCCGATCCAATAGGCACTGGCGCGACGACATGACCGAGGAGCAGGTGGAGATCGCGCTGTTGGACGACTTCGGACTGGACGCCGGCTCGGTGCTCGTCAGGCAGGAGCCGAAGCTGCTGACGGGCCCGCAGGCCGAGAAGCTCGTGCCCAAGGCCGACAGGAAGCGCTTCAACGATGCGCTCCTGTTCAAGCCCAAGGGCAAGCCGACCATGGTCCCGCAGGACGACCCCAAGCCCGAGCTCGTGATCGAGCCGGGCGAAGACTTCGACGACGACAGTCCCCCGTGGGACGAGGAGGAGAAGTGAAGGTCACAGAGATAGCCGTGTCCCGCTCCGTGCGGATGAACACGGGTAACTACGAGGGCACGGAGCACTTCGTGTCCATGAAGGCGGAGGTCGACGAGCTCGACGACGTCGCGGAGGAGGCCCGCGCCCTGGCGGCGACGGTGGAGAGGACCATGGTGACCCAGCTCGTGCGGTCCTACAGGGTCCGCGGCAAGACGACCATGTCCGACCCGAAGGCCGTAGCCCGCCACCACGGGCTGAGCCACGTGCCGAAGGAGGAACGGGAATGAAGTTCGAGGAGACTGCAGCCAACATATCACTTCACGGCCTGGGCTTCATCCAGGTCAAGCTCGGCGCGAACCAGCGCCTGCACGTCTGGCACCCGGACCTGCCGCGGAGGGAGTGCTTCGCCGAGTCCCAGGTGCACGACCACCGGTTCGGCTTCACCAGCACGGTCCTGCGGGGCTGCCTGGTCAACCACGTGCACGCGGCGCTCAAGCTCGAGGTCGACGGCCGGCAGCTGGAGTCGCACGACGTCTACGTGCACGAGGGCGACCGGCTGCCGACTGGTAACCGCCCGTGGCTGCCGGACGGCCGGGTGTGGCTGACAACCGTCAGCACACAGGTCGTGCACGAGCGCCAGTCCTACAGCATGCTGCCGGGTGTGTTCCACTCGACCGAGCCGATGGGCATGGTGGCCACCATAATGGCGAAGCGCCCGGCGCTCGTCCGCGGCGCCAGGACCCTCGTGCGCATGGGCACGGAGCCCGACGTAGATTTCGACCGCCTCCAGCTGTCGACGCGCGAGATGTGGGCGGTGGTGCGCGCGGTGCTGGAGACCCCGTCATGATCGTCTACACGGGACACTGGGAGGGCTGCCTGTCGGTCGCCGTCACGCCCGAGGACGAGGGGCTGTTCAGGCGCCTCGGGAACCTCGAGATGGACATAGACGGCCGCACGGTGTCGCTCATGCAGTCGGACGGCGCCGGTAGCAACAGGCTGCACGCGCTGGTCCCAGAGAGGAACGGCGGCCTGACGGTGGCCTACGTGTGGGCGATAAACCCGCAGCCGTGGGCCCGCTGGCTACGCCAGGCCACGGAGCTGGACGTGCTGGACGAGGGCCTGATGCAGTGGACCGTGGCCCCAGACCACGAGCTGACGTGGCCAAGGATAAACGGCCTGGGCCGCGGGGGCGTCGTCGCGTGGGCCACACGCGAGTTCGCCCTCCGGACTTACTCCGCCTACCACCACGGCGGCGAGGAGCTGCTGCACTCGATGATACGCGAGGTGCCGGACGATTACCGCTCGAGGATACCGGGGCGCACATGGAAGCGCCTCGTCACCGCAACAATGGAAGGAAGGATAGGCTCATGGACGTAATGCTAGACCTGGAGACGCTCGGCACCAGACCGGACGCCGCCATAATCCAGATCGGCGCCGTGCTCTTCGAGCCGTTCTCCGGCGGCAAGGTGCTCAACGGCAAGGGCTTCATGCGGCACGTGCTGGTGCAGGACGGCGCCGGCTCGGTCGACCACGCCACCATCGCGTGGTGGCTGCTGGAGGCGTCGGCGGCCAAGATGGGCAAGGCGCTGGCCGACCGGGCCGTGACCCTGGCCGACGCGCTGGAAGACTTCCTGCGCTGGCCGACCAGGGCGCACGAGCTCAGCTGGGAGGCCATCACAGGCATCTGGGCCAAGCCCGCGACCTTCGACTTACCCATCATGTCGTCGGCCTACGCAGCCCTCGGCCATCGCCCGCCCTGGGACCGACGCGCGACGAAGTGCGCGCAAACGCTGTTCGCCCTGGCCGGCGGCAGGCCAGACATCGACCTGACCGGCCTGACGCCGCACGACGCGCTCGACGACGCGGTCGGCCAGGCGCAACAGGTGCAGGCTGCCATGGGCGTCCTCGGCATCGGGAGGCGCTGAGCCGTGGCACGCGGTACGACGTTCCTCAAGGACAACCGATACCCCGAGCTGTTCGGACCCGCCGTAGTCCACGACCTGACCGACGAGCAGGTGTGGTCCTCGGAGCAGGTGAGGCAGAAGCTCGAGGAGGAGATGCATGCTGCCCTCCGTCGCACGGTAGGCCAAGAGACCAGGACCCGCATAGTACGGGGTTGCTCTCTCGTCCTGGTCGGTCCGGACACGCGCGGCCTGCCACGGAGGAAGGCGCGCCGCCTGTCCGACGCCCTGTACAAGGAGAACCTGCGGCGGGTCGTCGTCTACACCGGGAAGATACTAGGGGATCGCAGGCGCGCCCGGCAGCTCAGGTGGGCCAGCTCGCAACGGCACTGGCTCGTCAGCACGCCGCCGCACGCACTCAAGGCGGCCTTCATGTGGCTCAACAGGCTGCTCGGCGGGCAGTGAGGAGAAAACACGAGGGTTAGCGCGCGGCCGCACCAGCGCCAGACTGGGGCACCGTCTACAGACGGTCAGTCTCATAGACAATATGAAATAGGAGAATATAGGATATGACTGAGATCAAGCGTTACATGACGCCCGTCTTCCGGGCGTCGTTCCCCAACGTGCGCGAGGCCCGAGAGGGCATGACGGGCGACGACGGCAAGAAGGGGAAGCCCAAGTACGGCATCTCCGCGATCTGGACGCCCTCTAAGTTCTCCGAAAGCGAGAAGAAGCAGTGGCGGACGCTCCGCCAGGCGATCAACGCCATCTGCTTGGAACGGTTCAAGAAGGGCGAGAAGGACCTGCCGGCCAACTACAAGCACGGCCTCCGCGACGGGGCGGAGAAGGAGGAGCTGGAGGGCTACGGGGCCGGCACCAAGTTCGCCAACCTGACAACGATGCAACGCCCGGGTGTGGTCCGCGCGGACCGCACGCCGATCTCCATCGAGGAGATGGACGACGAGGTCTACCCCGGCTGCTACATGCGGGCCACCGTCACCATCTACACCTACAACAACAAGGGCAAGGGCTACGCCATCGGCCTCATGAACCTGCAGAAGGTCAAGGACGGCCCGCGCCTCGACAGCCGCGTCAACGCCGAGCAGGACTTCGTCGAGGACGTCGACAGCAGCTGGCTCGACGAGGACGAGGATGCGGTCGGCTCGGTCGACGAGGAATTCCTGGACTGACCCCAACTACAGACACAAAAAGGCAGGTCAAGTCGAGGACGGGCCTCCCGCACACCGAGCTGCGGGGGGCCCACCCCCTCTTTATACCATCGCGCTAGCAGTCCGTCAGCACGTACACGCTAGGATGTACGGAGTCGAACATGACGGAGAGGCCAGACGATGAAGACCTCCGACGCCATACTGCAAGTACTGACCGAGTACCCGCACCTGGACAACGAGACGGTAGCGGTGGAGGTCCAGAGACGCGTGCCAGGCTCCACCACGTCCGCCGCCAGCGTGTCCAGCACGAAGTCCAGGCTGAAGCGCGAGGGCAAGCTGCCCGACGCCAGGGGGCGTCCCGCCGCAGCCCGTCAGCCCGCGCCCGAGCCGGACGCGCCCGCAGAGACCGACGAGCAGAGGTCGGTCCGCATCCGCAGGCGGTACGACACGCTCAGGCGCATGGCCGAGCGGGTGGCCTCAGGCAAGCTGCCGTCGCTCATCGTCAGCGGGCCGCCGGGGCTGGGCAAGTCCTTCACCGTGGAGCAGGTGCTCAAGGACGACGAGGTGAAGTGCGACGTGATGAGTGGGACCATAAGCGCGGTCGGCCTCTACATAGCGCTGTACCGGCAGTCGGAGGGCGGCGTGGTCGTGCTGGACGACTGCGACGACGTGTTCCGCAACGAGACCTGCCTCAACATACTGAAGGCCGTCCTGGACAGCAGCGACAGGCGGGTGGTCTCGTGGCGCAAGCGCGCCAACTGGCTCGACGAGGAGGGCATACCCGACAACTTCGAGTTCAGGGGGTCGGTGGTGTTCTGCACGAACGTCGACTTCGAGCTGGCCATACGCAAGGGCAGCACCATGGCGCCGCACTTCGAGGCGCTCATGGACCGCTCGCTCTACCTGTCACTGACCATGCGCACGCAGGCCGACTTCCTGGCCAGGCTGCGTCACGTCGGCATCGAGGACGGCATGCTGCGGGACCGGGGCCTCACCGAGGAACAGGCGTTAGAGATCATGCAGTACGTCGTCGACCACGCGGACAGCTTCTACGGGCTGTCCATACGCCTGCTCCAGCAGATAGCCTTCTGCTACCTCGACGACCACGAAAACTGGAGGTTCGACGTCGAGGCCACCAAGATGCGGAGCATATGACGGCTACACTGCCCGCCCGGGCGCGTCACGATTGACGAGGGAGACGGGGCACGGTTGCGGCAGCGGCCGTCGGGTCTGCAGGCCTACACCCCCCAAGGGTGTCCCCCGGACTCCCCATTATTTAGAAGGATATACCGACATGAGGAAAACTCTCTTACTCGTCGCGCTCGGCTTCGCCATAGCGGCCGTCGCCCTGGGGCTCGGCGCCTGTGCCTCCGCGCCCGCGTCCGACGTGCCAACGGTCGCGGACCTCGGCTGGGAACAGGGGGACGCGGTGGTTGCGGTTGGCTACTGCCTAACGGAGGAGTCCGTCCGGCACCTAGCGGACGTCACGACCGAGCGCAACAGTGAGGGGTACAAGGCCGTAATGAGCGACCCTCAGGTGCCGTGCTTCGACGCGCGGATGCATCCGATCGCACCGCTCCGCATCGTCCTGGTCGAGAGGCTGTTCTCCATCATACACGAGGACGGCCGATCATTCGTGTTCTGGAAAGCCTTGACCGCGATCGGTATGTTCGTCTATATCGGGTTGCCGCCTAAGGCGGCGCAGATCGAGGAGGGGGACGACGAAGCCCCGCTCGTCACCACCTGATGGACGGCCCGCCGGCCGGCACGTCGGCGAGACAGCTGGGTGGCTACGTCGCCCGCATCATCGCCATAGAGACGGCGGTGCAGCGCCTGAACGACGAGAAGGGCGCGCTCTACGCGGAGGCCCGGGCCTGCGGGTTCGACAAGAAGACCCTGCGTGCCGTCGTCGCCCGGAGGCGCGGCAGGCCGCAGGTCGCGACGGAGGGCGCGGAGCTGGTGGACACGTACGAGGCCTCGCTCAGACGAGGGGATCTGACATGAGGCGCGCCAGGGCGCTGGCTGACGAGCTGCTGGGGACCTGCGGCGAGCCTCCCGACGGCGCGCTCGACGACCCGCGCGTCTGCCAGGAGCTCGACGCCCTCGTGATGCGGTGCGACTGCTGCGGGTGGTGGGTGGAGACGCACGAGGTGGACGGGGGCGGCAACTGCGACGAGTGTAGGGAGCACTGTAAGGAATGGAGCGACGCGTAGACTGGGCCCGGCGCCTGGCGGACAGGATATCACGCTGGAGGACGTTCCTCGCCCTGGAGCCCCGGGCCAAGGCGACCGGGGACTTCGAGACGCGGAGCGCGTGCAACCTGAAGAGGCACGGCGCCTACCTGTACTCCCTCCACCCCACGACAGAGGCGATGGTGCTCCGGTACAAGCTGCCGGGCGAGGACGTGGTGCGCACCTGGCACATGGCGCACCCGCAGCACCTCATCTCCGAGAGCCCGCCGCCGGAGGAGCTGTTCGCCTTCCTCCTCGCGGGCGGCCTGTTCGAGGCCCACAACGCGTTCTTCGAGCGCTGCGTGTGGACCAACGTCATGGTCGCGCGCCACGGCTGGCCCGCGGTGGAGCCGACGCAGTGGCGGTGCTCCGCCGCGAAGGCCTGCGCCGCCTCGCTGCCGCGCGACCTGGAGGGGGCGGGCACCGCCATGTGCTTGTCCCAGCAGAAGGACATGGCGGGGCACAGGCTCATGAAGAAGATGTGCAAGCCCCGCAAGCCGAGGAAGGCGGAGGTCGAAGCCTGGGTCGAGGAGACCGGCTTCGAGGGCACGCTGGCCGCGGCGAAGGGGGCGATGCCCCTGCTGTGGCACGAGGAGGAGGACGACCTGTACCGCCTCTGGGAATACTGCGGGGACGACGTGCTCTCCGAGGAGGCGCTCAGCGACGCGGTGCCCGACCTGAGCGAGCCGGAGCTCGCCGTCTGGCAGATGGACCAGGAGATGAACTGGCGCGGCGTCAGGTTCGACCTGGAGCTCGCGGAGTCCGCACTGTGGGTGGCGGCCGAGTGGAGGAAGCGCCTCAACGACGAGCTCTTCGCGATGACCGGCGTGACGTCCGGCACGCTGCGCATCCAGGTGAAGGCCTGGCTCTCCGAGGCCGAGGACCTGCAGATACCGGACACGAAGGCCGAGACGCTGGAGTGGTACCTGGAGCGCGAGGAGATAAGCGGGCGCGCGCGCCGCGTCATGGAGATCGTGATAGACGTCAACAGGACGTCCACCCGCAAGTACCAGCAGATGCTGGACAAGTGTCTGCGCGACGACTGGCGCGCGCGCGACCTGCTGATGTACCACGGCGCGGGCCCAGGGCGCTGGACGGGCAAGGGCATCCAGGTCCACAACTTCCCGGCCCGGAAGCTCATAGTCAAGGACTTCGAGGAGGCGGCCGAGGCGATCAAGTCGCGGAACATCGACTGGTGCGTCGCGCTGTTCGGCGACGTCATGAAGCTCCTCAGCCACGCGCTACGCGGCGCCATCATACCGGACGAGGGCCGCGACCTCATGGTGGCGGACTACGCCGCCATCGAGGCGCGCTGCGTGCTCTGGGAGGCCGGGGCCACGGAGGCCCTGAAGATCTTCAACAGCGGCGGCGACATCTACTGCGACATGGCCACGGGCATCTACGGCTACAGGGTCACGAAGAAGTCGCACCCTAGCGAGCGGCAGTTCGGCAAGCAGGCCATCCTCGGCCTGGGGTACGGTATGGGCTTCATCACCTTCCTGCTAACCTGCCGCAAGTACAAGATTCACTTCGCGCGCCCGGACTGCGTCAGGATAATGGGCGAGGAGCGGCTCCGGAAGTACGAGGGCTGGGTCCGACGCTACCTGCGCCTGGACCCGGAGGTGGCGGGGCCGCGCAACGTGACGCGCGACGCGAACGGCCACAGGCAGGCGTCCCGCGCGAGGCGCCGCCTGACCGACGCGCGGGAGGACCCGTGGGGGATCGTGCACGAGCTCGCCCTTATGAAGTACACCGTGGACGTGTACAGGTCGCGCTACCCCGAGGTCAAGCAGATGTGGAAGGACCAGGAGTCCGCGGCCATACGGGCGGTGCGGGAGTGGCAGGACAGGGTGCGCATCGAGAGGAAGAGGGCGCTCGCGCAGAGGGGGGCCGACGACGAGGTCAGCTTCAGCGCCATGGAGCACGAGACCGTGCAGTGGCGAGACCACATAGGCGGGCCCCGCATCGAGTGCGGGAGGGTGGCCTGGGAGGTCGTCGGCGGGTGGCTGCACTGCTGGCTGCCCTCCGGCAGGCCGATACGCTACCGCGACCCGCAGATCAAGATGGCTATGACGAGCTGGGGCGAGCGCAGGCCAGCCCTGAGGTACATGAGCGTCAACGGCGTCACGCGCAAGTGGGAACGGACGGCCACGTACGGCGGGAAGATCGTGGAGAACATCACGCAGGCCGTGGCGCGCGACGTGATGGCCGTCGCCATGATGAACGCCAACGAGCCCGGCTCGCCGTACGACACCGTCATGTCCGTCCACGACGAACTGGTATGCGAGGTCGACCATAATGAGGGGTCCATCGAGGACTTCGAGGCGCTAATGTCGTTTGTGCCCCCCTGGGCACACGGGTGCCCGATCGCCGCCGAGGCCGAGCGCATGGGCCGCTACAAGAAGTGAGGAATGCGGCGGCACAGACAGACGAAGGAGACAGTTAGATGACCGCAAGCAAGGACCGCGTGACCTTCTACCTGCCACATCGATACTTCAACGGCAACGGCGGCCCGTCGAACACGGGCATGCGCCGTGACACCTGCGTCCATGTGCTCCACTCGGCCTTCGGTCTAGTGCCCGGCGAGGGCGGCTGGGGCGGGGCCATATCCGCGCACCCGGAGGGCTTCCACATCGTGTGCAGGCCGAGCCAGTTCGCCCGCTTCATCGTGTACTGCCACGAGGCCGGCGAGTGCATAAACGGCATCAGGGACCTCGATCCCGGGCTCGGCCCGGTCATGAAGGAACAATCGCTGTACGACAAGATCGCCGTGAAGTTCCTGGCGCAGGTCTGCGAGGAAACGACGCGCGCCATCCTCTGCGAGGCCGACGTGCACAACCGACTCGTCAAGACGGAGGGCACGTTCGACGTGTCCCGGAACCCCCACATCGGGGGCCGGTGATGACGCCCGTCCTGCCCAGATTGGAGGAGCTGGCCGAGCGGTTCGGCGACCCGCGGGTGCACCCCAACGGGTTCATCCAGCTGGACATAGACGCGGGGCGCCGGCTCAACGTCTGGCACCCGCGCTTGCCCTACCGCCAGCGCACGTACCACCCGGTGCACGACCACGTGTTCGGGTTCACGTCGCACTGCTACAGCGGGCGGCTGGTCAACGTCGCCTACACCCTGGAGCCCCATAACAGGGGGACGCACACGATCTGGCGTGTCCGAGCGACGGCGAGCGGCGAGGAGAGCATGCTCTTCGTGCTGGACGGTCCGGGCCCGATGCGCCTGGTCCACCGCCACTGCTTCGTCGTGCAGCCCGGCGAGAGCTACGACTTCCCCCCGTTCGAGTTTCACGAGAGCCTCTCGAACGAGCCCACGCTGACGATAATGGAGAAGACCTCGGGGACCCTGAAGGGGGGTCCGAACTCTGACGGGGCCTCCGTCGCGGTGCCCCTGGGCGTGAGCCCGGACAACGACTTCCGCAGGGACGCGGTGGACACCGACGTGCTGTGGGAGCTCATAGCGGAGGCGCACCCATGCCCCTGAAAAAGAAGGTCACGATCGTGGACGACACCCTGCGGCACAACCTCTGCGTCAAGGTGTCGGCAGAGATGCGCAGCGACTTCGCGAAGAGGGGCAGGCCCATCCCACCGCGCGTCAGCCACCTGCCGGCGAGGGACCGCCACGGGCACACGGTCATGCAGGAGGTCCGCGCCATCAGGACGTTCGAGGGCGTGCACCTGGAGAACGTCATGAAGCGGGCCAGGCGCTGGATACGGCGCCAGCGGCGATGCGGCACGGACGGCAAGATGCCCGGCCACATAGCGCTCGCCATGGCCGCGTTCCGCAAGGCGGACCCCGCGGGCTTCGCGCGTGCACTAGAGGGGAGCGAGACATGACGGAGACCACGCTGTACACGGTCGAGGACGGCTGGATAGAGCTCGTCAACGGGACGCGGTTCTACTTCCAGGCGCCCGCCGACTACATGGTGCGGGTCGAGGAGGTCGCGCACTCGCTGTCGCAGCTCTGCCGCTACAACGGCCACACGCGCAGGTTCTACTCCGTCGCCGAGCACGCCATCCTCATGGCCGACTACGTGGAGCGCGGGGGCGGCAGCCCGCGGGAGTGCCTCACGGCCCTGCACCACGACGACGCGGAGTACATCATCGGCGACCTGGCGCGGCCCGTGAAGGCGAAGACGCCGCAGTTCAAGGCGCACGAGAACGTCCTGGACGAGACCATCGCGAGGCGGTTCGGCACCATACACCCGTTCCCGGCGTGGCTCAAGGAGCTGGACAGGCGCATCCTGCGGGACGAGCGCGAGGCGGTCATGAACCCCTCCCAGAACGACTGGGGCACGGGCGGGCTGGAGCCCCTCGGCGTGAGGTTCTACAGCCTGCGCGGCAGGTTCTGCTGGGTAATGCGCCGGCACTTCCTGCGCCGGCACCGGAAGTGGGCCCGCGGCTACCACCGTGCCGGCAGGGCGGGCCCGTGCGACAACTTCCGCATCCCCCGGTGACATGACCGCAGCACTTACGGCGGACTTCAGGACCGAGCCCTACCTGCACCAGCTCCGCGAGTTCGAGGCCTCCGCCGATCTGCCCGCGCGCGCCCTGCTGTGGCAGATGCGCTCCGGCAAGTCCAAGTTGGTGATCGACACGGCGTGCCACCTCCACGCCGTCCGCGGCGAGATCGACGCCGTGCTCCTGTTCGCGCCGAACGGCGTCCACGAGAACTGGGTGCGGCGCGAGCTGCCCCTGCACCACTGGGAGGGCGTCAGGCGCGAGGAGGTCGTCTGGCGCACGGCGGTGGCCGGCGGCGCAGCGGACCCGGACCTGCGGGCAGCCTGGTGGGACGGCGCAAAGCGCGCGCTGAAGTCGCGGGGACTCGCGTGGTTCGCCTTCAACTCCGAGAGCATGACGCGCCCGGACGTGCGCCGGCTCGTGGCGCGCGTGCTGCGCAGGCGGCGCTGCCTCGTCGTGTTCGACGAGAGCCAGGACTTCAGGACGCCCGGCAGCAAGCGCACCCGTATGGCCCGCTCTATAGCCAACAGGTGCCCGTACAGGCGCATCCTGACGGGCACGGTCGTCACCAACAGCCCGCTGCACGCGTTCAGCCAGTTCGAGCTGCTCGGGAGGGAGGCCCTGGGCTTCCGCAGGTTCGCCGACTTCAAGGGGCACCACGCGACCTACGCCACGAAGACGAGGCGCGACGGGCGCAGCTACCTGGCCCTGGAGGGCTACCGCAACATCGGGGAGCTGCGCGACCGCATGGCCCCGTGGTGCAGCCTGGTCCTCCGGAGCGACTGCCACGACCTGCCGGCGCTCGTGCTGCGCACCAGGCGCTTCGACCTGAGCGACGAGCAGCGCCGCGTGTACCGAGAGCTGCACCGGTCCCTCGTCGTCGAGCTGGCGGGCAAGCGGGTGTCCGTCGGCGAGGGCTCCTCGCGCCTGACGAAGCTGCAGCAGGTGGTCAGCGGCTTCCTCATAGACGAGTACAGGGAGGTGCACCCCATACCTGGGCCCAACCCCCGGCTGGAGGCGCTGTCCGACGAGGTCTACCTGGCGCCGGGCAAGGTCATCGTGTGGTGCAGGTTCCGCGCGGACATGGACGCCGTCGCCAGCAGATTAACGGCTGACGGGCACGAGGTGGTCCAGTACCATGGCCGCACGTCCGACGATGAGAAGGCCCGCGTCCGTGGGCTCTTCCAGCCGGGCGCGGAGAACGACGTCAAGGCCCTGGTCGGCTACCCGACGACCGGCATCGACCTGTCCGCCGCCGCGGAGATAGTGTGGTACTCCCACACGTTCGACGCGATACTCAGGGAGCAGGCGGACGAGAGGGCCACGGCAGTCGGCGGCGGCAACGTGCCCGTGACGGACCTCGTATGCCCCGGGCCCGACGAGTACGTGCTGGAGAACGTGAGGAACAAGGTCTCGGTGGCCGACGCGATAGCGGGCGGCGGCATGCGGGAGGCCCTCGAAAGGATGGCGTTATGAGCGGCGGCAGGGTCTTCGTGGTCCAGCGCCCGGCCTACTACGACCGGGAGAGGCGGGGCTGGGTCAACAAGTACGACATATCCCGGGCGGGCGAGCACGGAAAGATCGTCTGCCTACTCAAGCCGGGCAACATATACCGCGACAAGCTCGGCGCGGCCGTGCGGCGCCTGCAGGAGATGCTGGAGGACTACGGCCCCGGGGACCACATCCTGGCCATAGGGGACCCCGTGGCCATCGCCGCGGCCGTCATGGTGGCCTCGCGGGCCAACGGCGGCAGGATCAGCCTCCTCAAGTTCGACCGCCAGGACGGGTCGTACGACGCCTACGAGGTGTGCGTGGGCCTACAAACAGCGGCTGACGGGGGCCCCTCCACGCAACATACTGAGCGGGCCCCGTGATCAACTGGGGCTCAGACCAGACAAGGACATTTAAGGGGACGACATGAGCGACAAGCCCAAGAAGAACATCGGCACGGTGGCCAAGGACGCCATCCGCGCCGGCAAGACCAACGAGGCGGCCCTCGAGGCCGTCATGAAGGCCTTCCCGGACGCCAAGACGAGCCTCGCCAGCATCAACTGGTACCGCCAGAAGATGCGCGGCGACGGCGAGGACGTGCCCACGGCGCGCGAGCTCGCCAAGAAGGCGCCCAGCGGCAAGAAGCCCGCGAAGAAGAAGGACCCCCTCGACTGAATGAGGGGTCCCCTCCTGGGGAGGACGCGGTAGGTTCAAGGGGTCGACCCGTGAGGGTCGGCCCCTAACCGTAAGGAGACAGTCACCATGCACACTCTGGGCCGCCTCAAGGAGGCCGGCGAACGGTCTAGGGTGATCGTCGACGGCGTCCTGATCGTGTACTCCCTCCACATGGAGGGCGTGAGGGTGGAGGGCTTCAACTCGTCCGACCGCCCGCAGGACGACCTGCCCGACAGTGTGGGCGAGATAGTAAGCTGGCCCGAGATCGAGTTTGGCAATATAGACCCGCTCTTCGCCACCGAGGATCGCGTCCTCAAGATGCTGAGGACGCCCGTCAAGCGGTGCGAGGGGGGCTGAGCGGATGGACATCGGCCACGGCCTCGAGTACCTGCACATCTACTGGGTGCGCGGCACGTCGCCGAAGCACTGGAGGTGCGACAACGCGGTGACCGACCCGCCGTGCTCCGGGTGGCAGCTGGCCATCGTGCAGCGCGGCGAGAAGCGGTCGACGATATACTGCCCGTACTCGCTCACGGCGCACACCGTGCGGAACGACTGCTGCGAGCTCGAGCAGGCCCAGGAGCCGCCGGGCACGACGTGGGACCAGGACCGCACGGTCGACAGGATCCACCGCAACTGGAAGGCCTTCCAGGGGTGGGGCTACCAGCGCGACTACGACGCCATCGCGGGCCTGCTTCGCAGGCTCGGCGCCCCGGTCCCCGCCCAGATCCTGACCGGCGGCGGGGAGGACACGCGGAAGAAGGGGGGCAAGCCCCCCGCGGGGGAGCTGCTGAAGCCCGTGAAGCGCCTGGGCAAGCGCGGCGCCTTCCTGAAGTGGTTCCTCGACGGTGACGGCTCGCGCTCCGTGCGCGAGACCATGGCCGAGCTGTCGATGTCGAGGTCGAACGTGCTGTCCTACCTGTTCATGCTCAGGCAGGACCACGGCCTGGGCTACGCCCTCGTGGGCGACATGGTGACGGTGTACCTGCCGGAGGGCATCGTCGACCCGTTCGTGCCGGGCGACCAGCAGCCCAAGCCCCGGACGGCCAAGGCCGACGACGACAGCTGGCTAGACTGAAGGAGACAATCACATGACGATCAGACGCGACCCGAATTTTGTCAAGCTGCCCAGCGGCAAGTATCTGGACCTGGGGCAGTTCAGGACGACAGGGGAGTCTGCCATGAGTAGAGCAGCGAGAGGGCCGCGGAGCGACCTCGCACGATACGCGTTCGGCTGGTCGGACCGCAAGCCGTGGGGCCACCTGATCATCGTGGGGACCATGGCGCTGATCATGGCGCTGACCTGGCTGACGTGACCGCCGCGGTGCCACCCGAGGGCAGGCTCTTCCAGGAGCGGCTGTACCACAGCCCGTTCTGGATGCTGGTCGCCTGCCAGCTGGTCAACCTTACGACGTGGCGCCAGGCCGAGCCGGCCTTCAGGTGGCTGCTGGCCAGCCACGTGTCGCCGCGCCTACTGGCACTCGCGAGGCCCGAGCAGCTGCACGACGCCCTGAGGCCACTGGGCCTGTGGAGGCGTCGCGCCACCAATCTGATCGGGTTCGCACGCGCTTGGTTACGGGGGGAGCCGAGGTGCTATGATGACGTGCTCGCCCTCCCTGGATGCGGGAAGTACGCGGCCGACAGCTGGGCGATCTTCGTAGATGGCAGGACGGACGTGCGGCCCGACGACGGCAAGCTGAACTGGTACATGGACAGGAAGAGGAGACGGCTATGACCGACCCACTGGCGACCCTGCACCGCATGGTCCAGCGCTTCAACCTCGACCTGGCCGGGGTCGAGCCGCCCGACCGGCCGACCCTCCTCGGCGACGACCGCGCGAGGTTCCGGCTGGGCCACCTGGTCGAGGAGCTCAAAGAGATCGAGACCGGCATGGCACGGAAGGACCTCGGCGCCACGGTCGACGGCCTGCTCGACCTCACCTACGTCGCCCTCGGTGCGCTCGTAGAGATGGGCATCACGGCGGGCGCTGCGTTCGAGGAGGTACACGCGGCCAACATGCGTAAGGCCGTCGGGCGTAACCCCAAGCGGCCCGACGACACCGTGACGAAGCCGGAGGGGTGGGAGCCGCCGGACCTGACGCCGTACCTGACGTTGACCAGGGAGGAAGTGCTCTACATGGCGGACCAGGTCACGATGGCCGAGGAGTACATCGGCTGTGAGGACGACGACGACGAGCCCCGGGACGAGGCCACGAACCCGCGGCCCAGGATCCTGGTGATCGGCCACGCGCGACACGGCAAGGACACCGTCTGCGAGCACCTGAGGGACAGGTACGGCATGCGCTTCACGTCCAGCAGCGCCTTCTGCGCCGGGAGGGTGATCTGGCCGATCCTGAAGAATGTCGAAAATGCAGGCGCGTTCTTCCGCAGCCTGTCCGAGGACCGTGTCCAGCAGCTGGGCGCAGAGATATACGAGATGAGGGCGAAGTACCAGACGGTCGAGCAGTGCTTCCACGGCCGGGGCGACCACCGCGAGTTCTGGTACAAGGCCATCCGCGCCTTCAACCGGCCCGACCCGACGGCGCTCGCGAGGGCCATCATGGAGGAGAACGACGTCTACTGCGGCATGCGCTCGTCGGCCGAGCTGCACGCCTGCCACGCCGCCGACGTGTTCGACCACGTGGTGTGGGTGGACGCGAGTCAGCGCGTGGGCCCCGAGGACGAGTCGTCCTGCACGGTCCACCCTTGGATGGCGGACTGGGTGGTGGACGCGAACGAGGACGTGGAGGCCTCGCGCCGCAACGTCGACCGACTCATGGAGAGGATACTGCGATGAGGACGACATCCATGTACGAGGCCTACAGGGACCTCCTGGCAGAGCTCTATAACCACGGGCGGCGTGAGCTCAACGCCAGGACTGGGGTCGGTATCACCATGCTCCCGGGTGGCCACTCGTTCAAGCTCGCCCTGGACCGGCTGCCCGTCCCGGGCAACCGCCGGTACTGGCCGCGGGTGGCAGCCGTCGAGGTCGCCTGGCAGCTCATGGGCACGAGGGACCCGGCCTTCGTGCTGGAGCGCGCCCCGAAGCTGTGGTCGAAGTTCGTCGAGGACGGCTCGCTCAAGACCGCGTACGGCTACCGCTGGCGCCTGCACTTCGGCCGGGACCAGCTGCAGCTGGCCGTCGACGAGCTGCGCGACAACCCGACCAACAGGCAGCTCTACGTGAGCGCGTGGGACCCGTCGACAGACGGGCTGGGCGGACCGCAGCCGAAGAACGTCCCCTGCCCGGTCGGCTTCAGCCTCACCAGGACCGGACGCGACCTGCACTGCTCGGTGTTCATCCGGTCGTCCGACGTGTTTGTGGGCTTGCCCTACGACGTCATGGTCTACGCCCTGACCACGGACGCCGTGGCTATGTCGTGCGGCCTGCGCCCGGCCTCGCTCCACGTCACCCTAGCGCACCCGCACTACTACGACCCGCACGCCCAGTACGTGGAGGACTGCGTCATCGGCGAGCACAGGCGCTGGACCGCGAGCTCGGAGCCCCTGCTGCCACGCTGGTGCATCGAGGACATCCTGACGGAGCCCGACGGCTACACGCGTCAGGTGCAGCGGAATGCCGAGCGCGTGCCGCGCTGCGAGTGGAACCCCATGCCGGAGGTGATAGAATGACGATACTGGACGCATACACCTGGATGGAGAGGTGGAACGACCTGGCGAAGTTCTGGGGCGAGAGGGCCTCCAAGGACCCGGACGAGAAGGTGGGCTGCGTCATCGTCGGGCCCGACGGGACGGAGGTGGCGCTGGGCTACAACGGCCTGCCCCGCGGCATCTGGGACACCGACGGAAGGCTCGGCCAGCCGGACGTCAAGAACCAGCTCACCGTGCACGCCGAGCTCAACGCGATCCTCAACGCGCGGCGGGACCTGACGGGCTGGGCCCTGTTCGTCTCAAAGCCCCCGTGCCTGGAGTGCGCCAAGGCCATAATCCAGGCCGGCATAAACTGCGTGGTCTGCCCGCCCGTGGACGAGTCCAGCAGCTGGGCCTGGGAGCAGAGGCTGGCCCAGCGGCTGCTCCACGAGGCCCACGTTGCCGGCTACAACGTGACCGAGGAGGAGGGCACATGAGGTTCGACCCCAAGGGCATCGTGCGGGACGAGACGACGCAGGAGTTCCACACCCAGTGGACGCTGTTCACCCAGGAGGAGAACGGATACCTGTCCGGCGGCAAGGTCCTCACGATCAGCGCCATGCAGCAGATGACCGTCGACATGTACACGGGCTACGACACGAACTACCACGACGCGCCCGACGTCGTGTCGGGGAGCATGCCATCGCAGATGGAACTGGAGGCGGTATTCCGCGCCAGGTCGCGCGCCCTCGCCGTCATGATACAGAGGGGGCGCATCAAGATATGAGGGACGAGATGGCAGCGGATCACCCGGACCAGTTCAGGGTGGGCGATCGCGTGCACAAGGCCCGCGGGTACCGCTGGCCCGGCGTCGTGGTAGCGGTGTTCAAGAACCTCGGCGGCGATGTACGCGTGGTCGTAGAGTGCACCGTGCCCGAGGTCGCCGGCGCCCTGCACATCTACAGCCCGAGCCAGCTCCTGTGGAGGGAAGAATGAGCGGGACGAGGGAGAGCGGCCTCTGGCGGTGGCTGGCCAAGGCCCGTCCGGTGCTGCGCGATGACCTCCACATGACGCGCGTGGAGAACTCCGTCGCCTCCGGCACGCCCGACGTGGAGGGGCAGTGGGCACAGTTCGGCCAGTTCTGGATCGAGCTGAAGTCCGAGGCGAGACCCGCACGCGACAGTAGCAAGGTGCCGTTCAGGGTGCGCGACGGGCAGGTGGAGTGGCTGCGCCGCCGCTGCGCGGCCGGGGGCCAGGCCTGGCTGATGCTGCAGGTCGGCTCCGGCAGGTCCGCAGGGCGCTACCTAGTCTGGGGGGCACTCGCACATCAGGTGCGGGCCGGCGTTACGGAGGACTGGCTGAGGGCGCTCTGCGCCCTGCGGGCGTACAGATACAGAGAACTAGACCCGGGGAACCCGGTGCACTTCGTCCGCAGGGCCTGTGCCTATTATAAAAACGTATAGTCGGACGCTATTTTACCTAGCATGTTAGTCTCCCGTCAGTACGTCCAGTGTACCATGTGAACACTGGACGACAAATGAAGGAGACCACCGCCATGACCACGCAGACCCACCTGGAGCTCGGCGCCCACAGGACCTCGTACCTGATCGGCGTCCACAACGGGCTCAACCCGGATAAGCCCCTCACGTCGTGGAAGCGGAGCAAGGATAAGCTCATCGACCGCATCCACGACCTCAGGGCCAAGGTCGCCCCGTCGGTCGTGCCTTCCTCGGTGGCCCCGAGCACGGTGACCAAGGAGACGGTCACCGAGGAGGACCCGGCCTGCGAGACGACGACCGAGTCGACTGGAAAGCAGTCCGGCCGTACGATACGTGCGGCGTCCGTGGCGCTGCTGTGCCTCGTCGACCACTACGAGGACCGCGGCATCAAGTCTGGCCCCGACAACGTGGTCAAGGCCGACCACGGGCCGAGCGCCCGGTCCGTCGGCCTCCCGTACGACGAGATCATCCGCCGCGTCAAGGCGGAGTTCCCCGGGTGCGAGACCACTGTCGCCTGCCTCCGGTGGTACATGGTGAAGATCCGCCAGGAGGAGTTCGGGTACGAGGGCCTGAGGGGGCCCCAGCGGCGCCCCCGCGTCAAGCCCAGCAAGTCTTGAACGAGGAGGATATCATGAGCAAGACAACATTCGCCGTGCCCAAGGAGCTCCAGGAGCGCGTACGCACGGAGATAGCCCGCATCAAGAAGCTGCACGGCTACGACATCTCCGTGTCCACGGTCATCCGTGTGGCGCTGGAGAAGCACCTCGACGAGGCGGAGGCCCGCGTCAGGCCGGAGGAGGCCAAATCATTGAGCGTCAACTTCCTCGTAAGCCGCTCCCCGTATGGCATGCACATCGGCGCGGACGTCCTGCACGACAACCCCGTTGCAGAGGACTACCTCGAGTGCCTGCGCAAGGCGGGCTTCGATGTTCGCGCGGGCTACAGCAACGACATGACGGTACGTCTGCCCGACGAAGATGCCTGGGGCAGGGCGGACGGCGTCTACCGCGCGATGAGGAAGGACATGGGAGACTGGGACGAGCTCCGTACCCGACGACGCATAGAGGAGGAGGCCTGATGTACGGGTTCGTGGTCGACGCCGCCTACCTCGCCCAGCTGAGACAAGCGGGCGAGTTTGAGACCGAGTTCCGCCGCCGCCTCATCGCCGAAGGCGTGGAGATGGGGGAGGGCGCCATGCACGACTGCGTCACCACCCACTCCCGGGAGGAGTCGGACCGCATCGACGAGATATGGATCGAGGTCTGCAGGAAGTTCGGGCTGTGCTAGCGGAGCTCCTCGTCTGCCTCGCGCTCAACGTGTACCACGAGGCGCGGGACCAGCCGATCGTCGGGCAGGAGGCGGTGGCGCACGTCACCCTGAACAGGGTGCGGAGCCCCGGCTTCCCCGACGACGTCTGCGCCGTCGTGTACCAGGGCGGCGAGCGGCGCCACGGGTGCCAGTTCTCCTGGTACTGCGACGGCCGCCCGGACGCGCCGCGCGAGCGGGAGGCCTGGGCGCGTGCGAACGGCGTGGCAGCGCGGGCGCTCCTCGGGCTGTCCGAAGACCCTACGGAGGGCGCGCTCCACTACCACGCGGAGTACGTCGACCCCGGCTGGGCGTCGGCCATGCGTCGCGTGATCAGGATAGGCAACCACACGTTCTACAGAAGGAAATGAGTGATGAAGAAGATAGACGAGAACACCGTCTTCGAGGAAATGTCCTACCTCGACCGCGGGTGCGCCGGGCTGGAACTGCTGCGGGACATCTGCAAGCTACTGGGAGTCATGTTGGAGGTCGACTTAGAGATGCTCCGCAAGGAGCAGAGGGCCGACATCAACACCATACACCAGGACCTGATCGATGGCGCCTAGCATCACGCCGCCGACCTGCGGCAGGTGCCGGAGGCCGGTCAGCAGGCTGTACATGCGGAGGGAGGGCGACTTCGCCGTGTTCACCGTCCGGTGCCACGGCGAGGTCGAGTCCTGCTCCATACACCTGAGCCAGCTCGTCGGTGCGACGCGCATGGTCGGGGGCACGGTGTTCGCGCCGCCCGACCGGGAGGTGGACGTGAGGGCGTGACCATGCCCGGCTTACACATCCTTATGCAACCGCATCATCGTGTGGTCAATAATAGAATTCTTGAGCTCCTCATCCTCCTCTTGCCTCAAGAGGACGATCATGGAGCCCAATAGAATGCCACATAACGTGGCCATATTATTTCCATCGTTATGTGCGTCAACCCAGTCCTTATGTGAGACCGCGATCTCGTCCATGATCTAGGCCCGGTACTTGTTGGCCCACATGGTCACGATCGCCCGCCTGCCGTTGCGGTAGGTGACGATGTGGCTAATCGAGTGGGAGTCCGGCCCGTTCGAGTAGCTGAAGCGCAGCGCGCAGGCCCCGGCCGAGAACACCCTGTCACGGATGGCGGCGATGTGGTCGTGCCCCTTGCTTATCGGACGGCCGAGCTTCGTCAGCGCGCGGGTGGAGCCGCGTGACCCGTTCGGGCCCCTGTGCCCGTGCAGCCCGTTCTCGATGCCCGCCACGATGAAGCTCTCTTCCCTGGAGAGGTAGCGCACCGTCTCTGGCGCCTCGGCCCGCGTCAGCGCGTAGCCGAGCACGCTGAAGTCCCTGTCGCCGCGGTCCATGGCGTCTAGCACCTGGTACTGGAGGAGGCAGAAGTACTTCGCGTTGACCGGGTCGAGGCGGAAGTCGGCCTCGTTCAGCCAGCGGTTCAGGTGCGCACCGTGGTTGTCGGGGACGAAGACGGTCTCGCACCAGTCGCGCTCCGCCTCGACGACGAAGTCTGCCGTGAGCTGCATCTCCTCCTCGACGGTCTCCCGGCCGTCGACGTACTTCCTGTACATGCTGTGGAAGTCGTCCATCTCGTGGTGCCCGCGGCTGGACATGGAGAAGACGTCGGCCATGAACTGGTGGGACGGCCTGAGGGCGTTGAGCATGCCGTCCTCGCCCCAGCCGAGCTCGCGGACCCACATCTCCATCTCCGAGGCGTGGATGTCTCCCCAGTAGATGGTCTCTGTCACCTTGTCCTCGTAGACCTGGCCGCCCTGTACGTATATCCCACCGTACTCGTCCGGCCCTATGTCCATGATCGCGTCGTCGTCGTCGATGTAGAGCTGCCGCACCCACCAGTTGCCGCCGTCGTCCACCTCCACGAGCAGGGCGCCGTAGTCGTGGCGCTGCTCGGCCAGGATGCCGGCCCGCTTCTGGATGTAGTTGCGCTGGGTCACGGTGCCCGTGGAGTAGTTGAACTTCGTGGCCTCGTCGGCCATGGACGCCACGCTCTCCATCTGGATGCGCGCGTGCGGCACGATGTTCGACTTCCTGCCGTTGTAGGTCTCGAAGTCCGTGAGGGGGTGCTTGGTCGTCGGCAGGATGTTCTGCTCGCCGCACCAGACCAGGCCGGGCGCCAGCTCCACGTTATCGTCCACGATGAACGGCGCGATCTCGGGGTCATACCACAGCTTCTCGCTCGCCTGGGGCTTGTGCTTGCCGCGCTTCACGGCCTTGGGTCCGTAGGTCGCGAGCTGGTAGGAGTACGTCCCGACCAGGACCTCGCAGGTGGACGCGGGGATGCCGTCCAGGAATTCGCTCAGGGCCAGGAGGTTGTTCCAGCCCGGGTGCAGGTGGGTGTTGTTCTGGATGGAGGTGAGGATGTACCGCGCGATGCGCCCCTTCTTCGGCAGGTCCCGTCGCTTGCTCACGGCCGCCGCTATCTTGCCGCCGGCCGCCTTGCTCAGCCTGAGGCCGAGTCGCGTCTGGGCGGTCCGGAGGCGGCTGTTGTAGGTCTGGCGCTTTAGGCCCCGGGCCCGCGCCGCCTCGGACTTCCTGCCGCCAGCGTCATAGTAGGCCTGCACGTCGAGCTCTAGCTCGCTGTCTGGTACGGCGGGCTGGACCATGTCGTCACCTCTCTTCTGCTCTGGTGTGTGGTCGGGTCAGGGAGGGATGTCTTTCACCCTCCTGAGCACGTCCGCAGCGCCATGGTGCGCCGTGCATCTCCCTGATGTGGGTTGCTAGCCGATGGAGCCCTTTATGCCGAGCCACAGTGCCGCGCAGGCCCCGGTCACCACCACGGTCACCACCGTGAGCACGGCCTTGCCGCGGATCTTGGCCGTGGCAAGGCGCCAGGAGCGTAGGTGCTGGAAGTCCTTCTGCATCTCTAGCGGGTCGCCCGCGTCCACGCCGAGCGTCGTGAGCGCCTCGGTGACGCCCTCCCGCACGATACGGCGCAGCCGGCCCTCGGTGAGCTGTACGACGTCGCTATCCGGCACGGCTAGGTCCCCCAGCTAAGTTCATAGTGTACCGCGTCCACGAAGGGCGAGAAGCCCGCCGCTAGACGCCGGCCCGTGTAGCCGAGGACGGACGGACCCAGGTCCCCATGGATGTCGTTCAGCGCTTCCCAGCACCCGCCCCACACGACCCTCACGGCGAAGTGGTCCGCGGCCTCGCGCACGGCGTCCGCTATGCCGTACGTGGCCTCAAGCTCCCACCTCAGCTTGCCGTTGATGTACGGCACCAGGTCCACCGCGTGGCCGTAGCCGTCCGGCTGGACGAGGTGCATAGACACCATCGTACGCGACACGCCCGCGCGGACGTACCCGCGCTGCTCCTCCTCCGTCCGTAGGCCGTCGAACACAGTGAAGTCCTGCACCGTGTGCCCTATGGCGCGCTCCACCACCCTGACCAGGTCGGGGTGCACGCCCACGCCATTGAGCTCCCTGCGACTGTGCCTACCCAGGGTGAACATGGCCCTAGAGCTTGTCCAGCTCGGCGGGCTTCTCGACCTTGATGACGCCCGCCGCGACGAGCGCACGGATGACCGCGGTCACCTGGGCCGCCGGCTTCTCCGCCGCCGCGCGCAGGGTAACGAGGCCCATGCCGCCGATGATCTCGGGGACCCGGTCGCCGAACTCCGCGAGCGTCGTGTCGCCCACCATGTAGCCGACCACGGCCTGGATAGCCAGGGCGAAGCCCAGTATGTACGTGCGCTTCCCCTTGAGGAAGCCCCCGGTCACGATGCTGACGATCAGCTTCATCATGTGCCGACTCCTTATGTTCACTCTTCTCAGGTGCACAGATAGGTATCACGTCGGTCGCTGCGCCGCAGCCGCCGTGTCTACGCCCCGTTGGCCAGCAGCCCCCTCAGGTTGATGGCGAAGTCTGCCGACGTGAACAGGTCGGCCGGGGCGACGATCTCCAGCCTGTCGCCCGGCCTGAACTCCTCGACGGCAGAGCCGGAGGTGGAGAACGTGAACACGCCCGTCGTGGCGACGCTGATCGATCCGATGGACGTGCTGGTCTTGCTGTCGTTCGCGCCGCGCCGCACGTCCAGGACGAGGGCGGAGGACGGGTCCGTGTTGACGAAGCCGATCGAGCCGTCGAAGTCGTCGGGGAAGAGCACCGTGTCCGTGAAGACGTGGTAGAACGCGTCGTTGCTGGCCGTCGGTACGCCCTCGAGGAAGAGGCTCACCGGGTACAGCCCGCCCGTCGCCTCTGGGACGGCCTCCAGTATCTCCATGCCGAACCACGTGAGGTTCCCCGGGTCGACGTCGAAGGTCGTGTCCCCGAAGAACACCCGCACCGAGAAGAAGTCGCCCTCTACGACGTCGAGGATGGGGCTGACCACGTTGAAGCCCTCGCTGGCGGCGAAGGCGGGGGTGTCGCTGACGAACGCCACGCCCGGGAAGCCGGTCCCGTTCTTGTCGAGCACGACCTGGACCTGCAGGCTGTCCGGGTTGGCGGCGCCCGTGTCGAGCCCGGCGAACAGCCTGACGCGCCTGACGCCCTTGGGCACCGCGAGACGCTCGCCGTTGTTCGTGCTGGCGTCGAAGACGCCGTCCGTGTCGTACTCCGCGAATTCCCACGTGATCAGCTTGTCGGTCACCGTCTCCGACTGCACAGCGTCCTTGCGGACCAGGCAGCCCCGGTACGCGCCGCCGGCGAGGGAGTCCGGCGCCTCCATCTCGATGACCTGCAGGGCGAAGAACGTGGCCTCCGAGTTCACCACCGACATGGCCTCGTCGGGCCGTATGATGAGGCCGAACGTGTCGCCCCCCGCCACGGCTATGACGCCGGTGTCGATGGTGGCGAACTCGTTCTCCCCCGTGGCCGTGCCCACGCTCCCTATGGCCGCGCCGTCGTCGAAGGCCGTGCTCCCGTTCTTGCCGACGGCGAACTGGATGAAGCTGGTGCTCGGCGTGGAGCACCTGAACCCGGCGACGATCCTCACCTTGGTAACGCCCGCCGGGACCGTGAACACGGCGGTGCCGGCCCCGATCGAGTCGGTGTCGAAGTCCTCCGCGTCGAACGTGATGTACGTGTTGGTGTCCGCGGACACGGCCTGCGTGCCGCTCGACTTCCGGGCGCGCACGCCGCGGAACTCGTGCAGCGGGCTGACATCGTTGGTCTCCAGCACCTCCACCGCGAAGAAGGTGGCGGCCGAGGTGTCCACGCTGCCGGCGACGTCGAAGTTCACGCGGGCCTCGAAGAAGGTCGTGCCGCCCACCACGTCTATGGGGCCGGTCTCGACCACCATGCCCTCCGAGCCGCTGAACCCCGTCGACGACCTGGCCGCCACGGCGTCCGCGAGCCCGGTGGAGCCGTCCTGCGCGAGCCACAGCTTTACGTCCCCGCTGCCGGGCGTGCTCGTGTCGATGCCGACGATCACGTTGACCTTGCGGACGTTCGGGGGCACGCTCAGGCGGGTCGGGCTGCCGGAGGCGTGGAAGCCCTCGCTGTCGACGTCCTCCGTGTCCCAGGTCAGCGTGGTGTCCGTCGCCGCGGAGATGGCCTGGGCCCCGCTGTGCGACAGGAGGCCGTAGCGCAGCGGCATGCGCGCCACCCGCACCCTGTCCGGGGCCTGCGTCGGCCGGTCCTCCAGCCGCGTCTGGGGCCCGGACGCGCGGATGTTCGTCCCGCCGTTCGTCACCAGGCGCGAGAAGCCGTCCGGCACGAGCGTCCCCGGCACCGCGGCCTGCTGGCTAGCCGTCACGACGCGCAGGTCCACGCCGGTCTGGTTGAGCACGGTGAACGCGCCGCGCGCCACGGCGGGGAACGTCACGGTGGCGATCCCCGTCGGCGCGGGTGACCCGGGCGTGAAGTTGAATATGTTGTTGCGCGTCGTCTCCAGGCCGGTCATGGTGCGCGCGTTCGTGTCGTCCACGGTGAAGGAGGTGGCCGCCGTCACGGCGGCGTCGAGCTCCCCGCCCTTGTCGTTTATGGTCGTCTCCTTGTTGTCCTGGGCCGCGACCACCTGGACCAGGGATAGGTTGTTCGTCATGTCCGTCCTCCTAGAGTATGACCGTCGCCTCGGCCTTGAAGCCCCGGCCGACCTGCGCGCTTATCTGGTGCACCGTGAACGTCACGTCCGCCTCGCGTATGGCCTCCACCTCCTCGTTGCCGGTGCCGCTCTCGGCCACGAGCGTGGTCTCCACAACCACCAGGGACAGCGCTGCCACGCTCTCCACGGTGAACGTACCGTTGTTCGCCCCGTCCGTGAAGCCAGTGGTCTCGACCGTCATGCCGACGAGGAAGCCGTCGTCGACGAACGACCCCGCGGCGCGCGTGAAGGTGTCGGTCCCGGACACGCCCAGCGTGGTCGTGCCGGTGGCCACGGCCAGGTCCGCCACGATGTTGGCCTTCGTGTACTCTACGGCGGGCGAGGAGAGCGCGAGGAAGGTCCTCACCACCGCGCCGCCCGGCGCGTCGAGTATCTCGACCTCGTACTCCTCTGTGTCCTCCGCCAGCGGCACCGTGCCGGTGCCGTCCCGCAGGGCCCCGCCCACGCGCGTCCGCCGCACCCAGCTCAGGTCCACGTTGTCCGACCCGTCGACCGCTGCGTCGAGGTGCGCCGGGGCGTAGGGCCGCAGGCTGTTGTGCTGGGACTGCAGCGTCTCCACGGTGGCGTCCTCGAGCACCTGCTCGAAGCCGACGCCGCGGTAGAACCGCTGCACGTTGAGCAGGGACAGGTCCATCAGCAGCGAGGCGAGCTCCTCCCTCTTCAGGACTATGAACAGCTCGCCGACCGAGTGGCCCGCCACCTTGACCTCCGTGCCGCGGCGGCCGCGCATGAGCGTGCTCACGTCGAACACCCCCGCCTGGCTCTGCTCCACTGCGTCGCGGAACAGGATGATCTCCCAGTTCTGGGTCGCGGGGTTGCCGACAAGCGCCGCGTTCACGTCGTTGATGAACTGCGTCTGCGTCACGCTCGTCAGCGCGCCGACCTGCATCACGACCTCCAGGACCGTCGTCTCGTCCGTCAGGAAGGGCGTCGGGGTGTCGGGCAGCGCGTTGGCCAGGACGCCGTAGTCGGAGCCCCTCAGCACGCGCACGTTCGTGTTCGTGTAGGTCAGGTCGTCCGTGCTGTCGAAGAGCACGCCGCCCGGCCAGCCGGACACGAACCCGTTCATCCCGACGTAGAGGCGCCCGGCCACGCGGCCCGTCTCGTCCACGTCGCGCAGGAGCGGCACGTCCATGAGGAACAGGCGGGTGTCCGCCGGCCCGTTGGCCAGCTGCTGCTTGAAGCCGAGCGAGCCCTGGCCGGTGGTGGTGGACAGGACGAGCGCGCTGTCCTCGACGCGGCCCTTGAAGGCTATGGTGAGGTCCTCGTTGACGATCGCCTCGGTTATGCGCACACGCTCCAGGCGCGCCCCGTCGTTCAGCGACAGGGTGACCACGTCGGTCGGGTCGAGGTCGAGGTTCTCCCAGCCCGTGGTCCAGGACAGCTCGAACCGCTCGTTCCACGTTATGTACAGCGCGCGCTCTGCGATCTGTGCGGCCTCGCTCGCCGTCACGGCGATCGGCATGTCGGCCGACTGCTCGTTATTCGACCTCATGGTGGGCGCCGGCGAGCCTATGCGCTTCGCCGACTGCGTGCCCTGCTCGTAGTCCGCATCCTTGTCCATGAAGGACACCGAGAAGCGGAGGGGGAGCTCGACCTCCTGGGTGCGCGTCTGCCGCACGACGTCGCCCGTCTCCTCGTTCGTCGGCACCATGTCCTCCTCGAGGATGGTGCGGATCGAGGCGCCGCCGCGCAGCACGAACTCCACGACGCCGTCTATCTCCGCGGCGTCGAACGGGCGGAAGAGCGCCAACGGCTCCATGCCGGCGCGGGCGGTGGACTGCCGGGTCAGGGCGTAGCCCGGCACTATCACGGGGACCAGGTCCGTCACGCCGAGGTCCGACGGCTCCAGGCCCACCTTGCCAGATATGGCCGTGACGATGTTCGCCATCGTGTCCCCCTGGCCCGTCACGCGGTTGAGGAACAGCTGCTGGACGAAGCCCTCGGGGCTGCCCCCGGTGCCCTTGAGGTTCACGACGCTCTGCGTCTCCGGGTCGAAGAAGCCCTCGCCCGCCGGGTCGTAGTTCGCGTTGAGCGTCGTGCCGTCGAACCCGTCGACGATTATGGTGCCGTCCTCCGTGCGCAGCATGGAGGCCAGGCCCGAGCTGTCCGCGAACCCGAACAGGCCCTCCGTGAGCTGCGAGGTCATGGTCATGACCCGGGGGCGCGCGGGCTCCTGGGTCGTCACGTTGACGTTCCAGTCTATGCCCGCGTCCACGAGGTTTGCCTTGAACACCGTGCTCGTGGTGACGAGGCTGTCGCGCTCCACGATGAAGATGAGCGTGTCGTCCGAGGCGTCGTACACGGGCGGCTTGTTCGACGCCACGATCGCGTCCGTGCCCCAGGTCGAGGTCGGGATCGTGCCCACAGTCTCCAGCGTGAGGCCGATCACGCCGGCCAGGGCGTCCTTCCGCGCCCCGCCCGCTATGGTGAGTCGGTGCACGGTTATGACCGTGTCGCCGTCGAGGCTGGTAGTTATGATGACCTCGGTCGTGCCCAGCTCGGACTTGCCCAGCATGACGCCCGTGATGTTGTTGGGCAGCGACCCGAAGTCCTGGACTATGATCGTCATGTCGTCCGCGTCGACGATCGTCAGGCGGTGGTCGGCGCCGAACTGCACCCCCAGGACGAGGAAGTGCTCCTTCGCGCCCAGCGCCCCGACCACCGTCGCCTCCACGACGAAGTTCGGGTTGCCCGTTATGGCCGCCGTGCGCCCCGTCTCCCTCAGGGTGTCCGGGTTGATCCTGGCCCACGGCGCTGACGTTGTGTCGTCCGCGCGCACGTAGATGTTGCCCGTGTCGAACCCGGCGGCGATCACGCTCTGGATGGAGCCCGTCGTCAGTATGTTGCCCTCGGTGTCCTGCCGCAGCTCCTCCAGGGTGTCGAGGTGATATACCCTCATGCCCTGCGCGCCGCCGAGGAGGTCCAGCGCGTACAGCCGCCGCCGCCGGCGGTCTATGGCCAGGCTGTCTATGTCTATGCCGTCGAACAGGCCCCCCTCGGCCACCGTCAGGTCGTCGGAGAAGCTCAGCGAGTTTGCACCCAGCGACTGGAAGGCTATCTCTGCGCCCACGTTCGGCACGCGGTGGGTCTCCGTCACGTCCAGCGTGTCGAAGAATATGACCACCATCCCGCGGTGCGCGGGCACCAGGCCCACGCCCCTGTCGGCCTCCAGCAGTGGGTCAGGCACCTGGGTCTCGCTGCCCGGGTAGAAGCGGAAGTTCAGGCCGGAGCCCTTCACTATGGTCCCCGAGGACTTGTCGAACACCAGCTCCTCGTTGAACCACAGGCGGATGACGTCTTCCGCCACCCCCTCCGCGAAGCCCATCGCGAACGAGACGAAGTAGCTGTAGGTCGTCTGGGTCTGGGTCGGCCCGCCGAAGCCCTTGCCGCCGCCCACCGTGAAGACGTTCTCCTGCTCCTCCAGTCCCGTCGACCATATCATGTTGCCCGGCATACGTATGGTGCCCGCACCGAACGGGATGGTCCTGCCGTACGTGGACGAGCTGACGCTCAGGTCACCGAGCCTCGACCCCTCGCTCTTCACGTCCTCGCTGCTGCCGAACAGCAGCTGGCCGGCTATGCCGCCGAGGAGGAACCCGAGCTGCGGCGCGCCGACGAACGAGCCCGCAACGGCCCCGACTATGCCGAGCGCGAGGCCAGCCGTGCTGCCGCTCACGGGGCCACCCCCGGCATGCGGTACGCGTGGGTCGGGCGGCCGACCACGGAGGCAGCGGCCTCCAGCGTCTCCTCCACGACCATGCGCCTCCGCGCGTACGCGTGTATGACGGCGGGCTGGCCGTGGTGGGTCGACCGGATGCCGCAGTGGGTGACCGTACCGCTGTTGGAGAAGATCAGCACGTCGCCCTCGTCAGCGTCGCGCGGGCTTATGCGGACGCAGCCGCCCCTCTCGAAGAACCTGAGGAAGGTCCCGTCGGGGCGCCGCGGGTAGTTGACGTGGTCGTAGTCGCTGAGGCCCAGCGACGCAGCCACCACGGCGGGCAGGCCGGCACAGTCTATGCCGGAGCGCCGCCGGCCCTGGTGGCGCCAGGGCACGCCGAGCCAGGTGCGCGTCTCCTCCACTATTGCCTGCCGCGTGACGTGCATCCGCCCTACGCCCCCCTGTTGGCCGGCGCGGATAGGAACTCGCCCTGGCCCGGAACGAACGGCTCGCCGCGGAAGTTGATGGCATTGTCGAACGGGGTTATACAGGTCGAGAGGAACTTGTCGCACCCGCGGTATATCTTCAGCCTGTCGCCCACCTGTATGGTGAAGGGCATGTCGAGGTAGAGCTCTATGGCGTCGGGCGCGGTGATCAGCTCGTCGCCCGTGCCGCTCTCTGCCACCAGCGTCGTCTCCGACACGTCGAGGGTCAGCGCGCTCACGGTCTGCACCGTGAACGTGCCGTTGTTGGCGCCGTCCGTGAAGCCAGTCGTGACCACCTTCATGCCGACCTCGAAGCCGTCCGTGACGAACGACCCCGTCGCCCTGGAGAACGTGTTGCTGTCGTCGACCGCGAGCGTGGTCGCGCCGGTGGTCGCGTCGGCGCCGGAGGACTTGATCTCCATGGACAGGAGGTTGGGTGCGAGCGCGTTGTTGCCGGTCTCCCAGATCACCGCGCCGAACCTGAACCAGTCGTCCACGGCCCGGGCCTCGGCCACCGTTATGGTGAAGTTCCGCTCGTCCGTGACGGTGGCCACGACCGCCTGGCGCAGGAACGCGTCGTCCACGTTCCACTGCATCTGCGACAGCCGGCCGACCTCGACTATGGTCGCGTCTATTGTGGTGATGAAGGGCGGGAAGTGCTCGTCGCTCGTCCCCGCGGTCACGGCCCGGAAGACCCGGTCGCCGAGCTGCGCCAGGCCGCTCACGGTGTCGCGCTCCCGCACGAACAGGTGCACGTCGTCTGCGGCGCCATTGGGGAACGTGCCCGTGACGAGGGCGAATACGATGCGTATGGCGATCTTGCGGGTGCCGACAGGCATCTTGGTCGCGGGGTCTATCCCGCCCACGCGCTCGTCGTCCCACACGCCGAGGAAGTGCGCCGCGTCGCCCGTCACGTCGCCCAGCTCCACGTCGGCCCCGTCGAGGAACCGCATGATGTACTGCGTCGTGTCGTCAGCAGCGGACGCGTTGCGCCAGCCCTGCACGTAGGGGACGAGCTGCCCGCCGTCCAGCTGCGCGTTGCTGTACGTTCCGGTGAGGCTCACGATCTGCTCTATAGTGGTCGTCGAGCCGCCCGCGCCGCCGTTGCCCTCGACGAACTTCGCGCCCACCTTGGCGGCGGAGATGGAGCCGCTGGAGCTCGCTATGATGGGCGTGCCCAGCACCGTCGTCCACCCGGTTATCGTCGTCGCCCCGACCGCGTCCGTCTCGAAGCCCCCGTTGGTTATGGATATCTCGGTCACCACGTCGGCGACCGGGAACTTCACCTCGGCACCAAGCGCGTAGACCGTGTTAGCGACCCAGAATGGCGGGTCGATCGGGACCTTGCAGCGGTCGTCGCCCAGGTCCGCGCGGCACTCGCCCTGGTAGAGCTCGAGCACGCCCTGGCTGTACGCCTGGGTCAGGCCCCGCAGCTCCACCTCGAACAGGCCGCTGTCGTTGAAGGTGACCTCGCCGAAGTGGCCGCGCCTCATGAGGAGCTCGCCCTGGGTCAGGTCGCGCCAGTTGATCAGCGCCAGGAAGACCTCCGCGAAGTCGAACAGGCCCGCGCGCAGGTCCGCCTCGGTTATGCCGGTCACCGACAGGTCGAGGAAGCCCCGCACGTCCAGCTCGTCGACGTTCAGGCCGACCTTGTTGACCACGTCGCTCCTGTCGTACCCGAAGGCCGCCAGGTACTTGTCGCCGTTGAACGTTTTGTCCCCGTCCAGGTCGGTGAAGAAGAACTTCTTCCCGTCTATGCGGATGACGCGCCAGATCGACGCCAGGCTCGTGTTCTCGAGGCCCAGGTGTGCGGAGAACGCTCCGCTTATGGTCTTCACACGCGCACCTCTATCACAGGTATGGCGGGCACGGTGCTCGCGTCGTCCGTGTCGGCGACCATGTCCAGCTCGTCATCCACGAACCGCACGGGGACGTCGAACTCGCATATGACCTCCACGTGCGTTCCGCTCTGTGCCGCCAGCGTGGACCCGAGCGTGACTATGCCCGTGTTGTCGTCGAGCTGGTACTGGCCCGCGCCGGCCCCCTCTGCTATCGCCGCGTCGTTCACGAACACGCTCTCCGTCCCTATGACTATCTTCTTCAGGTTGCGGTCGAAGCTCGGCGTGCTCACTATCCTCTCGTCGCCGCCGCCGACCTCGGCGGCGAGCGGCGTGCCGACGACGTCCATGGTCAGCGCGCTGACGGCCGCCAGGACGAACGTCGCGTTGTTGGCCCCGTTCGTGAACCCCGACCCGACGACGGACATGCCCACCTGGAAGCCGTCGTCGACGAACGACCCGGACGCACGCGAGAAGGTGTTCGTGTCGTCCACGCTCAGCGTCGTCACCCCGGTGTCGGCGTCCGCGTACTTCCTGAAGATCTGGAACGTGGCCGTCGACCCGTCTGTTAGCCCTATGCTCTGCCGATCCAGCTCGAAGTCCAGCCAGTCCTTGAAGCGGAACCCGCGCTCCCGTCCGAAGCGCGAGTAGAAGAACTTTAGGGTGGCCTTGAACTGGGACTTGCGCCGCAGCCCGTACCCTATGTCCCAGTCCGCGCGCGTCTGCTCCCAGTTGGCGTTGCGCTTCTCGAAGCCAGACTTCAAGGCGATGACCGAGGTCTTGAAGCGCGGGCCGCCCAGGGCCCCGCGCTCTATGTCGTCGGGCAGCCTCACCTCGTCGAATGCCATGTCAGTTGTTCCTCCGGTCTGCCTGCTGCATAGCAGATATGGTGCGCGCCGCTATCCTCTGCTGCGTGCGCCTGGACACGCTGCCGTCAGGAGCTGATATCTGGTTTATGATCGTGAGCGGGCGCTGGCCCGTGCTGGGAGCTATGGCTATGGTCTCGCCCCGCGACACGCGCGCAACCGGCCGGTTGTTGATGCTCAGCAGGTTGCGGTCCGCGCCGGCAGAGCCGCCCACCTGCAGAAGCCCGCCCTCCTGTAGGCCGGGTATGAGGCCGCTCAGGCCGCCGAAGCCGCCGCTCGCGCCGCTCACGCCGCCGCCCCCGAACAGGCTGCTGAGGAAGCTGCCCCCTCCACCGCTGAACAGGCCCCCGAGGATGCCACCGCTGCCGGAACTGCCCTCCAGTGCCTTGGCGATCGGGCTGATTATGGCGCCCTTGACCGCCAGTCGCGTGAGGTCGGCGAAGATGCTGTCGATCAGGCCGGTGAACTCGAACTTGCCCTTCGTCACGAAGTCCACCATCGCGTCCTCCGCGCTCTTGAACGCGTTGACCAGTGCGTCCTCCACGACGGCGGCTGTGTCTTCGGACTGCTCCCCGAGGCGCAGCAGGGCCCGCTCGAAACCCGAGGCGGCGTCCGTCTGGCTGTCGAGGAAGGTGAGCTGGATCTGCCTTAGCTTGTCGTCGAACTCGTCGGCGTTTATCGCGCCCCGGACAAACAGCTGGTTCAGGGCCTTCTGGTCGCCGATGAAGTCCTGCTGTGGGCCCCTTATGTCCTGGAGCAGGGCGTCGCGCCGCTCCGACTCCCGGTTCTGACGCTCCAGGGCCCGCGTGTTCTCCTCCAGGGCCACCTTCTCCAGGTCGTTGAGCACGATGCCCGCCTTGCGCAGCTCTTCCACCCGCTCCAGGAGCACGGTCTGTACCTCGCGCTCCCTTGAGTTCAGGTTCAGCAGCGTGCGCTCCTCCTCTATCTCGCGGTTCACAGCGGCCAGCGGGTCCAATTGGTCTCGCAGGCTCCGGTTCAACAGGACGAGGAGCTCAGCCCTCTCTTGTACAGTGATGTTGCCTGCCTGGAGCGCCGCGACGAGCAGGTCCTGGCCCTCCGTCAGCTCGCGCTGCGCTGCTCCGACCGGGTCCAGCGCATCTCGCAGGGTCCTGAGCGCCGTGATCTGCTTCTTGGTGAGCTCGAGGGCCTTGTCTGCCTTGCGGTTAGGGTCGGCCGCCTGTGGCTCGGGTGCGGTCCCGCGCACGGTCGCGAAGCCCGCAGCCACGGACGCTATGTCTTCGTCGCTGGCTATATTGATGAAGCGCGTGTTGAGGTCCTGCACGAAGTCGCTGCCCACGCGGGACAGCGCGTCGCTGAAGGACTTGGCCACGCTCTCGGCCACGCGGTCGGTAACGTCGCTGAACGACAGGTCCCCGAAGAGCAGGTCCGGTATGCTGCTGCCGAACTCGATGAAGGCCGCGGTGAGCGGGTCCGTTATGACGCGGATGACGTTTATGAGGCCCCGCCCCAGGGCGACGAAGCCGCCGATGAGCCCGTTGACGAAGTTGTCGGCGGCCACCCGCGCGATCTGGCCGAACGTCGTCGGCGTCGTCTCGAGGACCTTGATTATCTCTAGGATGCCCTTGACGATGAGGGTCACGCCCTCTATGGCGAAGCCGATGAGGAGCGCGCGCAGCAGCAGCTTCGCGGCGCGCGTCGCTATGACGAGGGCAGCAGAGAGGCCGGTCGTTGCCCCGGTCATGGCCACCATGCCGGCTATGCCGGCCTGTATGAAGGGGAACGCGAGCGCCGCGCCCAGCGCCACGGTGACCTTCAGCACCGTCACCAGGTTGTCAGCGAGGAACACTATGGCGCCCGAGAGGATGCCCAGTATGCCAGTGCTGCGGTTTACGTCGTCGAGGAACAGCGAGAACTTGTCGCGCAGGATCTGGAAGGCCTGGCTGAAGGTCGGGATGAGGCCCTCGGCCGTCGCCTCGAAGTCCTCGGAGCCCTTGATGAAGGCGTCGAAGAACTCCTCCGAGCTGACCTTGCCGTCGATGACGAGGCGCCGCAGCTTGGCCACGGAATTGCCGGCGGCGTCGAGGCCGCGCGCCGCAGCCTGCGCTATGGGGAAGGCCCCCTCCAGTATGGCGTTGAACTCCTCGGCCCGGACTATGCCGGCCCCCAGGGCCTGGGAGAGCTGTATGAGCGCGCCGCGCGAGACCTCGGCGGAGGTGCCCTGTATGACGAGCCCCAGGCCGACCCTGCGCGTGAACTCCAGCAGCTCCTCGTTAGACTTGCCCAGCTCGTCCGCGGCAATCGAGCCACGCTGAAAGAGCGTGGTGAGGGACGAGAGGGGCTGTCGTGTCTCCCGGGCTATTCCCGCAAGCTTCTTGAGCGTGTCGTTGAGCTCCTGCTCAGAGCTCGTGACGATGCGTATACGGTTGCGGACCTCGATGGCCGTGTCACCCAGGCTCGTCAGCGCTCGGATGCCTATGAAGACCCCGGCGAAGGCGAAGGCCCGCCTGAGCAGCGTGTTCGTGCGACCCGCCTCACGGTTGACATTCTGAAGGCCGCGCGTGACCGAGCGCACCCCGCGGCGTGCCCGGCTGGCGTCGACGACGACGACTATCCTGAACTCCGCCATGGTGTACAGCTGTCCCCTGCGGCGCACGTGCGCCGCGTCGAGTTGAGGGCTGCTGTCTGTCTACGGTCTACTTCCGCACGGTCTTGTTGCCCATCTGACCGAGCTTCTGGTCGCGCTCTCGCTTTATCTGCTCCGCCGACCACTCGGTGAAGCCCGCGTCCATGGCGCGTACCACGGCCACGAACGGGTCGATTATATCGTCCGCCAGGCCCCTACGTACGCCATAATCTACTATGCGCCCCCAGGGTATGGGACCGTGCTCGTACTGGCGCTCCGTGTTCAGGTTCCAGAAGCTCTGGAGCCAGAACGCGTCGTTGGGTCCGTGCGGGGGCTCGTCGACGTACCAGTCGGGCAGCTTGCGGCCCTTCTGTATCGCGGCCTCCACGGAGAACCCATCGCGGTGGTAGCGCAGCTCCCAGAGGAGCCGCTCAGTCAGTTTCCCGCGGTTGTGTCCACGTCGATGGAGCCGGCGAAGTTCTCTATGTTGCCCGCGAAGCCGCGCACCTCGTCGAAGATCCAGTCGGGCAGCTCGTTGAGGAAGTCCGCGACGTCCTCCTTGCAGAAGTCCACGTCGCTGCCGTCCGAGGCCACGACGTCGCACCAGCCGACCACGACGTGCTCCGGGTACAGGCGGAAGTCGTCGGCGCGGTTCTCTCGGACGACGGCGGGGTTGATCTTGCCGCCGCGCAGGCTGCGCGCCTGGCTCGGGCGCTTGAGGACCTCGTTGAAGTAGGCGCTGTTCTCGACCGTGGCGGGCCGCAGCACCAGGGTCGGCGTCCTGCCGTTGACGGTGATCTGGTGGATGGTGTAAGACGCCACGGCGTCCTTCCCGACGTCGGCCTTGCTGAGATACCCAAACTTCGACATGTCTCTTGCTCTCCTGCTCTGATTGACGATGGGCGGAATGGGTCCTCCCTCAGCCCCTCGGTCGGCTAGTTCCCACCCGGGCCCATCATCTGATTGGAATATACGCCGCGGGCAGTGGCCCGCGGCGCCTTCGTTTACGGCAGCGGAACAGGGATGATGCTGACCCCGATCGACGTGTTGAGGGTCGGGTCCTGGAAGGACAGGCCCGTCGTGTTGAGGAGCACGGACTCGTTGACCGGGTACTCCCGGTCGCCCCCGCCCAGCGTGAGGGACGGCAGGTCGATGGCGATCACAGCGTCTTCGTTCTTGAGGATGAAGTCCATCGTCACGGTCTCGTTGTCACGGATCTTGTCGATCACGAGGCCGTCCGTGAAGACAAGCTGCGCCTCGAGGTCGACCTCGAAGTTACCGGTGTTGATGAACTTCGCACCGAGCTGCCCTAGGACCTTCTCGGGGCTCACGTTGTTGTTGAGCGTGAGCGTGAGCGACTTGAAGTCGGTCGTGATGCCGTCCTCGTCCACCTCCGTGATGCGCAGGCGCGCGATGTCTGCCGTCGTGTTGAAGGCCGCGGTCTGCGTCGGGTCGGTGCCCGCGGACGCGCCGGTCTTCCGCGAGCCGGCCACGACGGGGTTGTCCGTGTCCGTGCCGATGAAGCCGAACGTGACGCCCGCCTTGTCGGTCAGCGGCAGGGTGAACGCCGCCGTGCTGCAGAAGTTCCCCTTGGCGTACTGGAACTCGGAGTTGCCGCCCGTGTCCAGGTTCGGGAACTCGATCTCGAACTGGAACGACCGCTCGAGGAACTCAGCGCTGGTCGTGGGTACGTTGCGGATGAACTCCCCGAACAGGAGGTCAATGTCGGTCGCCACGGAGGCGTCCGTGAACTGCAGCGCCACATCCACCTTGTCGAAGATCGCTGCGTCGGCGGAGATGCTCACCACGCGCGCGTAGCCGAACATGTCGTCCGCGACGCTGTTCTCGAAGGCGTTGACGATCGTCGTCTCGCCATCGTTCAGGATGGAGCCCACGTGGATCACCTGCCCGGCCGTGAGGCCGAGCGCGATGAGCTGCGTGCCTAGGCCCACGACGCCCGCGAGCGTGGCGAGCGGCGCAGCGAAGGTCCACGACGGAGTCTGGCCCGCCTCTATCTTGAAGCCCGCGAAGGACAGCCGTGCGTCGGCCGGCGCGACCGCCTCGTCAACGAGGTTCTCCGCCACGGAGATCAGCGTGGCGGACGTCGCTATATCGGCGTCCACCTCCTTGAGGCCATTGTTGGCGGCGTTCAGGAAGCCATCCACCCAGATGAGCGTGGCGCCGAACGCAGGCGCCTCGAACTTGTCGGCCTGCCCCGCCGTTAGCGCCGCCACCGTGTAGTCGTCCAGCGTGGTGCCCGCCTGCGTGGTGGTGATCTGCGTCACGTCTGTGTTGATGCCGGTCACGAAGCAGAAGCCCTCGATGAAGTCGCGGAACGACGAGAGGGTGATGTCCTCCTCGATCTCGACCGCGCTGTCGAGGTCCGTGGTCGTGCCCTTCTGGCGCTGCCGGTTCCGGCTGATCGGGTCACGCGCTACGGTGGTAATCGTCGCGCCGAACGTGTTGATGGCGTTCGGCTCCATGAGGAACCAGACCGTGCCGGCTATGCCGAGCGCGGTCTCGATCGTGTACTGGACGCTCACGTTGTTCGTCAGGACTCGTCCCAATGCCTGGGTCCTCCTATTTTATCTCTTCGTAACTGAACGGCACCTCGACGAGGTGGATGAACCACCTACCGTCGGGCCCGACCTCGCGGACGTCGCCCGCCAGGAAGTCCAGGCCGTCGAAGCTAACCGCCTCGTACAGGTCCCGGGCCTCGGTGGCCAGCGTGTCACCCTGTTTTACACCGGTGTCCGTGGCCGTGTACACCTGCACGAACACGATGGCGTGCGACAGGAACTTCCTGTTGCCCGGGCCCCCGAGCGTGTCCTGCGTGCGCGGCGTGTGCCTCACGGACACCCGCACCCAATCCCCCGTATTCGGCTCGTTGAACTCCTCGTTCTCGAAGGTGATGCGCGCCGCGACCACGCCGGTATAGTTGGCGAGGAACCGCTCGTAGACGGAGTCCCGGGCCTGGGTCAGCGTCGTCACGACAATCCCTTGAAGTCCTGCTGCACGGCCTTTGCTATGGCGAGCTGAACGAAGCCCGCCGGCGCCTTGGCCGAGCTGCCGTCGTTCAGCTCCGTGATGTAGGGCACGTTGTTCGACACGAAGACGCTGCCGCGCCTCAGCCTGTAGCCCGTGGCCACCGACACAGAGGCCGTGGCCTGCCTGGAGCTGGCCGCGTTCGCGTTCGCCACGGTGGGGGTCACGGAGCCGAGGTCCGCTATGAAGGGCGTGCCGATGGAGGGCACCCAGTTGCCGCGCGCCCAGCCCGTGTCCACGGGCGTGGTCTCGACGAGGTTGGCCACGACGTCCAGCGCGATCTTCGTGACGACGCGCTCGGTCACCCTCGTGAGCGCGTCCACCACTGCCCTCACCTGACGACGGTCTGCCATGCTTGCCTCACCTCAGCCAGGCGTCCTTCTCGACCTGCCCAGTGGCCACGTTGGGCGCCTCGAACTCGGCGAGCTCGATCTTCCTGCTCTCCCAGAAGCGCCGGAGCTTGGTCTTGTCCCCGTCCAGCGCGTCGGGTATGCCGTCACCGGGGGCATACCGCACCCCGGCGAAGATCACCGGCGTACGCCACACGAACCTTGCGTTCTTGTCCCAGCGCTGCTTCCAGTGCCGTAGTCTCCTCACACGACGCATTGTGCCATCTCCTTGAGCAATTTGACGGCAGTCTCGTCGCTAAGCTTTTCCTTGAACCTGTTGTATGCCCAGCATACGATCTGCACGTTGCCGGATACATAGCCCCTTGAGCTGTCTATGCGATCCAGACTAGGAGCCCGGGGGTTCCTGCCGGGACCAACATAGTCCCAGTATAGCCTTAATCCAGTAACGTTGCAAACCATCGGCTCGAGGCACCTCTGCACCTCCTCTACCGACACGGAGTGCTGCAGCCCGCGAGCCTTGGCGCCCTGCCCTGCACGCGTTAGCAGCGCCTGTGCAGGGTTGCCCTCTGTCTTCCATAGCCGCACTCTGGCCCTAGCGCGTTCAGGATACTTATCCCTATACCGCTGGCTGGCCTCTCTATTACGGCGATTGGCATCCTCCCTCTCGGGAGTGCCAGGTAGCGTCTGCGCCCTAGCCATCGTTACGTACTCTGCGCATGTGTTCCGTCCTCCTCGTGAGAGGGAGGCGGCGGGCCCCGCCGGGCCCGCCGCGCGCTCAGTGTGGTGGGTGCGCCCCTACTGTACGATGTCCCCGAAGAAGGCGCCCAGGTCGGCGGACACCAGCTTCTGGTCGTATGCCACGTCGATCTCGACGCGGTCGGAGTCCAGCGCGTCCATGCGGAAGCGCTTGATGCGCATGCCGTCGTTGCCCGCGCCGACCCGGCCCGTCCAGCTGAACGTGTAGCCGGCGGACGGGGTCATGATGCCCGGGGCGGGCGGACGGTAGGACAGGAGGGCGTGCTTCCCGCCGATGAACGCGTGTACGTTCGTGACGTTCTCCTTGGCCGTGTTCTGCACAGCGTCCATGACCCAGATGCTCTCGACCTCGAAGAGCGCCGCTAGGGAGTCCTTGTTGGCCACGGCCGGGCCGGACGTCTGCCCGCGGTCGAGGCGCCCGACGATGTCGGGGTGGTCGATCAGGACGTCGAAGACCGGGCGGCCCAGGGTAAGGATGTTCGGCATGAAGCCCGTGCTCTCGAGCACGAAGCGCTTCAGGAGCCGGACGTCCTCGATCGGGGTCGAGCTGGCGTCGTCCCAGAACACGACGTCGTTGTTCCCCGCGCTCTCCGGGTCGAACGCCGCGGAGCGAGCGGCGGCTCCGTCCACGTCGAAGGTCCACGTGTCGCCCGGGTCGCCTGACGTGAAGAACGCCGCGGTCCAGGTGATCTCGCGCTTGATGAGCGCCTTGTGTGTGACGAACAGCGTGGCCTCGCGGTCGAGGTTGATCGGGTTGTCGGCGTTGTCCCGCACCGCGTCCGGGACGTCGCGGTGGTAGGCGCGCTCCCGGGCGAAGTAGGTGTCCGTGCCGATCTTGTAGGTGCCGCCGGCGGACTCCGTGGCCGGTGCGCGCTCCTCCATCTCGTCGCGGTTGAACTCCCCGCGATCGTAGGTGAAGAAGGCGTCCGACTTCTTGCTGACCGGGATGTTGGGAAACACCCTGGAGGCGACGAAGTTGTCCGCGCTCTGGATGAACGCGATGGAGATGTTCGTCAGCGGCCGGTTTACGTGAACGTCGGACCGCGACGGCTGGGTCATGGGCATGCTCCTGGTCTCCTCTTATGTGTTCGGGGCCCGACTTCGACTAGGCCGAGTGCGGTGCGGCGACGACCATGGCGAGGACCTCGAAGATGTCCCCGTCCACGGCGCTCTCGAGGGCGACGCCGATGCCCATGCTGTCCGCGGCCAGGGCGGCGGCATTCGCCACGCCCGCCACACGCCCGGCGGTGGTGTCCGGGACGATGATCTGGCCCGCCGTGATCGTGGCACCGGCCTTCATCTTGAGGACGCCACCCGCCGCTATGAGTGCCACGGGCACGACTTCGCCGTCCGTGGTCGCGTCCGTGCGGGGCTCCTCGGCCAGGACGCCGATGACCGTGTTGGCGACCGCGGTGGCCTTGATGACCTTGCCGACGTTCGAGTCGTCCTCGATCTGCAGGATCTCCGCGAAGTCGCCGCGGAGGTCCTGTCCGGCGATCAGGTTGACCGCCTTGCCGTTCTGCGTGGAAGCCATTGCTCCGATCTCCTGTATCTGTGGTCGGGCGGTCAGGCCCTAGTTGATCGACTTGGCGTAGAGGTCTGCGCCAGCGGGGGTCTCCAGCACCTTCGCCATCGCCTGCTCCGGCGTGACGTCGGTGTGGGCCTTCTGGTACTCCGCAGCCATCTTGTCGAGCGTGTCGGTGGGCGAGCCGGGCACCGGCGAGCCGCCGACCCCCGCGGTCTCGAAGGCGGACGCCAGCCCGGCGTCCTGCGCCTTGAGCGTCTCGAGCGCGGACTTGCGCTGACCCTCGTCCTCGATCGCCTCGACCGACTTGAGGATCGCGACGCGCGTGGCGACGTCGCCCGGGAGGTGCCCGAGCTCGGTCTCGGCGCGCTTGCGGTAGGTCTCGTCTGCACGCTCCGCCTCGAGCTTGCCCATGCGCTTGGTCAGCTCGTCGTTCGAAATAGCGAGGGCGAGAGCCACGGGACCGGCAGACTTGCGGATCTCGACGCCGCTCGCGGTCTTGTGGACCACGGGGTCGTCCTCATCGCTGGGCGCTGCCTGCTTGGTGGCCTCGGCGGCCAGGTCCTTCGTGCGCTCACTGACGGACTTGGCGAGGAACTCGTCCTGCGCCGGACCCTCCAGCGAGACGAAGTGCACCTTCTCGACGTCGCTGAGCAGGGCGATAAGCGCGCCGCGCTCGATCTGCTTCTGGAGGTCCTCGACCGAGGGGGCCTCGGCGGGCTTCTTGGTCACGGTCATGTCGTCGTCTCCTCGGTTGGTGGCCTCGTCGGCGTCCTTGCTCACGGCCGCCACGTCGTGTGTGTGTGGCTCGCCGCCCGGGCGACGGGAAGATAGCCCGATGACGATCTCGCCCCCCTCCGTCTTGATCCAGGGGTGGGCATGCTCGTCGTCCCAGCTGGTCGTCCCGGAGTTGAGCTCGACGCCGTCCGGCGGGCCCACGAGTATGAGGAGGTGCGTATGGCCCTCCTCCTCGGTCGTCAGGGCCGACCCCTTCTCGATCTGCTCATTCTCTGTCTGGGGGGCTCGTCCGCGCTTGCGCCGGTCCGGGTTCTTCGGGTCGTAGCCCGGCGCACCCTTGCGCTTCATGATCACGGCCACGGCACCCTGCTGTGCGGGACGGTCGACCACGCTGATCTCGTTCACCTTGAATGCCCGCATGATGCGCCGCTTGCGGCCAGCGCGTGAGCCAGCGTTATGCCTAGACATCGTCGTCGATCTCCTCGTCCTCGATGCGAGTGCCGCCGATCGAGAAGCCGGTCAGCTCCCCCAGCTGGAACCGCTTCAGCATGTCGTCGTCTGCCGGCTTGATGGCTATCATCAGGCCGGTCTTACGCGTCAGTATGCCGAACGCCTTGGCGATGTCCTCTGTCAGCGGGAACGCGAAGACGACGTCGCCCACGCGCTCGTCATCGTGCATCTCGTTGACCGCCGCGCTGTTCTGCATGAAGTCGAGGGACGCCTTAAGCATGGCGTCCTCGGGGATGTGGTCGCCCTGGACGTCGAAGTAGGGCTCGCCGTCCTCATTGCAGACGATGGCGAAGCCCATGACAAGACCGAGCGAGTCGTCGACCTTGACGACGTAGCCCGTTATGTCGAACTCGCGCTTTTCCGTCTTGTCGGCCATGGCTACGCCACCCTGTGGGCGACCCAGACGTTGGCCGCGGTGTTGCGGAACCTGAAGGTGCCGGAGCTGTTGATGTCGGCGCCCGCGTCGTCGACCGTGACCGAGCCGATGAAGGTCACGCCCGTGTCTACGATCAGGGTGACGATGTCGCCCGCACCGCCCAGGTTGACCAGGGTGAAGTCGAAGCTGTCACCCACCGCCGGGGTCACGCCCGCAGCCACGAGGGCCGCGGAGATCTCCGTGCCCGTCGGGACCTGGAGGTCCTGGGCCGCGGAGGGCGTCTTGACGTGCATGCCACCGAGCAGCTCGGCCTCGGTCATGTCGGTGGCGGTCGTGGCGGTGCTGGCCGCGGGCACCTTGGTCAGGATCGGCGAGCCGTCCGCGGGGCGCCTGATGTTGGGACCTACGACGGTGTGGCCGTCAAGGTTGGTCACGGGGCCAGCGAACAGGGTGTCCTGGCGGTTCTTCTGGGTCATTCACGTGTCCCCTCAATTTGCACGCACGGGCTAACGACGGCTCATCAGGGTGCACCTTGTCGCGACGCTGGCCCGCGCGCGAACCTGCGTTTCACGACATGCGCGTAGCCTACTCTTCGGGGGCGTCTATCCTGGTGCTCAGTGCGCAGCGGCACCTCACCCTCTCCGACGCCGGCGCCAGCGGGTCCCCGGGGAACCTGAGCACCCCGGCGAAGCCCTGGAAGACCTCGTCCAGCCCCTTCCGCACGCCGTTCAGTGCCCTGTGTGACCCCCGCACCTTCTCGTCGCGCGCCGTGACCCACGTCCTGGTCAGGTCCTCCGCGGCTAGGTGGCCCTGCTCGACGGCCTGCCGGTAGGCCTCGTCGTTTGCCAGGTGCACGGCGGAGAGGGCCTCCGTTCGGGCTATGGTCACGGCGCGGAATGCCACGTACCTCTGCCTGTACCTGTCCACCATGCGGTTGACCTGCGCCGCCGTAAGCGGCTCGCCCGTGCGCGCAGCCCTCGCCACGGTCCTGTCGAACCTCCTGTCGCGCAGCGCGCGGGTCAGCGCCTCGCGCGAGCCGGACTCCAGCAGCGACCTGAACCGCACTACGGCCTGATGCTGCCTCAGCGTGAGGCCGATCGACGCCCTGAAGTTGCGCGCCTGCTGTACTGGGTTGAGGCCCCGCTCCGCCCCGTCCACAAGCGCGGCCCTCGTGGCCGCCCGCTGCTCCTCCGTGAACTCGCGGATCAGCCGGAGCCTCTCGCGCTGCATCGTGCGCACGGCCCTCTGGTTGACCTGGTCGAAGTCCACGGCTATGCCCAGCGCGTTAGACAGGAAGCGGGACGTGCGCTCGCCCGCCAGCACGAAGGTGGACGCCGTCTCTCCGGTGACGCCCACCAGGCCTGCGGCCGTGGCGCGGTCGAGCGCCAGCTCGAACTGCCCGGACTCTATGAGCCCCGCTAGCTCGGCCAGCGTCCCGGGCGCGCGCCTGGCGGCTACTATGGCGTTCTGCAGGGCCCGCCTCAGGCGCGGCTCAGCGGCCGATACGAGGCGTAGCAGCCGCTCGGACGGATCAGTTACTGGCCCCGCCACGACGGCCACTCCCGAAGTTCTTCTCGTGGGTCAGCCACACGACGTACAAGTGGCCACACGACGGGCACTGCGTCGGGCCCGGGTCGTCCCGGTATGTGCTCCCGCATCTCTCGCACTTATAGGACTCTGAACTCGCAGACATTATGCCCTCGCCCTAAATTCAAAAGTTGCGCCGGCCGGGTCGCCAGAGAGTAGCTCGACCAGGACATACACCACGCCGTCTATGGTGGCCGTGTCGTTGACCTCCGGTACAGCTGCCGGGCTCACGGATGCGCCGAGCACCGTGACCACGGCCATGGACGATGCCCCCACCTGCCCCGGCCTGCGGGCCTCCCGCGTCTCCGCGAAGCCGCTGAACGAGTGCGACGTGGTGGTCGGGTTCGTGCCGGCTGTCGGGTCACCGACCGTGCGGCTGCCGGGTACCGTCTTCGTGAGCGTGCCGGGGCGCACGCCCCCGGCGCCGGCTATGGAGCTGTTTACGAGGCCCGCTATGTCTATACCGAAGAAGTTTGGCATGCCGCGCTCCTAGGGGAAGCCCCTGTTGAGGCCAAACTGGTCTATGTCCTCGAACGTGCTGCACGCGTCTGCGCCTGTGGCCAGGTTGCCGGCGCCGGAGACGCCCCCCTCCAGGAAGATGCCTATAAGCTCCTGCGCCACAGCCGGCAGCTTCGTGCCAGGGTCCGGCCGGAAGAACTGCACCCTAGCCGACCCCGCGCCCACGGCCTTCACGTTGCTCGCGGTGGACGTCTTGTCCTGCGCCGTGGCGTCCTGCAGCAGGATTAGGGCCAGCTCGTAGTTCGCCTCCTCCACGAGGAGCGGCACGGCCACGCTGCCCACGGCGTTGCCGTCCTTGTCGACGAGACCAGTGCGCGGGAACTGCAGAACCTGCGCGGGTGGCACGTCGGTCGCCTGCCCGGCCCAGTTCTGCCGGTCTATCCAGCGCGTGCCTGTAACGAGGGCCCTGTCCCTGTCCGCGCCCCCGGCCGACGTGAAGGCCGACGCGCCGAGGCGGGCCTTCATGTAGTCGTCGGCGAGCGCGCGCGTCCCGTAGACCTCGAAGACGGTGCCTTTTATTGTTACCGTTCCCATGGTTCTGTCCCTAGGCCTTGTCGATGTCCATGAAGAAGAGCACGAGGCCCTTCACGAGGGTCCTCTTGTTGGGCGTCACCCTGCTCACGTCGTAGAACGCCTCGCTGGGCGCCGTGACGCTGTCGAGGCTGTTCGCGGGTGGCGTGAAGGAGACCTTGCCGTCCGTGCCGTCGGTGACGAAGATGCCCGCGACGTTGAAGATCTCGTTGACGGTGTCGGAGGGGTCCACCTCCGTGTTCACCGCCATGCTGAACGTCTCGGCACTGATGTCCACCACCACGCCCGCGTCGTCCTTGATGGTGAAGACCTGCGGGTTGTCGTCGCCCCGCGCCCAGCAGATGTCCAGGGCGGAGTTCTCAGTCTGGTCTATCGCGGCCATGTCTCTTACCTATCCCACTGATACCACGACGACACTGTCAACTGATAACGTCCGAACGTTGTCGGTGGATACCTCTATGACGGTATCGGCGTCCAGGCTGATGACGATGTTCTCCTTCGGGACCACCCCCACCAGCGCCAGGATGCCGCTGTAGATGCGCCCCACCTGCTGGCGCCACTCCTGGTCCCTGGCGATGTTGGGTGTGACCCTCGCCAGGATCCTCTTGACCCCGGCGGCAGCACGCCTCTTCTCCGGTGTGTCTATCGCCATGGCCTACGGCCCCGTCACCATCTTCGCCTCGGAGTAAGTCGTGCCGTCGTCGCTGAGGACCTTCTTCGAGATGACCACCCCGGCGCTGTTGCTTATCTCAAGGATGGCGGCCTCCGTGTTCAGCCTGTTGCGCAGGGCCATGTAGAGGAGCATCAGCGCCTTGACGATGGTGGGCGCCGCATCGGGCACGCCCTGCGCCAACTCTGCTATGGTGTCGACGGTCAGGACGTCCACCATCTCTCCGTTCACGTCCGCCGTGCTGAGGTCATTGAGGGCCGCGATCAGCCCCGGCACGTCGTCGCCCTGTAGCTCGTTGGTATCGGCGAGCACGTCGCTGATGGCCTTGCCCAGGCTGTCGGCAGTCGTGTGCCCCGCTAGCAGCTCGTCCAGGACGGCGTCGGCGATCGCCGCTACCGTCGGGTCGTTGAGTGCCGCGATCAGGCCCGGCACGTCGTCGCCCTGGAGCTCGTTCGTGTCCGCCAGGATGTCGATTATGGCCTGGCTCAGGCTGCCGGGGGTGGTGTGGCCGGCTACTAGCTCGTCTAGGACCGCGTCCGCGATCGCAGCCGCGGTCGGGTCGTTGAGCGCAGCGATCAGGCCCGGGACGTCGTCGCTCTGCAGCTCGTTGGTGTCGGCGAGGACGTCGATGATGGCCTTGCTCAGGCTGCCGGCGGTCGTGTGCTCGGCCGTCAGCTCGTTCAGGACCGCGTCCGCTATCGCCCCCGTGGTCGGGTCGTTGAGCGCAGCGATCAGCCCCGGGACGTCGTCGCTCTGGAGCTCGTTTGTGTCGGCTAGCGTGTCTATGATGGCCTTGCTCAGGCTGCCGGCGGTCGTGTGCCCGGCCGTGAGCTCGTCCAGAACCGCGTCCGCTATGGCCACCACCGTCGGGTCGTTGAGGTTCGTGTTGGCCGTCAATATCCTGGCCGCTGTAGCCCACACCTTGTCTGCCGCGCCCTGCGCGAACTCGGACGCGCCGATCGCGTTCGCCGCTATCTTCGCGGCAGTTATGGCGTCGGTCGCGATGGCCGCGGCAGTGAGGACCGACGCCGCCATGGCGACCACGTTGGTGTCGATGCGCCCGTTCGCCGGCTGGTTGATCTGTCCCGCGCCGGTCCCGCGAGTGTAGAGGCCCCCAGCCGCCTCCGCCGCGGCGGCGGGCAGGGCCGTGATGCCCAGGCGCACGACGTCGTCCGGGTCGAACGCCACCACCTGCACGCTGTCGCCCGGGCTCTCCGCCGTGTTCGCAGACTTGAACCTGGTCTCGATGACGTCCCCGGCGTTGGCCACGGCGGCCTGGGTCAGCACCGCCCCATAGCGGCCGTTGCCCGAGTGGGTCAGCGTGCCGATGCCCGTGTTGGTGAAGGCCCCGTTGTTCGTGGATATCTGCGGCTGGCCCCCGGCCTCGCCGGTCTCCGCCGCGATGCCGTCCGTGGCGTCGCGCAGGTCGAAGTAGACCGTGCGGCGCGCTGCGACGGACTGGTTGGCTAGAACGAAACGCGTCATGCCGCCCTCCTGTGTTGCAAGATCTTCTTCCGGAAGAACCACGGAACGATGCCGGCGCCCACCACGACCGGGAACGAATAGAAGCGCAGCCCATATTCAAGATAGATGTTAAAGAGTGTCGGCGGGTTGTACCAGTACGCAACCTCGGCGTCCGACAGCGCCTTGTTGTAGACGCGAATGTCGAAGGTGCCACCGTCTAACGAAGTTGTAACCGCTTGCTCCCAACCCCCGACAAAGAAATGCTGAAAAACCGCGTCTGTCGATAAGTTGGCTATGATGCTGGTGGTGTTCTCAGATTTTTGGTCGCCGTTCTGGTAAATTCTAATGAACGAACCGCCTTTAAATGTACCAACGATATGATCCCATCTACCAGCCACAGGAGGCGCTGCACCCCCCTGATCTGCGGGCGCTCTAACACTTGCTCCAGCTTCATCCTTCACAAAAAATTGCCATCCATCGCCGGGGGCGCCTGTATCCATGTACAGCAGGACTGCACCAAGATCCTCGCCTGGCAATGTACCGAAAGTTAAGCACCGATTATCTACGCTTACACTATCAACCCGAAACCACCCACCCACTGTAATCTCGGTGGCGCCTGTAATAAGGTCCATACGGTCCGGTGCATCAATGCCCCAGATCGCATCGCCTTGCGCGTCACCATTATGCTCACCTGTGAGTGCGTTGAATTCCGCTGCCGCAGCAAATGCCGTTACGTCCGTGCCGGCCCCGACATGGCCAAGCACCCCCTGGTGGGGAGTACCCTCAAGGCTGTGTATTCCATACTCGCCGAACATCGAGTAGGCGCCCCACAGGCGGTCAGCCAGCAGGGAACTCCTATTCAGGCGGTAAGGCGGACGAGGCGCTCTATCCCCGCGCGACCTGCCTAAGACATTGAATACTGGATACGCAGTCATTAAGCCGACTGCACCTTCTTGGGCTGCGCCCGGAGCTCCCACTCCGCCGAGAAGGTCTGCCCGCTCTTGTTCTCCAAGACGAAGCGATTGCCATTAGGACCGAGCGGCACATCGTTGGCCTCCATCACGTCGACCTCGAACCACGTCCCGCCGGACGTGTAGGCCGTGTGGCCGGTACCGTCCTCGCCAATCAACTCGAATGTGTCGGCCGTCAGTACGTTTATCTCGAAGAAGCGGTCGTTGACCTCGACCATGCC
>SDBT01000873.1_pt1 | contig 50299 bp, 44 predicted proteins | sample 2277101 | NCBI WGS metagenome assembly SDBT01 (sample SAMN10404973, study PRJNA504765) | marine sediment metagenome | isolation source: marine sediment core GS10_PC15, 103 cmbsf | place: Arctic Ocean: Southern Knipovich Ridge | collected 2010
ATTTTTCATGTGTGCCCGGCATCGGTTCGCGACAGGTCATAAAGTATAGGAAGAGCCCAACCGGACCGGTATAGAGAACGACAAGGGCCCAACCGACCTTCATCACACCCGCTTCAGGAGTCACCACAATCAGGTCATAGACGACAAAAACTAATGATAGGACCGTCAACACGGCCCATAAGATCAATATACCATCCAGCATAACTCAAGCTATAGTGAGTTCTCTATTTTTAGTACACACCCTAGTCAAGGAGCTCGGTGAATAATCGCTGAATGGATTTGTAGCGAAAATAGTTGGCGTTATGATGAGAGGTCGATGCATATTTCCAGACTATCACAGAAGCGATAGAGAAGAGTGCCGATCCTACGATTAAAGTGTCCCAAAGGTGCTTTGTCCCATCCGAATCGGGAGGAAGCTTACTCTGTTTTGCTAGAAACCCGAGGAAGGAGATCGAAGCAGTGCCGCAAGCGATGGCCCCAGAAGTTGTGGCAATTGGTCCCCAGTAGGCGGCGGAACTTTTATATAACTGAGCTAGCGTGACCAATCGAGTGAGTGGAGCATTCATAATCTCACTCAACCGGTATCCCCCTGTCAGGATTCCCATAAATCCACCCATAAGTTTTCTCCTCAGTTTTTCAATAGAATCATTATACACATTTTATACTATTTTTTCATCTAATTGAATAAAACACTTTATGTAAATGAGTTAGGTATTTCTTCTCTCCATTCAGAGTCCCCTTTACTTTTTCCACGGAAAAACCTATACTTAGACTTTAACTAAATAATTTGAGTGATTCATGTCATCTGTAAAGAAAAAGCGTCGTCTAAAGATCTCTAAACATAAGCGGAAAAAACGCCGCCGTCGAGATCGTCATAAGAAAAATAAATAATGTGGACATATCCTAAGCACTTTGATCTCATTGTCATAGGTGGAGGGCATGCTGGATGCGAGGCCGCATATGCTGCTGCGCGGATGGGCGCCTCTACTCTACTCTTGACCATGAATCTCGATACCATTGGGAAGATGAGCTGTAATCCTGCGATTGGGGGAACTGCTAAGGGCCATATGGTACGAGAGATCGACGCCCTCGGTGGCATCATGGGAAAGGTAGCAGATCGCACTGGCATTCAATTCCGCATGCTCAACAGGACTAAGGGTCCTGCCGTCTGGTCACCCCGCGCCCAATCTGATAAGCTCGCCTACCAATCTGATATGAAATACACTCTCGAACAGCATCCCCACCTAGAGATCATGCAGGGAACGATCGAATCGCTCACCATCGAAGGGGGTGTCATTAAAGGGGTACGGATTAAGGAGGGTATCGACTACCGCAGCAAGACGGTCATTCTCTCCGCTGGGACTTTTATGCGCGGATTGCTCCATATCGGAGAGGTGAGTTATTCGGGAGGAAGAGCAGGGGACAAGCCCTCTATCGGTCTCTCTAAATGTCTGGAAGATTTGGGATTTAAACTCGACCGCCTAAAGACCGGCACCCCACCAAGGGTCAATAAACGCTCCATCGACTACTCAAAACTTGAAGAGCAGCCTCCTGAGGAGGGCGTCTCCTTCTCCTTCGATCCCCAAGAGAGAAGGCTTCAGCAACTCTCCTGTTTCATCACCTACACGAATGCTGCGACGAAAAAAGTGATCCTCGACAATCTCACGCGCTCCCCCCTCTATTCAGGAAAAATTAAAGGGGTTGGCCCTCGCTACTGCCCCTCGATTGAAGATAAGTTTGTCCGCTTTTCAGAGAGAGAGCGCCATCAACTCTTCTTGGAGCCAGAAGGGGTATCGACAAATGAAGTCTATGTGAATGGTATCTCCTCCTCTCTCCCTTTCGATGTCCAATACCGTGCACTCCAGACCATTCCTGGATTGGAAAATGTCGAAATCATGCGTCCTGCCTATGCGATAGAGTATGATTATGTCACAAGTGGGCAGCTGCGCCCGAGTTTAGAGACTAAGAGTGTTGAAGGGCTCTTCTTTGCAGGACAGGTGAATGGAACAACGGGCTATGAAGAGGCGGCAGCCCAAGGGCTGATGGCAGGTATAAACGCGACGTTAAAAGTTCGCGCTGAGGCTCCCTTCTTACTGAAGCGCTCAGAGGCCTATATCGGAGTGATGATCGACGACCTGATCTCAAAAGATCTGGATGAACCCTATAGAATGTTTACATCGCGTGCAGAGTACCGCCTGCTACTTCGCCAGGATAATGCCGATCTCCGCCTCCGAGAATATGGCTACCAGCTGGGTCTGATCGATGAGGAGCAGTATAAGCGCTTTAGAGAGAGAAAAGAGAGTATCGAGAGTGGAATCAGAGATCTTGAAGGCGTTAAGCTCGAGTTTGAAGGAAGGTCGACCACTCTCGCCAAACTCCTCTGCCGCCCTGAGTTCACCTATGCAAGCCTCCTCGAAGCCTTCCCCTCCAAAATGGAAGAGCGGACGCGCGATATCAGCGCAGCGATCGAAATCGATCTAAAATATGCCGGTTATATCAATCGCGAAAGGAAGAACGCAGAGAAGCTAGAATCCATCGACTCCATCTCCATTCCGGACAGTTTTGATTTTCAAAAAGTTGTGGGATTAAGAAATGAGGCGCAAGAGAAGTTAACCCATCACCATCCGGGCAACTTGGGCCAAGCTTCACGCATCTCAGGGGTCTCACCAGCAGACATCTCGATTCTCCTGGTGTCGCTAAAAAGATAATTCTTTATAGTGAAAAGTGATGAAGATGAAACCAAAAAAACTTCCAACTCTCCTCCTGATCACTGCTTCACCTACCACTCGAGCTTTCTTTGAGATCATCACGGATAAGTTGGAAGAGTACGCTCTCATCTGCGTAAGTTCAGAGATCGAAGCCTTAGACTATCTAACTAAGACCTTCATCAGCTTTATCGTCATCGATGAGAAAACTCCCTATGTTGAACTCACCCCACTCTGTGAGAAAATCCGCTCTTTGAACGGCCATCGTTACTCCCCCATATTGATCATCACGGGCCACCTTAAAAAAACTTTCACGCGAAATTTAATAAAAGCTGGTGCGACCGATTTTCTTCGAGAACCTCTAGACGAAGATGAGTTTTTACACCGCATGGAGATGGCGAGTGAGTCGATGGAGACGCAGCAGAAGATCACAACGCTTTCTACTAGCCTTTCAACAGCTGCCGCAAGTGGCATATCGATGCACGAGCGGGCGATAATGGATGACCGCGCCACAAAGATCATAGAGGTTGCTCTCAACGAGAAGTCTGCTCTCTCTCTGCTGCTCATGGAGATCGATCAATACCAGAAGTTCCAGAAGAGTCGTGGTGAAAAAGCCGCTCACGCCCTCTTAATAGACTTTACAGAGCACCTGCAAAGACTGATACGCATCCAAGACCTTCTCTTTAACCAGAACCATGGGAAGTTTGCACTCTTTCTTCCCAAAACATCGGAGAGAGGATCGCAGCTGATCGGTGAAAACATTCAAGAGTACCTAGAGGGAGAGACCTTCTCCGCTGGATCCATTCGGTTTAACCTCACCACTTCGATTGGAGTGGCGACACTTGAGAACGCCGGAGATGTGACCAGAAGCCCTGCTACCAATTTAGAGCGTCTACTCGCAGCGGCGTCACTCTGTTTAAATAGAGCTAAAGAAACGGGAAACTGTGTCGTTTCCCACTCCAAAAAGTGAGGATAGTTATGAAAAAAACTCTGATTTTTGCCTTATTAACCTTCTCTTCAATCGCGGGGGCAGAGCAGGAGCCAATCTACTCTGTCTCGTCATCTCAATTTTTTACAAAACAGACGAAACCCGCAACGCATAAACCTTCAATTGACGACGTCGTTGCTGCGAAGAGTGGACATGTGAAGGGGCAGAGTGAAGTGATGATCATCACTCCCGCGTCGCGCGCAAAAGATATACATAGCGCCTTTCAATACTTAAGGACGATGAGCCCCGCTACAAAAATCGGTGTGAAACTGACAGATGGCTCGATCATTTCAGAAATTTTGGATATCAATGTGATGCCAGGAGGAACGATGATCATCTTTAAAATCAATACGATGAAAGGAGAGAAGTACCGAGTGGTGAAAATTGAACAGATCGATAGTTTGACCCATGTCTGATAGGATCAACTTCCTCCATCTAAAAGAGAGCTCCATCTTCGATCAGCTACAGATCGAGGAGGCGCTGCTGCGCAATGATGATGAGAACTGGTGTATTGTTAACGAAGGTTCATCGCCCTCCATTATTATGGGTATCTCTGGCAAGCCGGAGGAGTTAATCGACCTTAAAAAAGTTCAAGCAGACCCGCTTCCGATTATTAAGCGATTTAGCGGTGGAGGAACGGTCATCGTCGATGATGACACCCTCTTTGTCTCCTTCATCTTTCAAAAGGCGGTGCACGACTTCCCATGCTACCCCGAGCCGATTCTTCGCTGGTCTGAGGCGTTCTATCAAGAGGCCCTTTCTATCCCTAACTTTCGCCTCCGCGAGAATGATTATGTGATTGGCGAGCAGAAGTGCGGCGGAAATGCCCAGTATATAAAAAAAGAGCGCTTCGTCCATCACACAACATTCCTCTGGGATTACAAAGATGAGCTTATGGATTACCTACTCCACCCTCCAAAAACACCAACCTATCGCAGTGCGCGTACCCACCGCGACTTTCTCTGCACCCTAAAGGGCCACCTCGACTCAAAAGCCGCTTTCGTCTCTTCCATAAGAAAAAATCTCTCAAAGCGCTACCAGCTCTCCGATGCCTCCCTCGAAAGCGTCACCCCCCACCTGCAAACACCCCACCGAAAGACCACAACCTACATCACTTAAGCTGTGACCCCCTCGAAGGCAAGGCGCAGTGCTGGACCTCAAATTGTGCGGACAGTGTCCGCAGAATTGAGATTTTACATTTCTATGGCCTCTAGGATGGTCTTTGCTAGGGTGGCGGGATGGAATTGCAATGCTTGTTCGCTCTCTAGGAAGGTGCGGATCTGCGCGAGGTACTCTTGATACTCTTCCTTGGAGATATTTTGGATAGCTGTGACCATCTCCTCTCTACTTCTAAATTGTCGGTAGTCGATATAGCATTCGGGGGGGATGAACGCTTCGATGTTTGTCGCTCCGTAGTAGATGGGAATGGTTCCGGTTACAAAACAGTCAAAAATTTTCTCGGTGATGTAAACAGGCTGCTTTGTGTTTTCAAAGCAGATGTTAAATTTGTACTGCTTTAGGGTTTCGAGCTTATCCGCGACCCTTCCCTTTGCATTGCGGTGCCCTTCCCATAGACGTCCATAGAGATCGAAGAGTCCCTCTTCTTGACTATCAAAAAAGCTTACAAGTTCTCTCCTTGCGCTGTAGAGCTCTTCTTTAAAATCATTAAACTTGTAGTTGGATGCGATCATGCATAGGAGTTTTCTCTCTTCAAAGGGTGGAAGATTCTGCTCCATGGGTCTTAGATCACCATTGCATATTTTGAAGTAGCGCTCTCCATCCACCAGATCGTCATTCCAAGTATAGATTCTATCAAAGAGCTGTTGGACATCTTCTCGATACATGTCGAGAAGTACGGAGGGAGGCTCCCACATCATAAGAATGCGCTTTCCTCTGGGCAAACGGCCGATTTTAGATTTGGAGAGATATGAGTTATAATTATAAAAGACGAAGATTCTTCCCTGATTTTTACTTAAGAGAAAGTTGGTAAGCCTTTTCAGATAGTGGTGTCTTTTTGGAAAACCATTTAAATCGAGCCAGACTCCATGGTACCCTTTTTCATCCGCTAGCTCTTTTAGGCCTGGATAGAAATTAAAAGGAGACCAATCTGGGACGTCGCGTCCATAGGGCAAAAAGACGATCCGCTTGTTCGCCTCTCTTCTCTCTTTTACAGCGATGAGAGCAGCTGCAGTAATCGAAAGGGCAAGAATGAGAAAAATTGTTTTTTTCAGCACACCAACACTCATTAAAAGAGAGAGTTCTTTGGCAGATAGTTTAAGATTGTTCTATCTTCAACAACATTGAACTCATCTATAAACTCTTGCATATGATCTAAACCAACATTTCGTTTCTCTCTCAACTTTTTTTCTGGTCCAGACCAGTAGTGATGGATCCTGAACTCTGATATTTTGGGTTTTTTGTGCTTATACTCTTCTGTTAAAAGGCCATTGTGAATGTTACAGAGCTCTACTGCTTCAGGACGGTAGATACTCTTTGTATGTCGATGCCATGCATGGTTATCAGGAGCCCTTAAAACAAGTTGCTTTGTCATGAGCTCATCACTATTCACATCCCAGAGATTAGAGGTGCCAAAAACTAACCAGTTGAGCTCGATAGCTCCCACTCTCCCCTTAGAGGCTTTTTTCAGCATCTTCTTAAATGAGGCGACGCCCTCAACTGGGACGATAAACTCATCAATATCAATGACCGCTACCCACTTAGCTCTTCCCAATGCTCGATTTTTTAGACAGTCGTTAAAGGCCCCTCTCTGATAGCCGATCCAGTGGACACCATCACCCTCACTATGGATCGCATTCTCTTCACAGGATTTCCACTCAATTAATTCGACAAGCCCCTCTTTAACATAGGGGTGAAGCACCTCACGGAAGTTGTCTGAACTATCATTATTATAGAGGTAGAAGTGCGACGCACCAAGAACTTGGTGATGGTAGTCGATCCACTCCTTAAGATAGGGAGCTTCATCTTTAAACATTACGCAGATGGCAAATTCATCTTCATATCGATCTTTATAGAGGGAGTAGAAGAGGAGGGGAAGGGCTAAGATAAGAAGAAGAAGTGTGGTTTTAAGCGGCTTTTTCATATTCAGAATATGATAGAGTTGCCACCCATTTTTTTCAAGAGCCTGTTTTTCTCATCAGCTCTGTGAAAAGCTATGCAGTCTGTTTTTCGAGTCGCCAAAAAGGTTTCGAAGGGAAGGTTAATAAACCTTTCCGAGAGAGCTTCTTGGATGAGTCGGAACACAGATGCAAAAGATTTTGTGGAGATGGTGAAAAATGCAGGCTAGGAGTTGAAGATGTCTTTGACTGCCTGCTTGCTCACTTCGCGGCCGATGACAGCGATCGACTCGGTTAGTGGGATCTCTTTTGGGCAGACTTGGACGCAGTTTTGTGCATTGCCGCAGTCGCTAATGCCGCCCTCTTCCATCAGGGTGTGAAGGCGGCTTGCCTTCTCCATCTCTCCTGTAGGGTTGAGGTTGAAGAGCTGCGCTTGCGCAATGGGGGCGGGCCCGATAAACTTGGACTTTTGATTGACTTGAGGACACCCTTCTGAGCAGCAGCCGCAGGTCATGCAAGTCGATAGAACGTACATCGTCTCCTGCTTGGTGGGGCTGATTTTTGGACCAAATCCTTTGATAAAGGAGCCGTCAGCTGAGATCCATCCTTCTACTTTTACTAGATTGTCGAACATGGAGGCGCGGTTGACAACAAGATCTCGAACGAGGGGGAATTTGGTAAAGGGGGCGAGGGTGATGGTGTTACCGCCGGTCTTTTTTAAGATAGGCTCTACGATGACGGTGCAAGCTTGGCGTGGCCGTCCATTGACAAGCATGGAGCAGGAGCCGCAAACCTCTTCTAGGCAGCCCTGTTCCCAAGCGACGGGAGTCACCTTCTCACCCAGGCGGTTGACTGGATTTTTCTGGATCTCCATGAGAGCGCCAATGACATTGAGATAGGGAGTGATCTCGATTTCAAACTCTTCCCAATATTGGCGACTAGGATCGCCGCGGTAGATCTTTAATATAAATCTCTTGGACACTGCTCTCTCTCTCCTAAATCGGAAGTTGAATGTTTTGAGGGATATTTTCCATATGCGGTTGCACCCGTTTAGCCGTAGCGTAATCTCTTTTTACTGGTTTGAGGTAGGGCATGTCAATCTCTTCATAGGTGATCTTTGGCTCGCCGCTCTGAGAATCGTACTCTGCAATGGTCGACTTCAGCCACTTTTCATCATCGCGCTCTGGGAACTCTGGTTTGTAATGGGATCCGCGGAACTCATTGCGAAGAAGAGCCCCTTTTGTGATGACGAGAGCGAGCTCCATCATCGACGCAAACTGATTCGCGAAGACATAGGTCTGATTCATCAGCCCGCCTTTATCATCGAGAGAGATGCGCTTGAAACGCTCACGAATCTCTTTGATCTTATCAAGGGTCATCTGAAGATCTTTGTTGTTCCGCTTTACAGTGACATACTTGACCATATAGTCCGCGAGCTCTTCGTGCAGCTTGTGTACATTTTCATCTCCTGTGCGACTTAAGAGTTCTCTCTTAAACTCCTCTTCTTCATGCAGCGCTTGAGCAAATGAAGCCTCTGGAATGTCGTCATAAGATTTGGTGAGGGTCTCGAGATAACGAGGAACCTCCACGCCACAGACGAGCCCCCCAAAGATGCAAGAGAGTAGCGAGTTGGCACCTAAACGGTTGGCACCATGGTATTGATATTCCGCTTCTCCTGCAACGAAACAGCCTCTTAGATTGCTCATCTGCCTAAAGCGCTCGAGTCGATCGGGTGCATCTGCCGCGGGCCAGTCGACCCAAGCGCCACCCATGGAGTAGTGCACTGCTGGTGCGATGCGCATGGGAACTTTGCGCGGATTCTCTCCTGTAAAGCGCTGGTAGATGTGGAGGACAGATTCGAGCTTGTGGAGGGTCTCTTCGGGGAGGTGGGTCACATCGAGAAAGACCTCATCACGCCCATCTGCCCCTAAGCCAAGTTCCAGAACACGGAGGATCTCTCTCGAACCGATGTCGCGGGGGACTAAATTTCCAAATGCAGGATAGAGCTCTTCAAGGAAGTACCACGGCTTTCCCGTTTCGCCACAAGGGATGGTACGCCCATCTGAACTCTCTATCGATTTGGAAGAGTCGCCATAGACCCAGATACGCCCTCCCTCTCCACGGATCGACTCTGACATGAGGCGGAGTTTGTCACTCCCAGGGATAGCTGTAGGATGAATCTGGATGAACTCGCCATTTCCATAGTGCATCCCCTGCATATAGAGTCTTCCATTCGCTGCCCCAGTGCAGAAGGTGGAGTTGGTCGACTTTTTAAAGATCAGTCCAGGGCCGCCGGTAGCGATGATTACAGCATCTGCCTTGAGGATATCGAGGCGCAGGTTGAAGAGATCCATGATGATAACGCCGCGCGCACCCCCCTCTTCATCTTTAATGAGCCGCATGAATTCATGGTGCTCAAACTTTTCCACCTGCCCCTTAACTTCATAGCGCCGCACCTGTTCATCGAGAGCGTAGAGCAGCTGCTGGCCCGTTGAGGCGCCGCAGAACGCCGTACGGTTGTAAAGCGTTCCACCAAAACGACGAAAGTTGATATTCCCTTCTGGCGTTCGGTTAAATGTGCATCCAAAACGGTCCATCATCTGAATGATGAGTGGTCCACATAAGCACATCTCCAAAATGGGGGCCTGGTGGGCGAGAAAATCTCCCCCTTTAATCGTATCATATGTGTGGATGAGAGGGGAGTCCTCCTCTCCCTTGATGTTGACGGCAGCGTTAATTCCGCCCTGTGCACAGACTGAGTGGGAGCGCTTGACTTGCGTCACCGAGATGATTTTTACATGGCATCCATTTTCAGCAAGGCGCATCGCAGCTGACAGTCCAGCTAACCCTCCTCCCACTATGATCACTTCTCTTCTACGGGTCATTCTAATTCCTTAAATTAATGAAATAGGTGCCCCATATCGACGCGAGGCCTAAAAAGCCTACGAGCAGCATGAGTCCAACGCACACGTTGACTGCCATCGACTGCGAGCGCATCTTTAAGACGATGCCCCAACTGATCATAAAGGTCCAAAGCCCATTGAATCCATGGAAGACTGCGGCCAAGACAAAAATCGTGTAGAGGATGGCTGTGAATACACTTTTAAACGCGTCGCGTACGATTAAGAGCGTGGCGGTTCCAAAGTCTGGTGCTTCTGCAATGACCTCTCCAGGAGAGAGCGTACGGTACTCCATTCCTTCTAGATAGGCCTTTTGATCTTCCCAGTTCTGATAGCGGCTCAAAAGGTGAGAGACACTCGCGCTATACTCAGAGGTAGAGCCCTCTTGAATCCGTTTTGCATCCCGGGTGACTCCTTCCATTTCAGGAGCCTCAGATTCAATGTGGCGCCGCAAGCTATCTACTGCTTCTTGGTCGTAGAGTTTGACCCCTAAACGGTCGGCGACCGTATAGAGACCGGAGTCGATGGTGATCCGCACAAAGAAGTCCTCTTTCTGCCCCTGGTCGACTACGACGGGATACATATAGAAGCGCATAAAACCTACATGCGCAAGGATGCCAACAAGTAGAATCCATGAGGTGATCCGCTGCAGAGAGTAGGCGTGATTGCGCGGAAATTTCGTTAAGGTGGGGAGGTTTTCTTGAGTCGGTAAGGAGTTCATCTTGGAGCTCATGAGCACTCCTATCCCCCATACCATATGCAACAGGAAGGGTACTCCCAGAAGAACGATCTCTATGACTGGCAGATAGGGGAGATTCTTGATAAAGTTGACTGCGCGTATGAAACCTTCGCCATTCTGCCCAATGAGAAGCGCCGCTTGGGAGTTGGTTAAGAGATGCTCGATTAAGAAGATTACAATCCACAGACCAAAGAGAGAGTGAAGCCTTCTCCATATAAAGGCGCGTGGAAGCGTCTTAAATTTTACACCCATTAACATTCCTATTGCTCCATCTATCTTCCCTTAAAGCAAAATTTGAAAGAAGAAAAAAATCCAAAGATGCTGAATCCCATTAGGCCAAAATCAAAAAAACTATCTATGCCATAGAAGAAGTCATAGTTTTTTGGCGAAAGAACAATTTCAGTTATTTCAGATTACTAGGGTGGTTGATTTCACACTAGGCAAGGTTAGATCGAGCTAATACAGGCTTTTCCTATTTGGTATAATGGTAAGTCCTATAACTCTTGACAAGACTTCCTTTTCGTGTAAGGAAATCGTCACATCCCAATATTCTTATTCTCAGCCATTGGATGCACCTTTTTAACCAATTCTAATCGATTAAGCATTTGTTTCCACTGATCTGTGTAGTAATCTTCCAGCTCTTTCTGTCCTAATTCTTGATAAGCAGCTCCAATGAGTTCTAATGCCTTCATGGAAAAGTTATTATCATCCGGGAATAGTTCCGTGCTCATGGCTAAAGTCTTTATCCCATATTCAACAGTTTTTTTTTGATTTCCCAATTTCATATTGATCTCGGCAAGTAGAATTAATTCGTTCACAAGTTCTACATGGTCTTCCTTGTGTATCTGCTTAAGCAGAGTAAGAAGGGTCTCTCTATAAGTCAGAGCTTCACTATATTTTCCTGTATTGAAAGCGTTCGTAGCAATGGTATTTAGAGTTTCTATTGTTGATAGATGATTAGAAAGGGCTCTCTCTTCTCTCGACGCAGTAGATTTAGAGCTCTTTAATTGCAGAGAGCTCTTGACCAAACCACCATTCGTGAAGCAAAATTCCCTGAATTTCCCTACAGATCCCCCTAATGCATCGAATCCCCTTCTAAGGATTGAACTATTCGTTCTATCGACAAACTTTTTCTCCAAACTCAAAAACTTGGTCATTGATATGATGTTACCATCTATCTTCGCAAACATATTGGAAAATAAGATAGAAATAAACTCATCAAGTGCTTGAATGGCGTAGATAAAAGTCTCATTAGGCACCATTAATTTTATTGTTTTCTTAGTTTTAGTAAGATAGTCATACTCCATCTGATATTGCTGGATAGCTTTATCTGCTTGTGCGGTTTTTGCTATCGTCCTTATGTTTTTCTCTTTGAGTGCCTTTAACTTCTTGTCTCCTTCTTTAATTAAACTCGTATCGTTCTCTATGGTAGCTTTTAACTCTTCAATGGTTAGGGGAAGGTGAGCTTGTTCCATCAATAGTTTGTCTTCTTTTTTTTTCGCTCTCGATAACCTTCCTTTATTAATTTTAACCCCGATGTTTTGACCAATCGCTATTAGATCCGATATGAACGCAGCTCCACTCTCCCCAGCTTGCAGCTCCTTCTCTCCATCTTTGATCGTATTTTCTTTCTTAGCTTTAATCTTAAAAACTTTAGACTGCATTGAGTCAACAGAGCTGTGCTGTCTTCGTACTACTACTTCCATTTTAGACAAGCGTTCTTGTTTAACTGAGAGTATAGCTCTGTCTTTATTCTTTTTCTGTGATGCTTCAGTTTTCTCTTGTATTAGGCTCTGATATTTCGACTTACCCCTGCTTAAATCATGGTTGTATTTTCTCCGCTGATTTAATTGCATATCCCAATTTGCTTTAATCTGCTCTAGTTTTAATGAAATTTGTTCATGATATCCATTTACTGCTACTCCAAACCCCGCAATACCTTTAGAAAATTCATGGATGGCATCTCGAAATTCCACCATCTGTATCCTTCTCTTCTCAAACTCTTCCCTCATTCTTCTGAAGACCGCATCAATATCACCAATGGTGGTTTTCAACTCCTCAGTGTTGATCTTCTTACGATCTAAGCTCATAAGAAAAGCCTTTTTATGAGTGGGGAAAATCTTATCACAAAATTCAATTCCTAGGCTCAGATCTCTAATCAGATATGGAGAGAACTCATTTTTGTATGACTGAAGAGCTTTTTGGAAAAGAGCACCCGGAACGATGAGGTTTTCATAAACACGCATTTGTTCTAAGTGACTCTTTCCTAAGGAGAAATAGTCTGCAACAGCTGAAATATTGAGTTCAATGTCGAGAATCCCGACAGCTTGTGCGAAATTTTTTGGGTAGAAAACTTGTAAGTTTTCTCTTATCAGTTTAATTGACATTTTTTCTTATCCCTCATGTTTTCTAACATTTATAATAGATAAAATCCTTGTGTGCTGAGCAACCATTTCGATACTTTTCAAACTTGCTATAGTTCTTCCATGAATCTTAGCTCAAAAAGAAAGATGCCAGCATATTGTATTCTTTACAATTTTTTTTTCAACACGAGCCGTTGTGCATAGTTCACCTACTATTGATTAGGTCATCACTACTTTGTATCTACATGTCAAAAAATTGAATTGACAAAAAAAATACCATACATGTAAATTATTATTTTTCGTACATTAGTTGTCAAAAAAACAGGGAGATCCAAAATATGAGTTTTGTAGCAATAGTAAACGAAGGGAATTCTGAAAACTTATTAGCACTTGTTCATCAAAAAAAAACGATGGGCGCTTTCAGAGGTGAAGGGCAGGTAGTTGACATTCTGGATATGACTCTTTCAGTAGAATCTCTAGCGAATTATTTTTTCTTAAAAGTAGCTGACTTAAAAAACCTGAAGGCTGAAGAGTCTATAGTCAAACCAGGGATTGCCTATCAAAACACCGTCTATGACTATAGAAATACATTTTATCCCGGGATGAAGAAAGCCCTTGGCCTGGGAGTCAATTTTTGTACCGAAATGTTCTCTATGTACAAAGAGATGTTTATGGAAGAATTAGACAAAAAAGAGTATTCCAAAGGGGATCTCAAAGATGTCTTGGATATGATCAGCAAAGATTTGACAGAGCTAAAAACTGGGTTTGACAAACTGAAGATACAGAAAGATCTCTATAGTAAATCTATAACAGAATTTTCTCGAGGCTTAGGCACTTTTAGTGTCGCTGTGAAAAATAGCATCTCAGCTTGTACCGATGGGGTAAAAGATGCCGATGCAGACAAAGATAAGCAAATAAAGCTCCATATGGAGACCAATGAATCTTTAGACAAAACAATCGCTGAAATTTCTAAAATCAAAAATGAGATTGATGCCACTAACGCAAAACTATCTGAGAGTCGCGCATCAATCCACAGCTTAGACCATTCGATCGTAGATTTGATATTTGCAATAGAAGGTAATAAAACTGACATTGAGCTGCAAGAGACATATAAAACATATCTGAATGAGCAAATGTCTTATATCTTATCTCAAAAAGACAACTTGCAAATCAGAAAAAGTGCTATCGAGGATGCAATTTCGAAACTTAGAAAGTACCGTAGGACTCTTAAGGCTAATTTAAGAAGTGAGGTGGCGAACAGAGAGAACGCGAAAAATGGTTTCTGGAATAGCCTGAAGAGAGTTGCTGGATTGAGCACCGGTGATTCAGCGATTGATGAAAAGTTTAATGCAATAGAGAAACAGACTGACGAGGATCTTGACTATCTTGAGAAACAACTGGTCACTATGGGTGAAACAATTGATAAAACAGACAGAGAAATTGGAATAAAGCAACAAGAATTATCAGAACACCAAGACCAAATTAAGGGTACAGATGCAAAGATCATAGATATAGAAAAAAAGATTGTAAAAATAAAAAAACAGCGAGTAAAACTTGATATTGATAAAGCAAACATCGAAGAACAGATGGTCCGTCTTGAGAATGGAAAGGTCTTCTATCAAAAGGTACAACTCGAGGCTGTTAATAAGAAAAAAGTGATCACCAACAAAATCGTGGAAATTCTTGAATCGATCGAAGGCTTTGAGGACAAGGCAAGAAGATTTAGTGATTTGTCTTCTAGACTAGAAAACATGCAGCCTAACCCAAGATTTCTGTACACAATCAAAAAATTGAGTGTCTTCTTTGATACCTCCTTAATTGCGCTGTTTGCTGAGTTAGAGGGCGGATTAGATTGTATAAGGACCCCGCTTGGAAAAGCAGAGCTTTTTACTGAAAAAAATTTGAAGCTTGAGTGGCTGAAAAAACCCTTCCTTAGAATTGAGAAGCCTGTCGGTGTTTTCCATCAAATCTGTTTAAGAACGGAGAATGACACTGCCCCATCTATTGACGCTATACAACAGAAAAGTATTCAGCCTAAGGCGATTGAGAATTGATCCATTTAATAGCTGTGCATGTTTCCTTAGGAGGCCTTGCACAGCTCTACTCTTTAGATATGTTATCAAAAGTAATACTATTCAGTAAGGTGGAGGAATAATGACATTAAAAATTATCAGTAAAAATTTGAAAATTTATGACCCTAGTACAGTCGGGCAACAAGTTGATTTTCTTGAAATGAATCTATCAAGAGCATCGGTTGCGAATTATTTTTCTATAAATGAGAATCAATTATTGAAAATCCATAATATTGAACAAGATCTCATTGTTTCCGGAACTCTATTTCAAAAATCACTACAGATATACAAAGAAGAATTTTCACCCAAATTGGCCCAAGATATCAAGCTTGGAATGGTTTTTTGTGATCAGACTTTTCCCATTCATAAAGCTACTTTTTTACAAGTGGTAGCCGCGGAAACGATAGATTGTGAAGATTTACAACGAACTCTTAAGGAGATAAACAGCGTATTTGAAAAAATGAGGAGTGTTTTCGAAATACAACAAAAAAAGATGGTGGAATTTAGAGAGTCATTCAATAAGTTTTCATTAGGGATTGGAGGAGTTGGGGTTAATGTGAGGGGACGTTGCAGAGTACTTTCCAAGGGAATAAAGTTACTTACCGATCAATGGGATAAAAGGGGAGCAAAGTATTTACAAATACAAAATCTCCTTTTTGTACAATCTACAGAAATAGCAGAACGCAAAAACTGGATTTATACTCTTGACTTTAAGTTAGATAATCTTCTTATAAAACTAAGAAATAGCAAAAACCGCCTTGATTCCTTGGGAAGCTTGATTGGCGATAAACAAAATCAAGCCACAAACTTAAGGAAAGCCTATGACCGAAGCGTTGCCGAAAAGCAGAACACAAATCAACGTCTTAAAAAAGAGACCAATTTGCTGTCAATTTTCGCAGTAGGGCTTGAGGGTTTTTTAGATAGTAGTATTTCCAAGGCTGCTCTTAAAAAATTCACCGAAGCAAAAAATCGTTTAGATTCCTTAAAAAGAGAAAAAGCCCATCTTCCATTAGAAATTGAACGGTTAGAAAAAGAAATTAAAAATTCACATACCAGAAAGCAAGAAATTCAAACTCAATTGGATAAAATGCATCAACTCCGAGGACAAGCTAATGATCGAGCATCTAGATTGTCAGCAGATCTTTTGGAGTTACAACAGAAGTTCATTCATCATAACGGCAATCTAGAAAAATTGAAAAAAATGGTACCAAATGAAAACTTTGTCCACATTGTTCAGACTTTGAATGAGTTCATTTCAACAAAATTTTCTACTATGTTTGGGGAACTTGATACTGATCTCAAACTAATGAATAGCTCACTCAGTTTGGAAAAAAAACTTCTAGATAGAAGTAAAATTTCTATCCTAAAGAGGGGTTTCGAGATCATTGAGAGATCAGTAGGAGAATTTAGGAAGTTTTGTGTCAAAAATGGTGGAACAATAAAAACGACTCCACATCCACAGTCCAGAAAATCCATTTTACCCAGACAGCGACGCACAAGTGCTATGCAGCTCCCATCAATTAAGCCCTTGACTTACAAAGCAAGAGGTCTTATCAGAAATGGAAAATTTCTAGAAGCTTTATGTATTAGAGAACAAATTCTGGATTTGATTAAAGCTATCCATAGCTCTGATCATAAAGATATTGTGGCTGCATTAAATCTCATTGGTGCTGTTCACATGAAAATGAAATGTTATAAGAAAGCCACCAAGTACGGTTTCAAAGCACTTGAAATGAATATACGGCTCTATCCAGAAGGTGACAAAAGTATTGCTCTATCATGTAAGAACCTTGCAAAGGCATATCGACTCAATGGAGATGACGAGCAGGGAAAGATTTATGAATCGTTGGGAATTAAAATGCAGAAGCAGCAAGAACAGATAGAAAACAAAATAACTCTATGATCCCCATCATCTCTAATATCATTTTAGGTGTGAAAAGGGACTCACTTCATACGGAAAGAGAGTATGTCAAGCTTGGGCAGATTGTTTCTACTGTCAGTAAACGGAGATATGTACAGCTCTTACTGCTTCCCATAATTGCCAAACTGATGGCAAGAATGACTTATAGGATGAGGTAAATTACACTCACAGCCCTGATGCATGTCGCAGTTTTTCACGAAGACCATCTAGAAAGGGTTGCAAGTCTAGGAGGAAGAAGTTGCGGGCGTTATTCTGGGTGATCTTTGCCACTTCAGCTAGGGGAACGCCTTTAACATTGGCGATAGTTTGGGCAGTCTCACGGATGAAGCTGGGCTCATTGGTCTTTCCGCGCTTGGATTGCGGGGCAAGATAGGGCGCATCTGTCTCGATCAAAATATGATCGAGGGGGATCTCTCTCATGACTTGGCGCAGCTCTTCGGACTTTTTGAAGGTGATAATTCCGCTGAAGGAGATGAGCCAACCTCTCTCGACTCCTCTCTCTGCCTCTTCTAAGCTCCCTGTGAAACAGTGTAAAACGGCTTTACCTTTCGGGAACTCCTCTGTGGCGATGGAGAAGAGGTCTGCGAAGGCGTCGCGACAGTGGATGACAACTGGGAGTCTGCATTCAAGGGCTAGCGTGAAGTAGCGCACGAGAAACTCCTGCTGCACTCTCTTAGGTGAGAGCTCGTAGTGGTAGTCGAGCCCTGTCTCACCAATCGCTACCAGCTTCCCTTCGCGCGCGGCCTTCTCAAAGTGGGGAAAGTGGAGTGCCCCCTCTTTTTCGACATCATGGGGGGTTGTCGCACCAGCGTTATAGACCCACTTGCACTTCTCGGCGAGATCTATACCGCGCTCAAGGGTCGTCTTATCGGTGCAGATATTGATAATCGCGTCGACCTCCTCTCTCTCTGCACGAACTAGCACTCCCTCTATCTCTTGAAAGAGGGGATCGCAGGTAATGTGGGCGTGGGAATCTAGAAACATTGACTTTCCTTGACAAATAGCTCACTCTATCTTATCACACTTTTAGATAATTATAGGAAATATATGGGGACATTTTTTCAAGCGTTCGCGCACGCCGACTTCTTCGGAAAAGTGATTTTCTTTGCTCTCTTTTTAATCTCTTGTCTCTGTTGGGTCTTTCTTATTCAGAAACTGTTAGTGGTAAAGCGCGCTCTGCAGAAGTCGAAAAAGTTTCAGCGCCACGTAGAGAGAAACAGGGAGGAGATTCTCAATCTCACAACGCACGTCTCGAGTCCTTTCTGCATCCTCTACCACTCCTTAAAAGAGAAGACTGTCCAGCTTCTCGACAAAAACCACTATTTCTCTGGAGAGCTGGGGGGACATCAGAATCACCTCTCCTTTGCAGATATGGAGTTTCTCGGTTCGCATCTTCACGCCGCCGTCGTGAAGCAGAGGGAGGCGATCGAAAAGAACCTCTTCATTCTAGCGACGACTGTCACTCTTGCTCCTTTCCTTGGGTTACTCGGGACTGTCTGGGGGATTTTGATCACTTTTGGTGAGCTGCAAGCTGGCCACTCGGCCTCCTCGAATTCTGTCATCTTAGGTGGTCTCTCTACTGCCCTCACGACAACTGTGCTCGGACTGGTGATCGCCATTCCTGCACTCATCGCTTATAGCTATCTGAAAAACCTCAGCCGTTCTTTTACAATGCAGATGCATGATTTTAGCCACTTCCTCATCTCTACTGTTGAACTCCAATACCGCAAAGTAGATGTCAGATGAGAAGGTGGGGCGTTACCTTCGATCGTGATGACTCTCCCGATGAAGGGAGTGTCAACTTAACTCCACTCATCGATGTTGTCTTTGTGGTGCTCATCATGTTTATTCTGGTGGCTCCCTTGGTCGAACTCGACCGGATTAACCTCGCTCCTGCAGCAGAGGAAAAGAGTCCCGACATGGTCTCTTTTCAAGACTCCGCACCGATCAAAATCCACGTCTATGCCGACAACACCATCTTCCTAAATGGAACGGCTACTAGCGCTATTGAGCTCTCCACCCTCCTAAAACGCGCCTACAGATTGTACCCTGACACGCGCCCTCAGCTCTACCATGACGAAGAGGCCTATTTTGGCACCTACCAATCTGTTAAAAACGCGGTTGAATCCGCGGGATTTGAAGCTTTAGATATCATTTTGAAGTCGAGTTAATATGCGCTCTAGAACGCTGATTTTCACTGTTCTCTCTCTCCATCTGGCACTTTTCTTTTTTGATTTCTCAAAAAAGAGCACGCCTCCTCCAAAACGCTCTCTCATCGTCAACACCTATGTGCAGCCGCCTCCGAAAAGGTACGCTCAGAAGCCGACAAAGAGAGCGCAGCCAAAGAGAAAGCCACGCGCCACCACGCGGAGACAGAAGGTGCTCAAAGAGCTCGGCGAGATCCTTACAAAACTTGAATCAAAGCAAGAGGAGCTTCCTCCATCGCCCCTTACACTGCCTAAGTCGATTACAAGACTCCAGATTGACGGTGAGGAGGTGAACTATTTTTCTCTTCTCACGCAGAGACTAAAAGAAGCGCTTGAGCTCCCAGAGGTTGGCAGTGTAAAGTTGGAGCTAACGCTGCAGAGCAATGGACGCGTAATAAAAGTGCATGTTCTTCTTGCAGAAAGTGAAAAAAACAAGCACTATTTAGAGCAGCAACTTATGTTTTTAGGGTTTCCTCCCTTCACTAGTGAATTAATAACAGAGAGAGAACACACTTTTGTGCTCACCTTTTTCAATGAAAAATAGACTCTTCCAGCTACTACTATTAACCACTCTCTCTCTCTTTGCGTCGGATGGAGCAGAGTCGCTACTCATCTCTCTACCAACGCGCCATCACCTAACCCCAGTCTCTGTCGCTCCTCTTCCCGAAGTTGATAGCCATCTTGAAACGTTGCGCAGCGTACTCATCGATGATATAAATCGAAATGGAAGTTGCACTGTCAGAGAAGATGGTGAAACATCAAAGTTTTTCATCAAAGTAGAGTTGATGGGAGAAGAGCTGCTTGTTTCGATCACTTCAAAAAAACTTGGACTCAGGCAGACGCTTCCTCTTGCAACGATCACGGGTCACGCCTCTTCAGATAGGCGCGTTATCCATCGGGTCAGCGATCATCTAACAGAGATTATGACAGGCAAGAGAGGAATCGCTAGCACAAACATCTTATACGCCCTTCAACTCCCTGAAAGGAGCGAGGAGGGGACGATTTGGAAGTCTGAGATCTGGGAGATAGATTATGATGGCCATAATGCGCACCAGATCACCCACGAAGAGAGCTACTGCATCACCCCTCTCTTCTTCCCTGTTGAAGGGGAGTTCACAAAGAACAAGTTCCTCTATGTAAATTACAAACTCGGTCAGCCGAAGATCTACATAGGATCTCGCAAAGAGTCAAAGGGGGTTCCTTTTGTCAAGCTAAGGGGGAATCAGTTACTTCCTGCTCTCTCCATGAGGGGGGATATGATCGCTTTTATCTCCGATGCAAGCGGCCGCGCCGATCTTTTTGTGCAGGCCTTCAGTCGTCATCATGGACTCTTGGGAGTGCCCATTCAAGCCTTCTCTTTCCCTCGTTCTGTTCAAGCCTCACCCACCTTTCGTCCCGATGGAAAAAAGATCGCTTTTGTCTCTGATAAGGAGGGAACGCCGCGCATTTTTTTGATCGACACCCCTTCCCCTGGCAAGCGCAGGCGCGCTCGGCCTCTATGCATTACTAAAAAATATTCGCAAAATACCTCTCCTAACTGGTCTCCTGATGGAACGAAATTAGCTTATAGTGCTATGATTGATGGAAGTAGACAGATCTTGGTGTATGATTTCCTATCGAGAGAAGAAATTCAACTGACTAACGGGAGAGTTCACAAAGAAAATCCTAGTTGGGCGCCAGATAGTTTGCATATTATCTACAATACAGTGGACCTTTCTTCTTCAGAGCTGTATTTAATTGATATTAAGCAAAAAGTGTCACTACAAATTACCAGTGGAGCTGGGAAAAAACATTATCCGGCATGGGAGCCGCGCCAAATATGAGGATGGCATGAAAAAGATTAGTTGGATGTTCATCGGTATGGCCTTTCTGATGGTAGGCTGCCAAAATTCTTCAAACACCGTCTGGGAAGATACCAAAACGATGGGGCGCTATCTCCACCGACAGGGACAACTCCTCTGGAACCAAGATGTCGACTCTCGTCTGATCGAATCGGCAGACGAATTTAATGGACCGCAAGAAGAGGAGTATATCCCTCTCAAAGATGAGGATTTAAAAACTCAGTTTGCTGACCACTCTGTCTCTCAGCCTAGAGAAGTTCCCGGCTCAATCGGTGGCGCTATTCCGAGTCTATCTGAGTTTCTAACACCTAACTCGCGCCTCGGAAAAATTTTTAAAAGTATCTACTTCAATAGCGATGAGCATCGTCTGCGCTCTAAAGAGTATACGCGTGTTGTGGCAAATATCGCTAAACATATGAAGAGCCATCCCAACCTCTACATCTTTGTCGCTGGACATTGCGATGAGAGAGCCTCAGAAGCGTACAACCTCGCCCTTGGTACGCGCCGTGCCAATGCTATCCGCAATCTACTCGTTAAGAGAGGTGTAAATTCCAATCGCATCTACACAATCTCATTTGGAAAAGAGATGCCCAAAGAGTTGGGACATACGCAAGAGGCGTGGTCTAAAAACCGACGCGTTGAATTTAAGCTCTACGAAAAAAAAGGTAGTAAATGAGAAAGCTTCTAATCCTTCCTCTACTCCTCCTCACTGGATGCGCCTCCTTAAGCTCTTCAAAGGGGGAAAAACATCAGATGGAGCTTACTCTCCATAAGGTGCGCACAGAGGTTGAAGATATCAAACACGATCTAAACACTTATGAGATCGAACACCATGTCCTTGAAGGAAAACTCATCGATCAAGAGCAGACGATCATCGCTTTAAAAAATCAAGTCTCTGAGCTAAAATCTGGAAAGCTCGAATCTTTCTTAGGAGAGCTTCAAACGGTTCAAAAAAAACTGAATCAGCTTACAAAGAAACAGAGCAAAATCGTCTCTGATATCCGTCAGCTCAGCTCCCATGCCAACGACACAACCACCGCTCTCTCACAATATAAGGATAAGATCGCTCAATTTGAAAAATCGATCGCCTTCCAAAACCAGCAGATTGGAGAGCTCGTCAAGCTCAAAGAGGGCGTCGCAAAACTCACTCAACTTGAAAACCAGAAGCTCTACACCGTAAAATCAGGCGACTCCCTAGAAAAAATCGCGCGTGAACATGAAACGAGTGTGGAAGCATTAAAGAGACTAAACCAGATGACCACGGATCTTATCGTGATCGACCAATTACTCAACCTTCCATGAAATAAAGGGTAGAATAGAATGGCGCAAAAAAAGAGAATCATCCTCATCGAAGATGAAGAAGATATTGCAGCCCTGATAAAGCTTCAAGCAGAGCTTTCTGGGTACAAACTCCATGTCGAAGTCGACGGAATTGATGGATTTCGCGCTGTTCAGAGAGAGAAACCCGATCTGGTCATTGTTGACGTCATGCTTCCTGGTCAAAATGGGCTCGATATCTGCCGAAAAATTAAACAGAGCGCAGAGCTTAAGACTATCCCCGTTATTATCTTAAGTGCAAAGAGCGAGGAGATTGATATCTGTCTAGGTTTAGAACTCGGCGCTGACGATTATATCGCTAAGCCATTCTCTCAAAAGGTCCTGTTTTCTAAGGTCAAAGCCGTACTGCGACGAGGAAGAGAGGCGGACAAATCTCATAAACTCATCTCATTCGGAGAGTTCACTCTCGACATCAGCCGCTATCTTCTAAAGAAAAAAGGGGCGCCCGTAATGATCACCCTCTCAGAATTTGGCATCCTTAAAAGACTCTTAACGAATCGAGGAAAAGTGCTAACCCGCAACCAGCTTCTCGATGACATCAACAATGACGACGCATTTATTGTAGATCGGAATATCGATGTCCATATTGCAGCCCTTAGAAAGAAATTAGGACCCAACTTTGATTGGATCGAAACCGTACGCGGCGTCGGTTATCGCCTGCGTGATGACCCCATTCCACTGAAAAAGTGAGCCAAATCAACATCCAAGCGACCCGCCGCTCGCTCCGCACTATTCTTTCGATTATTTTTTTAAATAACTTGGGACTCGCTGTAGTCTATCCGATTTTTACCTTCCTTATATTGGAACCCCATCAGATCCTCCTTCCCGCAGAGACACCCCTCTCCCAAAGGATGGTTCTCTTGGGTATTTTGATCGCAGTTTTCCCCTTCGCCCAATTTATCGCAACTCCCGCCATCAGACGGCTCTCCGATGCTAAGGGGAGAAAATTTGCGTTTACCCTCACCCTTCTCGGCGAAGCAGTAGGTTTTTTATGCACAGGAGCTGCCATCTTGTTCATGAACTTCTTCTTACTGATCGTAGGAAGGGTCGTCTCGGGTCTCTTCGCAGGAAATATCTCCCTCTGCCTTCAGACGATCTCCGAGAGCAGCTCCGACGAGGAGCGTCGCATTCATAATTTCAGGATCGTCTCTAATGTCATGGGAATCAGTTTTGTGATCGCCATTGTCATCGGAGGGATCCTCTCGAATAGGGAGCTTAACACCTTCTTTAACTCTGCCCTTCCTTTCTGGGCTGTCGCCGCATACTCTATTATTAATATCGGGTTAGTGCAGCGCACCTTTATAGAACCCTCTCCGATCAAAGGAGAGTCGATCAAATATTGCAGGGGACAGCTATCGCAACTGATTAACATCTTCAGAACAAAAGAGTTAAACCTTCTCTACCCCCTCTTCTTCTTCTTTATGCTCGGATGGATTATCGCCCTTCAATTCCTCTCCAGCTTTCTCATCGTCCACTTTGAAGGGACAAAAATGATGATCACCCTCACCTTCATCAGTGTCGGCTTAGCTTGGTCTATCGGTACGATGTGGGTAAATAGACTTATCGTTCGCTATCTGAGCTCCAAGCGCATCCTCTTCCTCTCCCTCCTACTCTCCACAACTTGCCTCTTTCTCGCTTCCGAGATCGACAACTTCCTCCTATTCTTCCACTTCATGGTGATTATCGGACTTTTTGCATCCTTAGCATGGGCCAACTGCCTCTCTCTTATTTCTGCAAAAGCGCCAGAAGATCAAAGAGGAGAGCTCCTAACCCTAAATCAATCTGTTGCAACACTTTCAATGGCTATTGCCCCTCTTTTTGGTGGATTGATCGGACTATTTGACATTCGAACCATCTATCTGTTTGCAAGTGGCTCTTTATTAACATCTCTTATCCTTTTAACCGTAGTTAGTTTGAAAAATGCAAAAAAATAGTTCTAAATCATTGTTAAGTTTGATAGATATTTAATTAAGAAGAAGAAAACTTTCCGTGTCAATCTTGTAATGACCGGATATAAATTATACAACTTTCTAAAAAAGAGGTCATTATGATTAAGAAATCCTCAGTTCTAGTCTTAGCCGCTGGAATGATGCTTTTCGTTGGATGTGAATCCAAAACTGGAACCGGAGTTCTCGTCGGCGGCGGTACAGGTGCTGTGATCGGCGGTATTGCTGGTGGTGGTGGTGGTGCCTTAATTGGGGCTGCAGCGGGAGTGGTTGCCGGTGGACTTATTGGGGCATACCTTGATAACCAAGATCAGAAAAATCTGAAAGAAGAGAGCCCACAGACCTACAGACGTGTTGACAATGGGGAAAAACTCAGTGTGAATGATGTGATCAATATGTCGAAATCAGGTATTGACGATCATAAGATCATCTCCCTCATTCAGAAGACTAACAGCCACTACACACTCAACAGTTATCAGATTGATAAGTTGCGTGATGCTGATGTCTCCGAGAGAGTGATTAACTACATGATGTATAATACCTAAGAAATTTTTCGAAGGAGCATCTCTCAAGATGCTCCTCTGTTTGAAATTTTTTTTTAGAAAGGCTTGAACTATAGTAGAAGATGCTGCACACTCAGATAGTTCTTCTCGATTTTTTTGGACCGTATTTTAATGAGCGTTAATGAGATAAAAAAAGATACATTCTGGCGTTTTAACCATGAAGGTTTTCAAAAAAACGTCGAGGCTAACTGTTTAAATAGCCTCAAACAATTTAAGAAAATCATGCGCTCCTACATCTTTTTTCATCTCTCATTCTTAGGTCTTCTTGCAGCTGAAGTCACCGCATTTTTCCTCTTTCTTACACTACTCTTCCAAACCTCACTCATCGCCTTCTCTCTCGCTGCCATCTTACTCACTGGATTCACCTACCTTATTCTTCTTTTCTACTTTCAGACGAAGAAACCTGAGCAGCTCCTTGAGCTCCGTAACTATTTTATGCTTCTCTGCAAAAAAAGCCTGCCGAAGTCTCTCTTGCACTCAGAATATCACCTCTCCCTCGCCAATGCCGCTTACCGTTTTGCCACTCAGCTCAGCAGAGAGGAGGAGCCGCTCCACCCCTTTAAGCCTTCAGCCATCTCGCTAAATCATCTCATGAGAAAGTTCACCACCCTCTGCCACCGGAAAGATATCCAGAGGATGAAAGAGGTGCTCTTCATCGTCTCTATCAATGAGCATATCCAGCTCATCAAGAGTGCACCTACAGATCTCGAGGCGCATGCTTCGCTCGCCAACACCTATGTCGCCCTCTCACGTCTCTACCAAGATAGCGAGAAGAGTAAACTCCATGCAGCAGCGCAAAAGGCGATCCAGGAGTTCAAAATCATCGACCACTACTCGCCCGAAGATCCTTGGGTCCACGCCCAACTTGCCTCCTGCTACCACGACCTTAAGATGTTTGATGATGAGATCAAAGAGTACGAAACCATCCTCCAGCTCTGCCCAGAGGATAAGCAGATTCTATTTCGCCTAGGTATCCTCTACTTCCAACAAGGAGAGAACGCCCGGGGCCTTCAAATCTACGAGACACTTCAAGCCATGCAATTCTCGCGGGCTGATGAACTCATCGATTTCTACGACGCCAACATCAAGCAAGAGTACCATATCACTTCGCTCTGACAGTGCGATTCTGCTCCATCTGTCTTAAAAAGCTAGGCTTTGAGCCACTTGCAAAACTCCCGACGGTTGCTTCCTGGTCTCTTTCACCAATTTGGCTCTTTGACACAAACACTATTGCCCTGAAGGGTATGTGACTTTGTGTCAAAGAGCCAAATTGTCAAAACATCTTCAAGAATCAACTGATCTGGAGTTCTGCAAGTGGCTCTTTGTTCGAATATACGCAACATCAGTTTGATAAATATCTGATGGCGAGTATAATCAAAAAAAAATCAACGACGGTGTGGGCAAAAACCCACTCGATGTATCGGGTAACATAATGATAGGGACACGTTCTATGTTAACTTCAATTTTTCGTATTTGCTTTATACTTAGCGTTTTTCTCCTTGGCTTCACCGGTCAACAGTTAGGTGCCAAAGAGGTGGTTCAATTTACCCATACGCAATCTGATGAGGAAGCGTTTTTGATCAGAAGAATCGCTGAATTCTGGAAAGATGGTGATTTTGGAATTGTAAAAAGACAGATTATCGATTTTTTAGAGAGATATCCTGAAAGTGAATTGAAAGATTATTTTCTTGGGATTCAGGGAGACATCTATCTGCAAGAGAACAACTATAAAAAGGCTCTCTCCTCCTATCAACAGATTAACGATTACGCCGTGGTGGAAAAGACCATTCTGAATAAACTTCAATGTTACTACGAGTTGGATCTCTACCTTGAACTCTCAAATGATGGACGTCCCTACTTATCTAGTAGCTCTGCTGATATCCAAGGAAGAAGAGAGGAGCTTAACTTTTTAATGGGAGAGGCGCTCTTCAGACAAGCTCTACAAGAGGAGAGCCTCGATGTCAAGGTAACGCTCTCTCGAGAAGCGCGCGACTACTATGAGGACCTTCATGGAAGCGAATACTCTGATATTTCGGAATTTGCACTTGCTGAGATCTCTGGTATTTTAGGCGAGTACGAGAGTGCATCAGAAGCTTACCTCCTTCTCTCTCTAAAGCATCCAGATATGAAAGAAGACCTCCTCTTTCAAGTCGCCTCTTTGCAAGCAAAGTTCAATAAGCCGGAAGCTGCTGAGACCTTTCGCCAAGTGAGGGAGATGGATGGGGAGCGCTCGGAGGAGGCCTCCTTCAACTTGCTGGTTCTTCTCTTCCAAAACGGAGAGTTTGATGAGCTCATCTCTTCCTATGAAAAAATTTCGTTGCACATTCCTGAAGAGTTCCAACCTACGCTCAACTTCATCCTAGGAAAGAGCTTTTTTTCCACCGATCGCTTTCAGAGTGCACAGGGCCCTATGCAAGAGTATATCGACTCGACATATACCCCGTCGGACCAGTTAAAAAATGCACTTCTTATTCAAATGACATGTGCACAGCAGATCAATGATGAAGAGCTCTTTAATCGCACGTTTGAAAAGCTCGATTCCCTCTTTCCAAATGATGAAGAGATTCCAAAAGCACTATTCATGCATGCGATGATTCTCAAAGAGCAGGGTGCCACTAGCCGTGCCGATGAGAAACTCAAACTCATCAAGGAGAACTACCATGATTTTGGAGGCCAAGAGAGTTTCGCCTTCGAATATGGCCTACTTGCCCATCAAAATGAGCGCTGGCATGAGAGCTATAGAGCGTTTAAATCATATGTAGTTCAGTTCTCGGAGAGCAGCAGAATCGATGCGGGGTGGAAGCTCTTTCTCTCCTCTTCACTTAGCCTCTATAAACATTCTGATGAAGCAGATGAGAATGGCTATAGTAAATTTGACTTCTTCATGGATCTACAGTTGATACTCAGCCACGCGGAGTTTTTCACCTCTGAAGAGATGAAGGATTACAGCCTTCTCTTTTCCAAAACAGCGTATGAATTGGACTATTATAGCGAGGCCCTCCGCTGCCTTCAAGAGCACCTCTTCACCGTCGTGACAGTGGAGTCAGATCCTCAGGCTCTCGCTGAAGCACACTTTATTGCAGGCCTATGCCATGCTGAATTGCAAGCAGACAGCTCTGCATTTTGCATGCACCTAGAAGAGGCGATAGCGCTCAGCCCCGAGCTCTACGACTCGCCAGCAACCCATCTACAGCTCTACAACGCTTATATCTCCCTAGCAGGATTCGGAGAGTCGGGTAAGCTACCAAAAGAGGCAGAGCAGCAGAGAGAGTTTATCGACAGTGCTGCAGAGCATCTGCAAGTGGCCTCTTTGAGTGGAGAGCTTACTATTAAGGATGAAAACCGTCTCTGGCTTGCCAACCACTACTATTCCAAGGTTAAAAAGCACCATGAGAGCCCTTGGGCCCTTGAGAGTTCGAGCCACCCTGAAATCTCTAGCGCCATCGACCGTGCTAGCGTCCACTACCAAGCGCTACTCTACAGAGAGGAGAAGCTAACAGAGCTGAGTGCTGACAACCTCCACCTTGAACATGAGATCCTAAAGCTAGCCAAATTGCTAGAATACAAAGGAGAGCATGGCAAGAAACTGACCCTATTAAAAAATCTACTCGAGCAGCAGAGTGAAAAGCCCGAGCTCAACTGGATGTCACAAAAGCAGGCGCTCTATGATCTCGCAACGGCCTATGAGGCTCTTGGGCAGAGACAAAAGGCGTGTGAAACCTTCAGCTTTATCAAAACATCGGCAAATCACTTTCCAACTTCCCTTGCATACAACGCCTCTCTTGAAGCGGCGCGTCTACACTTCGATCTATTGGAAGATAGCTATAAAAATGAATCGAATGAGGAGGTTCTTTCAATCCTAAACGATCTCAAGGAGCTTCAAATTCGCAAAAATGCAAGTTCGGAGCCTACCCACTTGGAGGCCGCTCTCGAATATGCAAAGATCCGCGCACAGATTTCGAGTCCCGATGAGCGTGACTCTCGTTATCTCTTCTTCTTAAACCGCATTAAAGATGACTTTAACTCTCAAGAAGATTTGGTGACCCAAGATTATCTTATGGAGATCAGCAGGAATGGAGAGAAGCAACATCTCTTTGACTCCTATATGAAGTTTATCGATGCAGAAAAAATTAGGCTTCATGCGAAGAGCATGTTCCAACAAGAACGACTCGGAGAGATGGAAGAGCTTCATGAAACTGCTCTTAATCTCTATAACGAGATCAAAAACAAACCTAATACTCCACGAGACCTATGCGGTAGAATCGCAAGTAGCATTCAAGAGATCAATGCACTGAATGCCTATTAATCACTGTTAGAAGAGAGATAGTATGGAAAAGTTTTCCACCTCTTCACATAAAAGCAGACCGCTACTGTTTCTATCATTAGTGGTCTCGCTTGTGCTCTATGTTGGTGGATTTTATCCTCACATCATGGCGGGGGAACTCCCTATCCATGAGATGGCAGTTGCGCCTCAACTTGAGTCTATTAAACTGCCTGTTATCATCACCGATCGCGCTACGATTCCGGAGTTGCCCTATCTTGTCTACGACCGCGCTTCCTTTGCTATCGCCCCCTTTTCGCCGCCGCTCATAGCGAACTCCCTTACAGCGCCGAGTGACTCTCCCTTTACTGGTAAAAAATGGATCAACTTCAGCCGTGGTATCGCCAGAGAGAGCATAAGAGGGCTCGCTCCACTTCTTCTCCTCCAAAATAGTTCCGTCCCCGACATCTCCTCCCCCGGATTAGAGGAGAGAGCAGAGAAGCATGACTTCGTTAAAGAGATGTTCAGCTCTCCCATCAATGCAGAAGAGCTCCCAACGACTGCTACTGTTCCATTTAATATCAGTGCACTGGCACAAAATTCTGCTCGGTTAGAGCGAGAAGAGGCTCCCCTACTCGCCCCTCGAAAAGAGAGCTGTCAAAAGCACAGCTTCGACAGTGACGCTTACAACTTTGCTATAGACGATCCTCTCCCATCTACAGCTCCTCTGGTCTTTCACAAGGTTCCAAGTAGCGAGCAACCTCTCTCTGACTCGCCGCGCGCCGCTCCCAAAGAGCACTTGAAAGCCACTCAGAGCACCGCCACTGACTATTTTTCTTCCTTAGAGAGTTTGGATCTATCAGATCTAAATGCCGATTCTAACAGAGCAGAGATCAGCCCTAGAGTCGAAGAGAAGCTGAAGAGCTCACTACCAGAGAGTTCATCCTTTGCACTTACCCACGAGATACCCTCCTCAAAGAGCCCCTCCTTTCTCTTTCAAGAGTCAGAACTTTCGGTAGCAACCGCTCCTATGGGAAGAGAGAAGCTTCCCCCTTCAAAAAGAGCGCTTCAGAGTGAGATAGAAGGGCGTGCACCATCCCTCAACTCTATGAAGAGGGAAGCTGCCCCGATTGAACTCTCCTACCCCCCTCGCAAGGAGCTTTTTTCCATGCCCTCAACGAAAGAGAAGCTCTTCAACGCCCCCTCTCTCAAAGTTGCAGCGCACTCAGAGCCCTCTCCTTTTACCTATCTTGAAAGCGCCCCGCTCTTTCAACTGCAAGAGAGCAACCACTTTAGAAAAGAGGCTACACCTTTCACAGGCAGCGCGATCGCCCTTCACACTCCCCGGATCTCGACAGAAGTTTTTAAGATGCGCCGCCCAGCGCCACCTTCCCCCACAAAAGAGACGCTGCGCCTGCGCTTTCAAATAGAGCCCCCCCATGCACCCGTGAACGCACCCCCAGGTACAGTCCCTGCTTTTGCAGCGCTGTCGCTATCGAATGAACTCCAAATGATGACTCAATCTCTCGAATTCCACCACATGCTGCCTAGCAGCAGATCTCACCTCGACCTTGCGCTGGAGAGAGAGCCCTATCTTCCCTCCCTTAGCATGGAAGAGTATCCCAGCTCCTCCTTCCATCCTACAGAGGAAGCTGTCTCGCCCCATCTGAAGGAAGATCTATTCGTCGTCGAAATGGCGACTCCAAAGCGCACCCCCTCATCTTTTGAATTATCGAAGGGATCTCTTAGTGTTCCCTTGCGCCAACAGCCAGCCTCTTTTCAAAAACAGATGCCCCTTGCGTCGCGCTCCCCTCTAGCAATCAAGAGCGAAGATCGACTCACCAGACAGATAGAGAGTGGTGAGATTGAACCCCACTGGCCGCCCACTGTCGAAGAGCAGAGCACACCCCTTGCTGTGAAAACTCTTCCAAGCCCCCCACTCTCCGATGGCAGCAACAACCCTCCTCCCCCTCTCGATACAAGAGAGAGGGTCGCTCCCCAGCTAAAATATAGGGAGAGCCGAGAGAAGTTGGCGCACGCCAAGCGCTCTAATAGAGAGCTCCAAGAGCTGCCGCTCAGCATGCCCATGCTCAAGGATCGTGAGCTCCTTGCACTCGATGTGAAAGTGCCACTACCCCAACGAGAGGTAGAGCAGACTCCCATCATGCAGCCCATAACTAAGCCTAGGCTCGCTCTCCATCGTTTGGAGTTTCCTATTCTTGCCCTCGAAGCTGAGAGAGAGCACCCGCTTAAAATCCAGCAGTTTGATCTAAGCAAAAAGAGGCTCCTTCGTGATAGCGCTGCACTAAAAAATTTCAGCCTTCCCTATTTCAAAACAGAGAGCATCAGCCCCTCAAAACAGCAGACGCTTCCCAAAGAGGCGTTTGAAGGCTTCTCCTCTCCAGAGTCGATCATTGCCATGCTCCCAAAAACCGTCAACTATCCTAATACGAGAAGCTTGATAGAAAAAAATCCTGCTCCCTCTACAATCCGCAATGCGCCAGCCCTCTCCCTCTCTGAAGAGAGAGTAGAGCTCAAGGCCCCCTCCCTCGATGGTGTCCACTCCCATGCTGAAGAGATCGTCGCTGAGTATAATCAGGCAAATCGTAGTTCTGCAGAACCGATCGCCCTTGCCAACCCAAAACTCGAAACAGCCCCAGATAGCGCTGAGCTCTCTACACTCAATCAAAGCTACCGCTTTACTCAAGCGCACCTCTCAGAAATCCCTGAGCCATCAGCCTTAAAGACGATCTCACTGCATAATGAGTTTGAGACAGAGGTACAAGTTGCACCCCGTAGAGATGGGAAAGGGTACTACTTCGCACTAAAAATGAAGCCAAATGAGCGGCTCTACTTCGAATCACCTGAGCAGAACGTAATCTTTGTGATCGATGGATCGAGCAGCATCAAGAAACATCGATTTAACGCCTATAAAGATGGCGTCCTTCGTGCTCTTCCCTATCTGAAAAAGGGAGACACCTTCAATATCCTTGTTGCAGATGCTCAGATCAAGTCGATGCAGAGCTCGTCTATTCCCTCCGGAAGAGGTGCTGTCGCCCATGCACGTCGTTTCTTAAGCTCTCGTTCCTACAGAGGCTTCTTCACTGACTATGACTCCTTCGATCTGCTTGAGCAGGTGACCCCCTATCTCGACTCGAAAATGAAGAACGTCATCGTTCTGATCACAGATGGCCACTCCCTAGGAACGATTAAGTACCATAAAGAGGATCTCCAGAGGCTTGCCGCTGCGAGCCATGGCAACTTTTCCGTCTTCACCGCTTCCGCAAGTAGAGAGAACAACCTTACAATGCTCGATCTAGTGAGCACCTTTAATGATGGGGAGCTGATGCATTCTCAGACAAAAGCCTCCTTTCCCCGCAAACTTGCGATCTTAATCAAACATATCGGAAATTTTGTGGCTAAAGAGATTCACATTCAAGTTGCAAGCAGAGGTCGAGAGAGTGGAGTGGAGTTTTATCCCAATGAAGAGACTCTCCCTTCTCTCTATTCAGACCGCCCCTATATGGTTTATGGCAGTGTGAGAGAGTTAAAAGATTTCGACCTCATCATGCAAGGTCGCAATGGTGATCAATGGGTTAATATTAGAGAGCATATCTCCTTCAAAGATGCAGAGAGGGCCACCTATGCAATGAGACGAAGTGTCGCTCTGCAACAAGCGTATTCATGCTACGACACCTACCTTCAAAAAGATGACACCTCCTTCTTAGCAGAAGCTGAGCGCTTCTTAGCCCCCCACTCGATTCCTAGCCCGCTGCGATGAGAATCACAGGAGGCTTCCTTAAGAACCGCTCCATTCTATCTCCAAAGGGGTTATCGACGCGTCCTACATCAGAAAAACTCCGTCAAACCGTCTTTAATATCTGTCAGAATCAAGTCAAAGAGGCCCACTTCCTCGATCTCTTTGCCGGAAGTGGTGCGATGGGAATCGAAGCGTTGAGCCGGGGCGCAGCGTCAGCTACCTTCATTGAAAATAACCGCTCCGCCCTAAAGGCGATCAGAGATAACTTAGATAGCCTCGATCTGACACCGTTAGCTACTATCCTTGCTGGAGATGTCCTATTGATGGTAAAAAAACTCGAAGGGCGCTCGTTTGATCTGATCTATGTCGACCCCCCTTATGAGAGAGCTCTCCATGAAAAAACGCTACTTCTGATCGATAGCCTCAGCCTTCTTACAGAAGAGGGAACTCTCTTCATAGAAGAGCTCTCACTCGAAGAGCTTCCTCTCAAGAATTTGAAGCTTAGAAAGAGGAGAAAAGCGGGGAGCACCTTCCTCTATGAGTTCTGTTTCACTCCATGAATAAAGTGAGTTTCTGTCACCTTTCCATCAACATCATAACTCTTCTTCACCCCTTCTAGCTTTCCTTCAACGAAGAATTGCTCAAGGCGAGGCTCTCCTGAATCGTAGTATTTGTTGAACTCTCCATGCTGCATACCACTTTGGTACTCCGCTTTGAAGATCAAGATACCCGACTCATTCCAATGCTCAGCGGTGCCGTCTAGTAGCCCCTCCTTATAAGAGTAGATACTCGTCAGGCGACCATCTTGAAAAAAGGTCTTCTCTTCACCCTCTTTCTGATCATTGACAAATCCCACCTGCTTGTGCACTTGGCCACTCGGATAGTATTGGTTGGAGGGTCCTTCACGCAGGTCATCTTTAAAAGTTAGACGGATCGCGAGGTATCCATTACGGTGGTAGAGCTCAGCTTTGCCCTCTTTGATTCCCTTCTTATATGTCGTCACACTGATTGTCGCTCCTGTTGGATCATATTCCGTCGCCTCTCCATGAAGAAGGTTCTTTTCGTAGTGCGCTTCAATCGCTTTAATCTTCTTTCCTTCAGTCATATCTAGAGGATAGTAGACGGTGTGAAGACCTTCGCGCTTATTAGCTATATAGTGGTAGACGATCTCCCGTCCTTCCTGATCCTTCTCTATGTGGGGGCCTTCGAGTTTCCCATTAACATACCTGGACTCTTCACGGAGATCTCCGTTCTCATCCCAGAGGGCCTTCAATCCTTCAAACTTACCATTCTCATAGCTGATCAGAGTCTTCGTGATGCCTGAGGGGTAGTAGGTCTTCTGCTCGCCATCAAGCTCGCCCTTCTCATTGAGATGGTAGAGGTTTGCTACGGTCACTTCAGAGCGTTCATCAGTGGGGAAAAACTCCTTCTGCAGCCCAACCTGCACCCCTCTCTTTTTATTATGGATAAACGCTTCACTTCCATCTTCAAAAAATCCCAGAGAAGTGCCTTCGACTAGATCATCCTTAAACGTTTCAGAGAGCTGCACTTGTCCGCTCTCATAGTAGAGCTCATGCTTCCCCTCTCTCTTTCCATCGAGGAAATGGAGGATCTCAAGCTTCTTGCCATTCTCATAGTAGGCGACATGGGTACCAATCGATTTGTCGTGGTCAAAGGCCCCCTCAAAGAGAAGCTGACCTCTATCGTTCCATCGACGGAAGGTCCCATCCTTTTTCCCATCTTCATAGCGCTCTTCTATAGATAGCGTTCCATCTTCAAACCATTCATTTTGATTACCATGAAAGAGAGAGTCTTTGTAGTGTTTACGCATCTTCATCTGGCCAGTTTGATGCCAGTCGGTGAAGGTGCCCACTTTATTTCCTTCATTAAAGGTCCCTTCAAATGTTAGCGAGCCCTCTTCATTCCATTCTTCGAATGGACCGTGGCGAAGTTTGTTCTTATAGGCACCATGAAGCTTCATCTGACCTGAAATATAGAAGCGTTTCTGCTCCCCCTCAAACTCTCCACTCAGATAGTGGTAGTCGGCTCTAAGCTCTCCACTGGGAAACCAGGCGCGGTAGTGACCATCTACTTTCCCATCAGAGTCTCTCATATACTCAGCAACTTTCTGACCATTTTCATCGAACTCCCGGATCGGCTCTTTTAACATTGAATACTTGTCATAAGTTGCCATGAAAGCCAACGTCCCGTTAGGGTGTTTCTTCCAATGTTTACCGATATTTTTTCCGTGGTCAAATTTGAACTCTCCAGCAACTTTTCCATCCTCGTTAAACCACTTCTCTTTTCCATTTTTTTTCCCATCAAGATAGTTGACGTGATAGCTCTGCCGCTCATTAGAGTGGTATTTGATGTGATCTCCAGATGGAACGCCTTCACTATACTCTTGCAGCTCGATGATTGAATGGTTTTCATCATACCTTACTATTGCAGGCTGACCTCCAGAGGAGTTTAACTTCCCCTCGTGATAGAGCCCTTGAGTCTTCTCATTTCCGTTCTCATACCACTCGATCAGCTTCCCATGAATCAACCCGTTTGAATAGGTGATGAGGAGCTCCCGCTGCCCTCCGGTAAAGTAACGGCTATAGTCTCCCTCGAGCTTTCCATTCTTATAGTTGCCTGCAGCAGAGGTCTCACCATTCTCATGGTATGAGGTGATCCTTCCATAGGGCTCTCCCTGCTTGAAGGTTGTTAGATGGTTGAGCTTTCCTCCCTCATAGAAGATCTTCATCGATCCATGTAGAAGCCCGCGATCGAAATAGGAGATCCGCTCAACTTCACCTGTTTCGCGGAAGCGCACATTTACGCCATGGGGAACATCTGTCCTCTTCCATAGCTCATGGCCAGGAGAGCCCTCCTTCACAACAGTTAGATCGGTCTCTTCAAGTGGCCGCCCATTCTCATAGAAATAGATCCGCTTCACCGACTCCTCAACGCCCAGCTCGTTCTCCATGTAGAAGACGACCAGCTTGGGAGTACCAGTTGGATATTTCTCAGCTATGTGAGGGCGCCATTCAGGCATCCGATTTTTCAGTTCCGTTGCAATGGGAGTGATTGGACTCTCTTCTACTTCTTGACCGAAGATCATCATTGGAATGATTAACGCGATAATGAGGAGGCTTTTTAACATTTTTTTTCACCTGAATTTTTTTTCTAATTATAGCCCAACGTGGAATTTTCTTTGGGTATATTATTGCAAAATATGCAATATTTCTACCCATGCCTACTCTTTCAATTGCGATCAATCCTATCTTGGAACTTATTCAAAAAGATCTACTTCTCCTCTGGCCACTCCATCCTCGAACCAGAGGTGCGATAGAGAAACAAGGAGAATCTTTTGTTGAAAATCTAACTGCTCCCCTCATCGGAAACCATTGAGTATGTTGCCAGAAAACACCAAAACTCAACCCATACGTTTAAAATTTCCTCGGCTCTCTCCATTATTCCGATCAGATTTTTTACAAAAAATTATTGCAGGATTGGGAAGTCGTGCCATTGTGATTGTATTAGGCTTTACCACGGCTGCTTTTGTTGCTCGACAATTAGGTCCAGAGGGCAGGGGGCTATTAGGTGTCGCGAATACAATTACCGCATTAGGAGTACAGCTAGGCTTACTGGGCTTCAATAGAGCCAACATCTTCCATGTCTCAAAGAACTCTTCTCTATTGTCAGTCATGATCACAAATTCACTTCTGATCAGCTGTTTAGTGGGAGGATTAGTGATGCTATTGCTATTTTTCTTTCACCATACCCTATTAGGAATTGAGCCTCTCCCCTTGCCACTTTTAACCCTATCCTTGGCCATCATCCCTTTTAATATTTGTTTTTTACTCTTCCAAAGTCTTTTGAGCGGAGTTCAAAATTTTAAACACCATAATCTCAATGAGATTCTATTGAAATCAGTCTCGACTTTCCTTATTCTGACAATCATCTCTATGGGAACGCTAACAGTGTTGAACGCCACTCTCTTTCAGGGAGTTGCTATCACTGCTTGCCTTGTTTGGACGTTTAGGACATTTTCTAAATCCATCAACGGCATAAAAGCTCCCTCTCTCTTTCACATTAAAAATAATTTTTTTTATGGAGGAAAATCCTATCTTGTTAGTTTTTTCACTTTGGGAATCAAGCGCGTGGATGTTTTCTTTCTTCAACGTTCCCAAGGTTTTGAGCAAGTGGGATATTTCTCTGTTGCCCTCTCAATCATTGACATCCTCTTTTTATTCTCGATCGTCATTGCAGCTATCTTATATCCTAAACTTTGTGCAGAGTCAGACATCAGGAAAAAGTGGGAATTGACTAAAAAAACAGCCCTTTATTCCACCATAATTATCCTTTTTACAGCCCTGGTCGTGATGCTTTGGAGTACTCCTATACTTTGGATATTTGGCGTCCAATTTGCCCCTGTCCATATGATTTTAGTCTATCTTCTCCCGGGCTTCATCCTCCTTTCAATTCAACATATTATGCTTCAATTTATTGCCTCGATTGGGTTTCCCAGGAGACTCGTCTTCATTTGGGTAATCGCGCTGGGAATAAAGCTTGTTGCAGGTTCAGGTTTGATTCCCCAAATGGGAGTCAAAGGAGTGGCTATCTCTTGGACAGTGGTTTATCTCTTTATTTTCATCTCCCTTTCAATCAGTATCAAATCCATAATTAAAAAATTAAAAAATAACCCTGAATCAAAAACATCTTGAGAGACCAATGACAAAGCAAACGCTCATCATTAAACATCGTTTAGGGATCTCGAGCCATAGCCAAGAGAACGAAACCGCAATTGATTGGGAGACGTTAAAAGAGTGGTGCATGTCTGGAAAGATCTTTTATAAGTTCCGCAGTTATGGTGATGTGATCTTCTGTACTGTAGATAGCATTCCAAAATATCGCCGAGCATTCCTTTTAGGATTGTGCGCATACTTCCTTAAAACTCGGAAATCTACGATCAAATATGGTCGTAGTGAGGAAGTAAACATCTCCCTCTCTTTTCTTCTTAAACGCACTTTTATTTTAGTAAGAGACCTATTAAGAAAACCCTTCTTTCTAAAATCACTAAACAAAACATTTGCACAGCTCCATCAAAACACGCCCAACTCACTCTCATTACCCCTATCGGGAAACCCCTATTATTTCAGAACAGACTTCCTTTTCCATAGTTTAGCTGGGGGACCTGTTGCACATATCTCCGGAGTCCTCAACACTTTAGAAGAAGAAGTGGGAACCCCTCCAATATTTCTTACTTCAGCAGTAATTCCTACGGTGAGAGAAAAGATAAGATGCCATCTCATTACTCCTGAAGACAAGTTTTTGGATTATGCCGACTTTTCACATTTCGCTTTTTCTGAAACTTATTCAAAAAAAGCAATAGGTTTACTGGAAAAGCATCCCCCCCGTTTTATCTATGAACGTTACAGCATCGGAAGCATTTCAGGAGTAGAGCTCTCTCAAAAATTCCAGGTACCGTTTGTTTTAGAATATAATAGCTCTAAAATTTGGATAGCGAAACACTGGGGAGAAGCTCTCAAACATGAAAAACTCTTTCTAACCATTGAAGAGCTGAACTTCCATGCGGCACAACTGATCGTTGTTGTCAGCGAGCCCTTAAAGGAGCAACTAATCTTAAAAGGAGTCGATGAAGAAAAAATCCTTGTTAATCCGAATGGAGTGGATCCAGAAAAATACTCTCCCACGATTGATGGGACAGCGAGAAGGAATGAACTGAAACTAGCCAAAAAGATTGTGGTTGGATTCGTCGGAACTTTTGGAAAATGCCATGGGGCAGAAGTGCTTGCAGAAAGCTTTGGAACACTCATCAAAAGATATCCTGAATATAGAGACAAGGTTCATCTAATCATGATTGGGGACGGAGTTACCATGCCGTTGGTTGTGGAAATGATTAAAGAGTATCACATAGAGGATTATGTCACCTTGACAGGACTTGTTCCTCAAGCCGAGGCACCCCACTACTTAGCTGCTTGCGATATTCTGGTTTCGCCTCAAGTGCCCAATGGCGATGGATCAAAGTTTTTTTGCTCTCCCATTAAGGTTTTCGAATATATGGCCATGGGGAGAGGAATTGTCGCCTCCGATTTGGATCAGATCGGAGAAGTCCTCGATCACAAGAAAACAGCCTTTCTTGTCAAACCAGGAAATCAGGAAGCACTCCTCCAGGGACTTAGAGTCTTGATCGACAACCCTCAATTAAGGAATGAATTGGGGAGAAATGCACGCGAAAAAGCAGTAAAAAACCATACCTGGAAAGAGCATACCCACAAAATGATCAAGAAGCTCAACGAACTCTGTCCCCCCGCCCTAAAGTGAAAGAAGTGTTGTAGAAATGGGTTGATTGAACATATCATTTGTACTTATTATGTTGGATTGGAGTCCTTACACCAATGAGTTCTCATTCAAAACTGAGCAAACTACTTTTTTTCTTTTCTTTTTTTACAGCCATAGGAAGTGTTTCAGCTTTCGTTTCAATCGAACAACCGCCCATTGCAACGGCTTATACACCCAATTCTATTCTTTCCAATCCGCCACCTGGTAATATTTACTACGCAGGAGATAGGCCGAGGTATTCTACCTGCTCAGGAGTCGCTTGGTTTGGAAACTACGGACATCTAGCTGCAGTAAATAAAATTTCCTCTTCCATTCAAATTTATAAATTTAATGAAATCAGTTGCTCCCTCGAACTCATAAAAAAGTTTCATAATTCATCTTGCTTAAACCTTTCAGGTCCTGAAAATTTAGCTTTTTCGAATAATCGGCAACTTCTTGCCATTCCAAATGTAGGAAATGGTGATGTAAATGTTTATAAATACGATTCAAATTCTTCTTTTTTGAATCTTCCATTTGAACGTCTTGCCACCATAAAAGGTAACAAAGCCCACGGAGCTACATTTTCTCCAACTGGGGAATATTTATCAGTTTGTTTCATAAATCATAACTACCAGCGAGGAGAGATTTGCACCTATCGCATTATAAGCCAGAGGAATAAAAATATTAAAATCTCGAGGACTCAAAACCTTCGAAATCCCATGTATCCATTAAAACCTAAAAGTATTGCTTTTTCATCTGACAGCAAATTTGTTGTGATTGGTTACAGCATGCAGCTCAAGTATAAAGAGGGAGAGAAAAAAGCAGTTCTAGCAAGTTACAAATTCGATGCTAAGCGAGGAATAATAGATCCAACTCCTATCAGTTATATTGATAATTTATTCTCCATTGAAACTCTCTTATTTACTTCTGATTGCTCAACCATCCTTACAACAGATCAAGTAAACGATACCATTATAGCTCATGAGTTCGATCCCAATACTGGAGAGCTTGGAGAGGGCTACATTGTACTCGAAAATCCCGATGCTCAATTGAGTCTCCCTCATGGGATTGCGCTCTCTTCTGATGATAAATTTCTCGCTGTTAGTAATTATGGAGAAGATAAAGTTACTATTTATGCAGTCACAATAAAATGAAGAAAATTTTATATTTTTCAGTGATAAATTTTTTGCTACTTTCATTTAGACTTTATGGGAGTCATTATGAATTATCAATATGCGCAATTTTTAAAAATGAAGCTCCCTACCTAAAGGAATGGATCGAGTTCCATAAATTACAGGGGGTTGAGCATTTTTTTCTCTATAATAACAACAGTTCCGACGATTACTTAACAGTATTGCAACCTTATATCGATTCTTCTGATGTCACTTTAATTCAATGGTCCTATAACTATAGCTTCAATCAATCAAAAGTATGGCTATCAATTCAATCAGGTGCTTATATGGATTGCGTTCATCTATACGGCGATAGGACGACTTGGTTAGCAGCTATCGATATAGATGAATTTTTATTTTGCACAGATGGGCTCAGTGTTAGCACTTTTCTCGAAGAGTATAAAGACTATGGAGGCGTTTGTCCCTATTGGCGTCTTTTTGGCACGTCTAACCTAGAAACAATACCTTCTAATCTCTTAATGATCGAAGCATTAATTCAATGCTGCATCCCTGAAGAGTTCAGGAATAGATATGTTAAGTCTATCGTGCAACCGCGACATGTAAAGAGCTGCGCAAGCGCGCACATATTTTCATATAAAGATGGCTATTTTGCCATAGATCCTAATGGGAATGAAATCACAAGACAGACCGGTCCCTATTGGACAGATGATAAGCTTCGCATTAATCATTATTGGACCCGGTCGAAGGAATATTTTCGGACGCGAAAAATTCCATCTCGTCATAGGCGCAGAAGAGCAGAGACTGTAAAAGTATTATGGAAAATGGCTAATGCTTATAATGCGTGCATTGACACATCCATTTTGCAATTTGCGCCTGCATTACGTGAAAAAATGGGCTATGATCTTATGCCAAATTTCTCTGAGATCGACACACCCTCAGATTAACCTGCCTTTGATCTCTCACATGAAGGCGAGCCAGCATAGTCCAAAGCCCCAAGCGACCGAGAGAAGGCCAAAGAAGATAAAGGTCGTCTCCTGAAGTTTAGAAAGCTTGTGGACCACAGAGGGGAGGAAGAAGACAAGTACGCCCCGCAAAAAGAGCATCCAACCGACAAGGGTGACAAGTATTTCGCTCTTCATCGACCACTCATTGAAATTGGTGATAATAGTCAGACCGATAATGAGATTGATAACCCCACCAAGGTAGAGAATCGCCGGCGTCTTCCGAAATGAATCGGTCACCATTTTCACACTCTCCTTATAGAAGAGCGTCCAGACTCCCATGATGACAAAGATGGGACCAAAAACAGTAGCAATCGCCGCGGCACTAAACATTGAGACTCCTTACTTTTTGCTTAAGAGTAGCTCAGCTCAACAGGAGGGTCAAGATTTTTCTATATAGTTTGAATAGGTGAGTTCCACCTTTTTGCAACTCATAAGTGATTTGATTTGTCCATCTGGTAAAAAGTAATAGGCATCTATGGCGATGGTGGGAATTGCAGGTTTGAATAGGTGAGCGATTCAGTTTTGTCTTTGAAGAAGAGGGTGAGTTTCACCTCTTTTTTGATCCACCCTGTGCCGGTGAAAGTTATGAGCGTAGCTCCCTCTTTGACTCTTAAGTGGGGGATGGAGATGGGGAGGTCGAAGAGGCGCGGGAGGGTGAGCGGCTCATCGGTTTTACGTAGGCAGATGAGCCCTCCCTTCTTCTGCTCGATATGGAAGTCGATGTCGGCGTTTGCCGTGCGCGCTAAGCGCCGCGTTAGTGCAAGTTCATGTTTGAGATGAGAGAGGCCTCGGCTAAACCGGTAGTGGTCGAGCATCGGCCTAACGCGCACAAGCATAAAGCCCCCAATCAGCACTAGAATTCCTATCGCAAGAGAGAGTTCGATTAGAGTGAAAGTTCGTCTTTTTCTTCTTCCCACGGATAGTCTGTCTCGACTCCTTTTTTACTGCAGTAACTTTCATATTTTTCTGAGTAGAAGTGCCACTCACTCTCTTCATAGGAGAAGAGAAATTTATTGCCCCAACCATCTTTCATGATATTATTTGGACGGCGCACGAGATCTGAGCTTTTCAGCACTTTGAAAATCTCACCATAGGGGTCGCTGGAGTCAGCAGAGACTTTATTTTGACTCGCCTCTTCTAACAGCACAATTTCATAGAGCTTACGGGCCGCTTCTTTCGTTTTGAACGCTTTGGCCTGATCGAGGCTTCCACGCATGTTATAGCCGATCACACTTCCTATGATCCCTATAATGAAGATCACGATCATGATCTCAAGTAGTGTCATGGTATATTTTTTTTTCATTGGCTTATCTCTTATTGGATGAATGAACTCACATCGGTTAATGGTAATAGAACTGAGAGGAGAATGACAGCAACAATGACGCCAAGTAGCAAGAGTATGACTGGCTGCAAGAGAGCTGTAACTCTCCCCAGGCTCCGCTCGACATTCTCTTCATAGATAGTTGATAGGTGTCCCATCATCTCCGCAACGCGCCCCGACTCCTCGGCAATCGAGAGCATCCGCACAACGAGTGATGGAATGAGAGGGGATTTGGCGAATTCTTCAGAGAGCCGCTTCCCTTCTATCACCTTTCCTTCCGCCTCGGTAATCACTCTCTCTAAGCTGGGGTGTTTCATCACTCTTTTGGAGAGACGCATGCACTCTAGCAGGGGAACGCTCCCGTTGAAGAGGACGGAGAAGACGCGGCAGAAGCGCGCCATGACTATCTCAATGTAAATCCGCTTGACAACGGGAATGTAGAGCAGCGAGTGTTTGAGACTCTCTTTCCCTCTGGGGTGGCGGAAGAAGAGGATGAGCGAGAGGAGGGCTGCTCCACTCAAAGTAAAAATCACAATGGCGTGACGATTGAGTATGCGACTTATTGTGAGAATGGCTTCGGTCATTGGGTGGAGGCTTCTCCCCTCAAAGAGTTCCGCCATGGAGGGGATCAGAAAGAAGAGAAGGAGGGTCACGACGGCGAGGCAGAAGCAGCCGAGAAAAGCGGGGTAGATCAGGGCTGCGCTCACTCTCTTTTTAAGGGCGTGTTCGCGGTAGATGAGTTTGGAGAGCTCTTCAAAGCTCTGCGTCAGCGTTCCAGACTCTTCCCCTGCTCTTAACATCGAAATGTAGACGGCATCAAAGGCATTTGGATACTCCTTTAGGCTATCGGAGAATCGATGTCCCTGCTTCACCTGATCGCAGAGGTCGAGAAAGAGGGAGTGCATCTTGGTGCTGCGATACTTCTCTTCAAGGGTGTGGAGGCTATCGTAGAGGGGCAATCCCGCTCTCAATAGAGCGTGCATGTCGCGCGTGAAGTTGAGCAGGTGGGAGGAGGAGAGTTTGAGCCGAGCTCCCTCTCTCTTATAGTGCGAGAGCTTCGTCACAAGGATTTTCTGCTTGCGCAAGCGCTCTTTAGCAAGCTCAAGGGAGTCGGCGTTGATCATCCCAAGGCTCTTTCTTCCTCCTTCTGATAGTGCTGTATATTGATAGAGTCCCATATTATGAATAGAGTTCAAGTTGTCGGCTTACGCGGAGGACTTCTGCCGAGGTGGTTATCCCAGCAGCAGCGAGCGCTCCGCCTTGAGCACGTAGGGTTTGCATTCCTCCTTCAACAGCTGCCCTCTGGAGGGCGTTCGCATCGGCGCTTCTTAAGAGCTGCATCTTGATGCTCTGTGATACGGGCATGAGTTCGTAGATCCCGTGCCGCCCGCGGTAGCCTGAGCCGAAGCACGCTTCACACCCTTCGCCTCTATAGAGGGTTTGGGCAGTTATCTCTAAGTCTTTGAGCTCTTGGTCGCTAGCTTTGTACTCTACCTTGCACTGATCACAGATGCATCGAACGAGCCGCTGCGCTAAGATCGCGAGCACCGAGGAGGAGAGGAGGTAGGGTTCGATTCCCATGTCGACCAGCCTGGTCAGAGCGGAGGGGGCGTCATTGGTATGAAGTGTGCTCAAGACTAGGTGGCCGGTGAGAGAGGATTGGATGGCGATCTCTGCCGTCTCTCTATCGCGAATCTCCCCCACCATGATCACATCGGGATCTTGGCGCAGGATATGGCGCAGCCCTTTAGCGAAGGTGAGGTCGATCTTAGGATTCACCCCGATCTGGGCGATTCCCTGGAGCTTATACTCGACAGGATCTTCAATCGTCATCACATTCATCTCTTGTGTATGGATCTCTGTGATCGCGCTGTAAAGCGTAGTCGTCTTTCCACTCCCTGTCGGTCCTGTCACGAGAATAATACCTTGATTCTGGTGGAGGTATTTGCGAAAGGTGGTGAGATCGGTCATCCCAATTTTATCGAGCCCAAGGAGGATGTTACTCTTATCAAGGATGCGCATAACGATCCTCTCACCATAGACAACGGGGACGGTGCTCACACGAAAATCGACCTGTCGGCCTGCCATCAAAAGTTTTATCCGACCATCTTGTGGGAGGCGCATTTCAGCGATATCCATCTTTGCCATCACCTTTATTCGGGTGATGAGCTGCTTCTGCAAGTCGGAGGGGGGAGCATGGCGGAATTGAAGGACACCATCGATTCGGTAGCGAATCGCCATCTCACTATCTAGTGGCTCAAAGTGGACGTCGGAGGCTCCCTGTTGTATCGCTTCGATCAGGATCATATTGAGGAGGCGGATCACTGGGGAGTCATCTTGCTGCTCTAGAAGATCGTACTCATCTTCCCGCTCCTCGGTGAGAAGTTCGCCCGCCTCTCTCTTCAGCCCTTCAATAAATTTGGAGGCCTCACGATCCCCCTGGTGGTAGCACTTTTCAATAGCCACTTCGAGGTGGTTTTGTGGAGAGAAGAGTTCACTCACTTCACATCCCGTCAGACAGCGGATCTCTTCGAGCACCTCTAGATCGTAGGGGCGAGAGATGGCAACGATGAGTTTTCCTTCTCGCTCTTCCAAGGGGATGGCAAGCCTCTGTTTAACGAAGGAGTATGGGAGTTTTTGGACGCGATCTTTAATGAAGGGGTAGTCGGAGAGGTCGTTGACACACTCTAATCCAAACCGTTTTGCAAGAAGGAAATCCTCACTCATCGACATGTCCAAAGAGTAATTTTAAACTATTATCAAAGAGGCGCTCCTTCTTTCGGCTCTTCGCATCTTGTATACGCTGAAGAAACTCTGGAAGATCGCCTGGTCGCTTGATCAGCTGCTTCATGCGGAGCCGATCTAAACCTTCGTTCCCATCATGGATAAGGTGGGGTGTGATAAAAATAAACATCTCGGTCTCTTCATCGGTCATGCGTGAATCGCCGAAGAACTTTCCAATTCCGGGGATCTCCCCTAGGAAAGGAAGTTTGCTACTACTATCTTCTGAGGTTTTTTCACGGAGGCCCCCTAAAATTACTGTCTCACCGTCGACAACACGCACGAAGTTTTCAATATGACGCCGGCTAACAGGTGGTCGGTCTTTCTGTGTTGTCTTTTTTATCGTATCAAAGGTGATGTTGGTCTCTAAAGTGATGAAATGTTTTTCATTGTCGGGATCTTCGGGCTCGTGAATGGTAGGAGTGATCACGATGGTCGTTCCATATTGAGCACGGGAAAATTGCGGGGTAAAGGCTATCCCTTTATTGGTGTCGATCGGCGCTGCACCCATATCGATCGAAATCTCTTCTACAAGGGAGATCTGTGCGGGCGTCTGATTGAGAGTGGTCACTGAGGGAGCCGCATTGATGCGTACATCTTCTTGCGACATCAAGAAGTTGTAGGCGATATCGAAGGCTGGCCAAAAATCATTGGGTTTTTTGCGGAAGATAAAGAAGTCGATGATCCCCCTATTTGCCGTTTTTGGAGAGGTCTCATAGCGGAGGCCTGTCTCATGCGCGTTTTTTGCAGCTGAGCCGAGTCGCAGTAAGTTTAGACCGAAGTTGTTCTGATTTTTGATCCGTTTCTCAAAGAGCAAGACTTCGATCTGTACCATCCGCTTCGGTTGATCGAGCTTATTGATCAGCTCCTTGATCTTCTCTAGAGTGTCGCGTCGTACGACCATCATGATCGAGCCGGTTTTCGGGTAGGGAATAAAGTTCGTTGTAGTGGAGCTCTCTCTCTGCGCTTCGATGGTTGCAGCAACGGCAGTCGGAGGGTGGACCACTGAAGAGTAGGGTGGAGGACCGTAAGAGGGGGGAGAGAGCTGGGGGGTGGGCGCACTATCAAGCGGACGCAGCGGCGGCATCGGATCAGCTCGAGGCCTCGGCTCCTGCCCGTCGATTCCTGAGTAGATCAGCGAGGCGTAGACCTTCTCTAACACTTCAGCCATCTCAATCGGATCGCTATGGCGACAGGTATACCAGAAGACGGTCATCTCCATCGGATCTTCAATCTGCCCTTCGGTCTTTCTCACCAATCTCTCTGCGCGCTCCACCAGATCTTTTGGGCCGATGAGCACCAGAGAGCCTTCGCTCTTTAGGGTTATGATGATTAGATCGTCGCCCTCACCTCTTGTAAGTCCAATGCGCGGCTTGCGGGTGAACCCGCCAAAGTAGGCCTTTATTATCTTCTCCATCTCTTCGGGCTTCATCCGAGAGATAGGGAGAACTCTCGTCACCTTTTCATTCTCTTTTTCCCAGACTGCGTCGTAGAGGGTAAGGAGCTTTTCCACCTCCTCTTTGATAGAGATAATCGCGATTTTGAATCCGACTTGATAGACAAATGTCATCTTAGGATTTCGAAAGCGCTCGAAGAATTTGGAGACGCCTTTGATGCGTTCAGGTGGTGGAGAGAAGATGTAGACGACGCGGGTTTTTGGGGGGAGCCTTGCGAGATCGAGCGGATCGCTTAAAATTTGATCGACAGCGACTAGATCTTGTTTCAGGATGAAGAGCTGACGCGTATAGGAGTTGAGCTCTTTCACTCCAATTCCATTATGGGAGAGGATCACCCCTAAGAGATCGCTCCAGGACTCGCGGGGGATAGGTATTTCAGAGTGGAGGTGCAGCTTCATGGAGAGGACCTCATGAGGAATGACGTAGAGGTAGTCACACGATCCATATTCCATGATAAGCTGGGAGAGCGTCGTCTCATCCTGGTCCCAGAGAGCATACCCTTCATCCTCCCTCTTCGCATCTTCAACAGCGAGCTCACGCCACTCTTCTTCAAGCTCATCGATCTCGGTGCGGATCTGGTTCACCTCTTTTAGAAGCTCGTAATACTCCTCCTCATTCGCCCCCTCTTTGTGATACTGGTTGACGCGTCGATATTTTTCATTAAATTGGTTGCGCAGCAGATGCTGCTGCCTATTGAGCTCATCCAGAAAGGTGCGCAGCTCCTCTTCTTCCTGCTGCAGATGGTAAGAGTCGCGCTTCTCCTCAATAGTCTGGCCATTTAGAGATAGAGTGAAGAGTAATAAAACTAGTATCTTAATTTTCACCTGGCATCCCGTATCGTTCTCGTCCTGACTTCTCTGCTCTTTTCTATTCTGATAGCTTCCTTGCCACCGCCTGCACGTCGAATTTTAGTCGATATCGGCTTTTTTTGGGGAGGAGATTGTTCGCTCTTCTTCGACGAAACAAGGGGAAGCGTCACACTTCGCATCTGTGTCCTCATCGAATCGAAGAGCATGCCACAAAAAACCGCTCTCCCCTCAACCCTCTCCAGCCCATCAAAGACAAAGAGCTCACCCCTCATTTTAAAGGCCAAAACAGCCTCTACATCCTTCAGACTTTTCAGAATGGACCACCCAGTAGCTGTGTGTAGGAGCCAGTCACCTCTCTTCAAGATGGCGGCTTTATTATCGATCCGGCAGGAGATCCGCGAGTGGGTGCGCTGGCGCATCCGGGTGAAAGCTGTCGCGACTCTGAGGCCTATCGCTGCGTTTTTTTCTTTTACTAGCGCTGCCTTCACCCACTCTAGCCCCGTTCTATCCCAAAGTTCCCACTCCATTCTATAGGGTGACAGTGCACTAAGGCGCGCCATAGGATATCCCTCTGTCGCTGCACTTCTCTGCCACCGCCCTTCATTCCAGATGAACGTTTCGCCCTCCTCAACATGGAGGAAGTGCCCTCCCTCAAACTCCAGACGCTGCTTATGGGCTAGCTCCCCATACGCCTCACCCCCATAGATCTCAAAGAGACGGTCGGGCGCCCACCACTTCGCTCTCTTCATCCCCTCAAAAGCCTCCGATAGGGCAGCCGATTTGATCGCCCCTGAAGGATCGCTCTTTAGGGTGCTCTCGATCTCAAAGCTATGAGCCTCATCTAGAAGAAGTTCGCCCGATTCAGAGAGAAGCCGCAGCCCCATCTCAAGCCACACCTCTCCAGACTCATTTAAATAGGGTTTAATCCAGAGAGGAGTCGTATCCTCAGCAAAGGTTAACTGCCGGTCGACATAGGAGAGGTAGAGCTTCTGTCCCGGAGCGACCATCAAAGCTCTGTCGCTCCCTCTTATCCCCATCTGCAGCTTCACGCTGTAGAGGGTGGCATCAGGACGGCTATTTCTACCTAAGAAGAGGATCTCTTTCGTTAGATTTGGAAAAGGAAATCTCTGAATATTAGAGGAGAGAGCAAGAGAGCCCTCACCAATTGCGCGATAATCGATGGTCGAAAGAGTTTTCTGCTCTTTTGTTCTCTCTTCAGCTTTGATCAAAACGGGCTTAGCGGGCTTAAAAAACTCTAGAAGAAATGCGCAGGAGACGATGAGAGAGGCTGCCAGCACAATCCTATTTAAAACGCTTACGCTTTTATAGATAGAGGTAAGAGAGGTATATTTCGCAATCAATGTCAAACTCGCATCGAAAAAAAATTTGAACTAGTTATCACGTTTATTTTATTCAATTTAATGAAAAAATTCAAAGAAAACTAAAAATATCCAGATTTGCAAATAATTTATTTTATTCTAAACTTAGGAAAAGGTGCACTGTAACCATATAGGGTGCGCCTCACACCAACAAGAGCAAAAAATGGATAAAAAACTAAAAGAAGGCGTTAGCGTTCAAGAGCTTGAAAACTTTGGTAAGAAGTATCGATTTGAGATCTTCTTCGTAGTCTACTTCTTGCTTGCTACACTACTGACCTTTTTATTTTTCGGACCAGCATGGAGTGTATTCTTAGCAGGTGTCGGAGGAATTTTGGGCATTTGGCTCCCTAAGAAAGTCGAAAAGGCAGCTAGAGCCGCTTTTCAGTTTGTCTTCAAACAGGAAAAAGCGACTAAGTTGATCCTTGCGGTTGTGGGTGTCATTGTTGCATTTTTCTTGCCCCCACTTGTCTTCTTTTTCATGGGACTCATGGGAGGAACAGGGATGCATGCAGCGGCTTCGAATATAACTACGTATCGCGGAGAGGGGGAAGGCGGGGAAGGACAATAAGCGCTACTGTTTGCTTATATCCTCTTCCCTCGTCTGAATATAATCTAGCAAGGTTCTCTCCTGCACAGTAAAGTGGCTGAGGAGCCGCTGGAATCCCGCTTGCCCAATTTTTTCATCAATCGAGCCGCTATCATCCCATCCGCCATAGTGCAAGATCTCTCTCCACGCCTCTAGCTCGCCCTTGGTATCGCCAAGCTCCCCACAGAGCGTCGCAATCCGCATGAGATTGAAAGCAAAGAGCGACGAATCATCCTTGCCATTTCTCCAAAATGTCTTGTCGTTCAAGAGCTTTTCTTTGAGCTGTTTGGCCTCTTTTAAAGCCTCTTCATACTCTCTATCACTTACCTTTAGAGAGGTCATCGAGTAGTCAGAGTAGTAGGGCTGGCTCGTGCGCTCAAGCGTTCTCTCCACATAGGGGGCAGCCTCTTCCGCCTCTCTAAGAGCCAAGAAATTCTGTCCTATCTGTGGATCGTAGTGGGCGTGCAGCTCAGGATACTTTTTCAGCATCCTCTGAAGATTTGTAAAGTCCTCTCCCTCTTTCTCCAGGATCCGATCCCACTTTAAGAATGCATTACTTGCCACCACATAATCTGTCTCAGCGCGGCCCTTCCGGCCCCCCATCTTAACCATTATTACAGAAAAAATAACAAGTGCCGGCAGCGCATAGTAGAGAACCCTCTTCCAGTTAAAAAGAACTCTCTTTGGCAGATCAAATTCCATCATAATCCTATTGATTTTTCGCAAAAAAGCCCATTCTACCCGATCGCTCCTTTTTCGACAAAAGAGAGGTCGAAATCATAGTTTTGGCTGGATAGGGTGCGTTCTTAATCGGCCAAATC
>SDBT01000874.1_pt1 | contig 50270 bp, 42 predicted proteins | sample 2277101 | NCBI WGS metagenome assembly SDBT01 (sample SAMN10404973, study PRJNA504765) | marine sediment metagenome | isolation source: marine sediment core GS10_PC15, 103 cmbsf | place: Arctic Ocean: Southern Knipovich Ridge | collected 2010
CTCAGACCTCAAACGCCGTGTCCGAGATTTGCTGCAACAGGATCTTGAGTCGGCACAAGTCATCCCGCTAGCGGTTAAGACCGCGAATCCCCGGCCAGAAGCAACCGTTGTTTGACGCGATAGAGAAAAGGGTTTTGGAGAACCGACGCAAGGGTCTGACAGATTGGCGGTGACAGCGGTGGAAGAAGGATTGCTCAGGGTGTGGCGCGCAAGCCTAACGAATGACAAAGACCATCGAGAGCTTTGTCGACGCTTCTCATGGCAGCCTCGATCTGACTCGGATTGATGCTGCGATTGATGCGTTTGGAAGCACAGATGGCAACAAGCGGACCAAGAAGGCGCGTTCGTGTCTTGACGAGCACAGCGGCGAGGCGCACTCCAAGTTGGGTGAGACGATAACGGTTACGTTTATTGACTCACATTACGAGACCCTGAGCGCGAAGCTTACTCAAGTCATAGCGAAGCTGTCCGAGGCGATAATCTTCTTGGTTGATGCGATGTCGGGCGCAGACACGCTTGAGCAAATCGGGTGTCGTCCAGTCGTCGAGCAGACTTCCGGTATAGAGCAGGGTTTCCAAAAGGCGGAGTACGCGGTCGTCGTTCAACTTGATGCCCGGCAGACGACGTCGAGCCCGTTGAACGGGCTTGGCGAGTTTTGCCGTAGCCCCGGTGTCGACGGTGGAGTCGAGCAGCTCGGCTTGTTGCTCCAAGTAGCGGTTTTTTCTTCTGCTTCTCACCGGGAGCCAACTCCGAGACTTCGCCCGGTCCGGCGTGATCGGCATTTCCTCAGACGTCTCGTCCAATGCTGGAGATGGGACGGCGTCCAATCCGCCCGCGGGCGACTCACCCGTAATTTTTTCCACCGGAGGCATGGTCAGGGAATTCCCCACCGGCGGGAGCTGGGGAGCAGGCTCGACCGGGGGACTAGTCACTCCCTCTGGCAACGCCGGTGACTTTTCCAGCGGACTCGGCGTCCTGGGCGCCTATGGTAGGGTCGAACCAGGCCCATGTGTTACGAACAGCTTTGTCAGATTCTCCAATGATGAGGCAACGGGCCCGCGGGTGGACTAATTGTCGCTCATCACTTCCGCTTACCAAGTGGCGCACAACCAGGAAAGCCGAAAGCTGCAATACGCCATGAAGGAGCGGCTAGGTCAACTGGGTTGGCGTGAGATCGAAATCGTCGACGAGGACCTCGGCCGCTCGGCCGCCGGCGCGGTGACGCGCTCCGGTTTTGAGCGTATGGTGGCGGAGGTGTGTTTGGGCAAGGTGGGAGCCGTGGCAGCGAGGGAAGTGTCACGATTTGCCCGTAACAACCGGGAGTGGCAGCAGCTCGTGGAGATGTGTCGGGTTGTCGACACTTTACTTATCGATCAGGAAACCGTCTATGCCCCGCGTCAAAGCAATGACCGACTGCTATTGGGGTTAAAAGGGAGCATGAACGAGTACGAACTGGATTTGCTCCGACATCGTTCGTGGGAAGCTCGTCTCGAGATGGCACGGCGTGGAGAGCTCGTTGTGGCGGCGCCGCCAGGATTTGTGAAGACGGAGGACCAGCGTTTGGAAAAGGATCCCGATCGCCGCGTTCAAGAGGCCATCCGGTTAACGTCATTACGGGATTTCACTACCTTACCTTTCCTTTCCTTTGTAAGGACGACCATTGGTAGCATCAAGCCACAACGATTTCCCTCCGCCCACATCATTCGTGTATCAGCGAAAACGCTTTTTCGAGGAGACAATGTGCTCACGTTGCAAGTCGGTGCCAGAGCGTTAGGCCCGAGCCTTCAGGGAGTCATGATCGAACCCGCGACGCCCGGCGAACCGTAATAAGGTTGACTGGAAGAGGCTCCGCAGCACCTAGAAAATATTGACCCCTTCCATATCCTCCGGACTCCAAGCACTGATCTTGAGCCAACCCGTATCGTAGATGTGGAGACCTCGGTCGGCTCCGAAGGCGGCGGAGAGCTTACCAGACAGCGCTTCCATCCCCACTGGTTCCCACGGAGTAATTTTGGCCCAGGTGCTCGAATCGTAGAGCCACAAACCACGGCCCGAATCGAAGGCGCCAGCCAGTTTGTCGTCCCAGGCAACGAGGTCGTAGGAATCCCAATCCGAGATCTCGTTCCAGGTGGAGGAATCGTAGACCCAGATTCCACGTCCCGAGCCAAAGGCGACAGCCAGCTTGTCACCCCAGACGACCATCTGCACCGACTCCCAGTTGGTGGTCTGGTCCCATCCGCCCACCGTGTCGTAGGTCCACACACCGCGGCCGGAATCGAAAGCCGCGACCAGCGTGTCACCCCAGGCGACGAGGTCATAGGAATCCCAACCCGAGATCTGGCTCCAGGTGGAGGACTCGTAGACCCAGATTCCACGTCCCGAACCAAAGTCGGCCCCGAGCTTATCGCCCCAGGCGACCACCTGTTCCGGCTCCCAGCTCGTGAGCTTCACCCAACCACCGGCCCGGTAGGTCCAGAGACCACGCCCGGCGTCGAACGCCGCCACGAGCTCGTCACCCCAAGCCACGAGCTCGTAGGGATCCCATGCGCTCAGTTGATTCCAACCGGTCGAGCCGTATGTCCAGATGCCGCGACCAGAGCCGAAGGCAGTAGCGACCTTATCCTGCCAGGCTACCAGCTCTAGCGGATCCCACGGCGTGGGTTTGGTCCACGACGCACCGTCGTAGTGCCATAGGCCATTGCCACCAAAGTCTGCCGTCAGTTCGTCAGGGGATTGCTGGGCCGAGTTGAACTGTCTCCCAAAGATCCCGTAGTCGCATCCGTCCTGGTAATCGCTTGTCCACGAAACGACGAAATCACCACCCGCATTCATGGACACCGAAGAACCCCACTGGGAATGCGTCGTGTGTTCGTTGACTTGGAACTCACCTCCCACGGGTGTGCCATCGGCGATGAAACTCTGTCCGAAAATCCCACCGCCCGGAAAGTCATCGCTCTCCCAGACGACCACGAAGTTGCCGTCCGCATCCATTGAAATTGATGCATGAGCTTGCCAGCCTAGAGTGTCTGTATTGATCTGGAACTCTTCGCCCGAGGGGGTGCCGTCGCTTGCAAACTGCTGGCCGAAGACACCCGAGCTACTTCCGTCCTGAAAGCGACTGTCCCAGGCGATCACAAAGTCTCCGTTGTCTGCCATGGCAACTGTTGGGTTCCATTGGTCGTTCGTTGTATAGGAGTTAACCTGAAATTCAGAACCGAGTGGTGCCCCACTGCTCGAGAATCGCTGGCCAAAAATGTCGTCGGTTCCCAGTCGATCGCTGTTCCAGACGACAACAAAATCGCCGTCCGCGTCTTGCGCCACCGCGGGCATGCTGTTCCAGACTGACGAGGTAACGGAAGTAACGTCGAGTTCGCTGCCCAAGGGAGTGCCGTCCGCGGCAAATCGCTGTCCAGTGATGTAGTAATCGCCGTAATACGAATCATATGAGGTCCACGCGACCACGAAGTCTCCGTTGCTGTTCATGGACACGTGGGGAGTATACGCGCGCAACGAGGGATTGGAGTTGACCTGGAACTCTCCACCTAGAGGAGCACCATCGCTGCCGAACCTCTGCAAGAATACGTCGGGCCAATCGTCCCAGGTTACCACGAAAGCACCTTCCGCATCCGAGGCAGCGGACGGCCACGAATAATTCGATACGGTAGATGTGTTAACTTGAAACTCACCTCCGACGGCAGAGCCGTCCGCCGAGAATCGTTGCCCGAAAACGCCGTTCTCGACGCTCATCCAGACCACCACGAAGTCGCCGTCCGCGTCCACTGCAACGGAAGACCGCCTCTGATCATACTGGGTATAGGTATTGGCCTGGAATTCGCTTCCGATAGGCCCCGTTGGCGGTAGTCCATTACCCGATTGTGTGATTGTGAAGACCTGGTCCTCGACATGGATTTCACCGGAACGACCACACGAGTTGTAGTTGTTGGGGTCCACATCATAATAGACTGTTCCGTTGCCGATCCCGTCCCATCCGTAGGTAAAGATCCAGTTGTCGCTCCATACGTACCAGGTGCAGGCTGCCGGTGCTAGGACGTCGAATCCAGAGGTGCCGCCGTACTCATCGACGGTGTTGGATGTTTGAGTCAACGTGTAGGTGCAGTCTTCAATGTTGAAGTTGTTGTCACTCTGGTCGTATACTTCCCAGGCCTCGTACACCCAGTTTCCGATCCAAACCGACGCTGTGCTTGTCGGTGTCGCTGGAACGTACCAATTGTAGGAGCTCGTCGAGGTCGAAACGTTCGTGATGTAGTTCCAGTCGTCGTTGTACCAATAATACAAGTAGATACGACCATTGCCGTCCAAATTGGATGAGCTCCAGGTAATGTCATGGTAGGTTCTCTCATACCACGACTCGAAACCATTCGGGGACGTTACCAGAATCGTTGGCGTTGGAGCGCAACTCGCGGTCGTGAACGTTTGATCGCCGCCGTAGGATGTGCCCGAGCTGTTGTTCGCAGCGGCGCGATAGTGGTAGAGCGTATTGCACGAGAATCCTCCGATCGTCACGCCATATGAAGAGGCGCTCGATCCGGAGCCCATGCCCACCGAGCCCGATGTGCTGCCGTAGCTCGTGGTCAGTCCATATTGGAAATAGGCGGTCGTGGTACTTCCATTCGGATTCACCGTGCCGTTGAGCGTTGCCCCGGTCTGTCCGACACCGGTCTCCGCGGTCGTCGTGACTGTGGGCGCATCGCCGCCGCCACCGAGCTTCGGGAGGTCGTTGTCATAAAAGTATGCGTCCGTAGACGGTCGGTACAAGCCAATGGTGTCATAGCCATCGTTGTTCCAATCCCCAATCACGGGAACGTCACCGACATTTCCCCATCCGCCCGGTCTGCCCAAGGAAGTCAGCGGCGTCCTCGAGTCATCCGCCATCCTGAAGTAAAAATTGTTACTGAGCGAGGGTTCGCCGGAGCGAAAAGTTCCGACCTCGCCGCCACCCGTTCCGTCCCAGTTCCCGGCAATGGGAATATCGGTGGTGAGACCCATCTGGAAACTGTCGAAGTCTGAATAGGTGGTCGAGCTCGTAATGGTGAACAAATAAAACCATCCGTTCGACGCGTTCCAGGCCCCGATGTCTTCGTCGCCGTCATTGTCCCAGTCACCTGCCACCGGTAAGTCCTGTGGATAGTGCCCCGCAAGAGGGATTACCCATTCCGCGATGTAGTCTCGGTCGATGTCCAGATAAAACCTGGATGGCGATTCACCAGGCCTGAAGATACCGATTTCGTCCGTTCCGTCACCGTCCCAGTCCCCCACGACCGGTAGGTCACCGGAGGTTCCGTAGCTGAACGAAGCGCCACCATCGGACGGCGGCACTTGCCACTGACCTTCATTGAAAGTCCACACGGAGTCGGAACCGTCTCCGTTCCAGTCGCCCGTTACCAATAGACCATTGCACGCGACGGCTTGCTGGCTCCCCGAAAAGTAGCTCGTTGGAGGTACGTATCCATAGAGGTCTGCGCTACTCGGTGTGTAGCCATAATAGGGGCCTCCACCTGTTGGATTTTCGAGCGTGTTTGCCTCCTTCATCTCGAGATGAAGATGGTCTCCCGAGTACTGCGTGCATCCGTAGCCAGTCCCTCCCATATTCCCAATGACGTCTCCAGGGCTAACGCAGCTACCAACCTGCAAACCACTTGCAAAGGAGTCCAAGTGTCCATATAGGCTGTAGATTTTTCCGCCGGTCGTTAGAGTGTGCTCGATAACGACCGTGTTGCCGAGACCGTGATCGCCACACCCCAGCCCCTTGTTGGAGCAGTTTTGACAGCTATAGAGGCTAGAGCATTGTCCTTCACAGCTCTCGCCGTTAACTTGAATACGAACAACGGTGCCGTAGCTTACTGCACGAACAATAGGATCCGCGCTGGAGTAGTCAATTCCCGTATGGTGAGAACCCGGCAAACCGCAACTAAGAGTGTCATATTGACAAGTGATACTGCTGCTGGTTGGAGCCTGGAAATCCCCCGCTGACAATTCACCGCCACCAACAAGAAATAATCCCAATAGAATCGCGGCAGTCTCTCTTGCACCTCTGCCTATGCGCGTAAAACGATAAGCGCTATTTCTCAAATGCTTTGTTTTTCGTAAACGTGATCGCAGATCGAGCCAACCAGCCAGCTTGTCCTTCATGGCCTTCACCTTTCAGCTTCATGCAGCACTTTGTTTGATCGGATTCTTCGGGCTGCAAGCTGCAACAATCGTTCCAGATAGTTGGATGTGTGGTGAATCAGGAAAGTCTTTTCATTTGAGAAATTAGATGGCTGGCAGCAACAGAATTTTATACTCATTTCATTTTTAGCGTGGCTAAAGTCCTACAATTGTTCTCTTTTCTGATGGAAAAAAGCCACGTCGAGCAGCAGCGATATAGAGAGCCTGCTTTTTTTCGTGTGGCAGGTAACGATCAAACCAGGAACGCAACCGAGCTTACAGGCAAACCTATCGACGTCTTAGATCGAAAAATGGCGAGCTCAAAACCATTTGAGCTCGCCATTGAACGAGAATCCGTTTCTCTTGTCAGTACAAATTCGCTGCTTTCATTTGTTCGGAGTCCCAAGCAGTGATCTTGAGCCAGGCCGTGTCGTAGATGTGAATGCCTCGACCAGGACCGAAATCCGCCGCTAGTTTCCCAGCCATGACCTCGATGCGAACCGGCTCCCAGTTCGTGAGCTGGGTCCATCCGCCGGATTCGTAGAGCCATAGGCCTCGACCGGAGTCGAAAGCGGCGACAACTTTGTCGCCCCAACTTACGAGAGCGTAGGGATCCCAGGAAGAGATTTTGGCCCATGTGGAAGTATCATGAGCCCAGATGCCTCGGCCGGAACCGAACGCGGCTACGAGCTTGTCGTTGGAAACGACCATGTGCTCCGGCTGCCAACTCGAGAATTTGCTCCAGACACCATCGTTGGGATCCCATTCTTGGCCCTCGTCGTAGGTCCAGAGACCGCGTCCGGAATCGAAGTCGGCTGCCAGTAGGTCACCCCAAGCCACCATGAGAGTGGGTGACCACGATGTGATTTTGCGCCACGAGTACTTGTAGATCCAAAGACCGCGGCTCGGACCGAAATCACCGATAAGCCAGCCGTCCCAATCAATGACCTGAACCGGCTCCCAACCGGAAAGCTTCGTCCAGCCGGGATCATCGTAGAGCCACAATCCCCGCCCTCCGTCGAAAGCGGCGGCGAGGTATTCGTTTTGATAGTATGCGGAAGGTCGGTAAGCCGTTAGCAGGTAAGGAGACCAATCGGAGAGCTTGTCCCATCCGGTATAATCGTAAACCCAGAGTCCCTGACCGACTCCGAAATCGGCAGCGAGCTCGAACGGTAGCGCTTCGAGGTCCTCGGCGTCCCAGGCGGTTGGCTTCGTCCATGATCCTTCATCATAGTGCCAGAGGCCTTGTGGGCCGAAGTCCGCGGAAAGCCCGTCCTCCACGCCGGCAAGATAGCGTTGACCGTAGATGCTATTGGAAGTGTTCTCCCACGTTGTTCCGTCTTGCCAGCTATTCCAGACCACGAAGAAATCAGAACCGGAGGCGGCTACGGCCGGCGAAGTCTGGTCCGCCCACAAGCGGTAACTATTCACAAGAAAATCACCTGCGGTCATTCCGTCAGCAGTTATGACCCTGCCGGAGATTTCGGTATCGGTGTAGGAGAAGGGGTAGGAGCCGTAGGTACGACGGTCATTCCAAGCGACGACGAAGTTGCCGTTCCCGTCAGAAGCGATCGCCGGTCTAAACTGGTCAAAGGTCGTATAGCTGTTGACCTGGAAATCGCCTCCCTGAGGTGTTCCGTCACCCGCGAAACGGCGGGCGTGAACGTCCCAGGCGCTGCCGTTGTAGCTACTCCAGACGAACATCAATTCGCCGTCCGGACCCGTGGCGATTTTGGGCTCCTTTTGAGCGTTCTCGGTGAAGAAGTTGACCTGGAACTCCTCGCCCAAGGGCGAACCATCATTCCCGAACCTCCGGGCGAAAACTCCATAAGAGCTCCCATCCTGTCCGAGGCTATCCCAAACCACGATGAACTCACCCGTGTCGGCGAGGGCCACCGACGATCGTTGATTCAAGTAGCCCGTATTGGCGTTGACCTGGAACTCGGAGCCTATAGGACTCCCGTCGTTTGCGAAGCGTTTCCCGAAGATGACCCTGTATTTGGTGTCCCACACCACGACGAAGTCACCGTCGGCCTCTCTGGCTACAGAAGGCCGGGTTTGACTGTACGTGGTGTAAGAGTTCACTTGAAAATCGGGGCCTTGGGGAGCTCCGTCGCTGGAAAACAGACGAGCGAAAATGCCTTCCCAACTGCCGTCTTGTCCGGTACTGTCCCAGACCACGACGAAATCCCCGTCCGCGTCCATGGCCGCCGAAGGGTAGAGCTGGTTGTGGGTGGTGTATGTGTTGACTTGAAACTCGCCCCCAACCGGAGAACCATCATTGGCGAATCGTTGGCCGTGTATCCCGCTGAAACTCCCGTCTTGCCCATGGCTCTCCCAGACAATGACGTGGTTTCCATTGGAGTCCGCGGCCACGGAGGGTGTTACTTGAGGACCAGGCGTATAGGTATTGGCCCGGAACTCGTCGCCCTTTGGAACGGGTTGCTGCGCCAAAGCGGCCAACGGCAAGACCAAAGACAAGAGGAAAGCGGTCTTCTTCAACATGTCACACCCCTCCAGTTCGTCCAATTAGGAACAGGTAGATTATATCAGATTCTTTGAAAGAATCGATATTCATATAGTGCAGGATCCCGGCCGAGAAGATAGAGCCAGAAACGCGGCATATGCGCTATCATTTGGATATTCAATTAAAGGGAATCGTTCTTGTCACGCCAATTCGAACGCCATTCGACTCTGCTCCTTTTCGCGATGCTCTGTGAGGATCCCAAGGAAAAGGAGAACTTGCTGGATGCGGGCTCGCAGGATCCGACACCGTACCGGGAACAACTTCGACAGTATCTAGAAGAAGCGAGGACCTACCAAAAGGGTCGCTGGACAGAGGAAGCTTCGCCGACACCCGAAACACTCGAGCGGCTCAGGAGCCTGGGATATATCAAGTAACCGGGATTTTCACGTCAGTCCCGCCAGCGCGATCCTGGGCGTCAAGTATCCCCAATACTTCCACAGCCCGAAGAGGACGAGTCCTAGCGATACCAATACCGCTGTTGCCTTGGCGCGTCGCCCTCGAGGTGCCATGGCCTCTAGGCTTGCGCCCACGGTGAGCGCGATAAAGGGTCCGACGAAAAGAATTTCTTTCAAGGTCCGGAAGAGGTCTCCACCGAAACCACGAAGGCAAACGAGTAAAAGGAACGCCGTCCCGTACGAGGCGGCCACGTGGAAGACGCTCGGTTGAGCTTGGCGATAAATGATGGCGAGACCCGTCACCGCGAGAATCGGATAGACGTAACCGTAGAACAGGGGTATTCGGCTCAAGGCTTGACTCAGGCTCGACTCTCCGGTGCCGGCGCCTGTGGTCCACAACTCTGGAACGATCTCCCGAACGAAGATGGTCGTGAAGCGTCCATAGAGCACCAGGACCGTCACACCGGCCAGTACCCCGCAGAGTGGGAGCATCCGGAGCGCCAGTCGTTTCTCGAAAAAAGACAGCGATACCACCAATGCACTCACATTGAAGAGACTCGCTATGTAGCTGAGTAATGCGGCCAGGCTCGCACCGGTGAAGGCAAGCCACCGACGATAGCTATCCGCTCGCCCGACCAGACCGGCAACGGCCACGATCGTCAGAAGGTCCAGGAAATGACCGACGACGGTCGGCCACATGGCCAGCAGAAGTCGGCTGTACATCGGGGGAAGGAAAGCGGCGAGAAGAGCACTCCATACGCCGGAAGATGGACCAAGCACCAGACTGGACAACCAGAAAACGAGCAATACCTCCGCCGCACCGGCCGCAAGGGCGACGTGCTTCATCGATTCATCGATGGCCGTCTGGTCTTCAGACACGGGCATGAAGGGGACATAGAAAAGAGGGGAATAGGGATAGACCCAGTCCCCACCCGTGACGCGACGCGGAAAATTAGTACGTAATTGGGCGGCCCAGCCGCGCTCCAAAATGCCCCCTTCGGCCTCGACAAAAGCGAGAAGGACCCGCCGGTGGGTGCGGACATCGGGGTAGAAGTAGCTCGGGTGGAAGATACCCGCGCCTTTGAGGAGGTAGCCGAGGAGGAAGACTAAAACGACCCAGCGGCCGTTTTCTCGTCTGCGGAGGATGAGCGCGACGACGAGAGTCAGGACGAGGGCCGGCCACGTGATCCGCATCGCCACGTGAACCAGTCCGAAAGGATCGACCGCCATCCAACCGACGATTGCCGCCGCCAAAGCGCCTCCCACGACAATAGCGGAACGAAGGGAAAAACCGGCAAGGAGACACAGAAGGACGACTCCGGCGATGAGCAGGCGAGGTTCGTATCGCTCGAAGGGAATGGTCCACCGCCCCCCTTGCAGGCGGATCCAGTCCACCGCAAGGGAGTAAGGCGTCCGGGGAGGCTCATCGAGGAAGATCGCGAGACGGACGGGACCCCCGGGGCTTCTCGTCGCAGGAGCGGTTAGGGTCCGGAACTCCTCGAACGGACTTTCACTTCTTCCCCGTTGCGACCACTCGTCCAGAGTGAGTTGCGCCGGTTGGGCCGTGAATGTCGCGATAGGGGCTTGCGAGAAAAAAACGTGGGCGTTCACGGGAGTATCGAGCAAGCGAGAATAGCGGATGGAAAGCGTAAGGTCGTCACCGCTCGCCGAAAGCGGCAGCTCGACTACGGAGTACCTTCCGGCGAAACGAGCGGTCGTCGGTCCATATTCCCAGCTCTCGGTGAAGCCCCGCAAGTAGTGCGCGGTAGAGGGTCCGACATCGAAAGTGATCGGGGGGCGGGCGTAGGACACCGCGTACAAGACAAGCTCGGTCATGGCCAGTAGCCCGATGACACTTGCCGCGGTCTTCCAAGCGACATGCTTTTCAAACATCAGTGATAACGTGAGAGAAGACAATAGTTCAGATTCCACAGGCCCGAGGCAACGATGACGAAGAGTGCCGTCCATGAGGCTGCTCGGCCCGCCCGACCCGCCCGCATGAAATAAGAAAGTGACGTGCCGGCGGCGAGTGCCAGAAGGGGTAAGACCTGGAGCGTGTAGCGAACGCCGAGGGGCGTCGTCAAACCGAGGATGAAGAATAGTCCCGTGACGGCAAGCCAAACGGATGAAGTTACATGAAGAGGTGTCGACGTCGCTTTGCTCACAATCGAGGCCGAGCCAAGGGATGCCAGGATCAAGAACACGACTCCCAGTTGCTCCCGCAAGAACGAGCCCGTGAGGCTGAGGGTCGAGGTGTTTGCGACACCGGTGTCGCCGCCGACCAGGCGTGACCACGTATCGATAAAAAGATCTTTGTAGCCAGTGTAGTAAAGCGCGGCGACGGCGATACCGGCGGTCGCCACCCACAACACGAGCTTCCGTGGTTTCTCGGAAGTCCGGTGAAGCGCCGCCACCCAGGCCGGCCAAAGAACAAGACTGATGAGAAATGTACTGAGGTGAGCCGTCAGAGCAAGCGCAGAAGAAAGAAAGGCCGGTACGGCCACCCACCTTTTTCGACCCTCCCAGAGCATCAAGATGAAACCCCAGAAAAAAACCGTGGTCGATACCCCGAAAAGGTTCGTCAAATTACCGGCCGAAAACGCGAGGAAATTGATGGGGACCAATTGGTAGAGTACCGAGGCCAGTATGCCGGCTCGAAAATCTTTCCAGAAATGGACGGTGAGAAGGACGAGCGCCAACCCTACCGCAACGTCTAGGACTGCGGTCATCGTCTGTAGCACTCGAACGGCTTCCAGGCCGAGACCGACCCAGGGCACGGCGAGGAGATAGAGCGAGACGGGATAAGGTGCGCGAAAAGGAGGCTCGTGCTGAGTTACCGACGTCGTGAAGAAATTACCTTCCATGACTTCTTGAAGTCGATTGGCCTGAAAGACCGCGTCCGAGCTGATGAAAAGTGGGTAATAAAGACCCGCGAGTTTCAGCAAAAGACTCGCCGACAAAATGGCGACGACTATCGCAATTTCACGTCGACTAAGCCGTGTCCACCTTCCGAGTACCCACCTCGAGGCTGCCGCGACGACAAGCGCCGTGAAAGCGAGATTCGCGACCTGATTTGGATAGGACTGGAATCGAACCCCTTCCTGGGCCAGCAGGTAGACGAAGCCGGCGATTGCGGTGGATGCGACCAGGGATGCAGCGCGAACGGGTAGACCCGCTGCGAGGGCTGCTCCTAAAAGCAGAAGCGCGGCCAGCATCATCCACAGGATTGGACGCAAGGGTACGGCCCCGACCGCGGAACCGGCACGCACGGAGTAGATTCGCGCTCCTACCGCCCCCAGTCCGGGAACGAAAATCGTCTCGGTGTGAATACCCAGAGACAGCGCGGTTGCGTCGAGTCGGACTGGAAAACGATACGTTCGGACGTTCGGGCTTCCCTGAGCTTGGTGAACCGTTTTTTCGTTGGCGGTAAACCAGACAACGGGCATCGGGTGCCCGGCCGGGCGCGGCGTGGCCAATCTCACTTCGACTTCCAATTCGCTCGCCGCGGGCAAGTGGACGAAACGGATATAGGAGTTGCGTGACGTCCAGCGGTAGCCGGGGGTCACGTCGTGTTCGTGGCCTCGAAATCCGGAGATGAAACCTCGCTCGTAGCGACCCTCGAAATCCGCCACCGCCTCCTGCGAACCCCGATAGATTCCAAGGGCAAAAGCGGCGGCCACCAAAGGAGGCAAAAGAAATGGGAGCAGACGTGAAAACGGAATGGGTGGTGGCATTGACACTGGGAGGATCGTACAATGTTAAGAGTTTCAAGTCATTCAGTTCAATTCCGGGAAGCAGGTTCCGCACACACGAAGTTGGGCGCGAACGGTCCAGTCAAAACACATATTGGCTCCGTGATGAGAAAAAAACACATTTTTGGACTGGTTCTTCTGAGCACTCTCCTGATCGTGGCTCTGGGGTGCGACGGACAGTCGTCGAATCGGGTCATTGTCCTCGGCTTGGACGGGATGGATCCGCGGGCGATTGATCTATTGATGTCGGAAGGCAAGCTGCCCAACTTCGCCCGGCTGCGCCAAGAAGGCTCCTACGGGACCCTGCTCAGCAGCAAACCGATGTTGAGCCCACTGCTCTGGACGACCATGGCAACGGGAAAGCCGCCGACCGAACACGGCATCGGTCATTTCGTAGCCGTAAACGACGCCACTGGAGAAAGCTTGCCCGTGACCAGCGAGATGCGCCGGGTCAAGGCGGTGTGGAACATCTTGTCCGATCTCGGAAAAAAAGTTGCGGTCGTGGGATGGTGGGCCACCTGGCCGGCCGAGGAGGTCAACGGGGCCATCGTCAGCGATCATACTTGCTATCACTTTCTTTTCCGTCAGGGGCAGACGGGTGCCAAGGACAACAGGGGTATCACCTATCCGCCCGAGCTATAGGATAGGATCGAGCCCTTGGTGCGCCGTCCCGACGAAATCACCATGGAAGAGGCGAGTCCTTTCATTCAAGTTAGCTCGGATGAGTTTGCACGTCCCTTCGATTTCAACGCGGATGTGAGTCACTTCAAGTGGGCCCTCGCAACCGCGGATAGCTATCGGGGGATCGGTCTCGATCTGTGGAAGAGGGAACGTCCCGATCTTCACATGGTCTTCATTGAGGCTACCGACTCCGTCTCCCATCTTTTCGGGCATCTCTTTCGCGCCGGGGAATTGCACGGTGAGCTTGCCGAGCAACAGAAAAAGTACGGGCAAGCGGTGGAAGAAATGTACCTCTATGCCGATCGTCTGGTCGGAGAGTACCTGAACGTCATGGATGACGACACGACCTTGATCGTCTTGTCCGATCACGGATTCCAGCTGGGAGCTTCCCACAATGATCCGAGTAAGACTCGAGACATGAGACGGGTCAGCGAGAAGTACCACCGGATGGAAGGCATCATCTACATGTACGGCAAGGGTGTGAAACGCCATGGCCGGGTCGAGCAGGCGAAGCAGATCGATATTGCACCGACTCTGTTGTCTCTTCTCGGTGCGCCGCAGGCGAAGGATATGCCGGGAGGCGTACTCGCGGAGGCGCTCGAAAACTACGAGCCGGGGACCGAGGTTGCCTCCTACGAGACCTCCGGGACCCCGGTGGCCACCGGAGCCAAGGGCAGCGCCGTCGATTCCGAAATCATGAAGCATCTTCAGGCTCTAGTTTACGTGGGTGACAGCAGCTCACCTCAAAGCGAGAGGAATCTTGCCGCTTTACATTTCGAGGCGGGACGCTTCGAGGAGGCGGCGGAAATCTACTCTCGTCTCGTGGAGACGAACCCGCAGGACGGATCGCTTCGAACCCAGTCTGGCGGGTGCGCTCGGTGCGCTGGGTCGTTTCGACGACGCCGAGGAGCAGCTCAGAGAGTCGATCGAGCAGCGGCCTTTGAACTCCGAGGCCTATCACAATCTGGCAGTGATTCAAGAACGCCGTGGAAATCGCGAGGACGCCGTCGAGCAGTATCGGACCGCGCTACGGTACAACCCGCAGTACGATCCTTCACGAAAGGCGCTCGTTCGATTGACCGGCTCGGCACAGGTGCGAGCAGCGCGAGACGAGAACGAAAAACGTGCCTGGGAGCTGGCCGAGGAAGCCGGTAAGGCGGCTCGTAGCGGGGACTACCTCCAGGCCACGAAGCTACTCGACGACGCCGAGAAGATGGCTCCCCGCAGCGTTGTCGTTCATCAATACCGATCGAATGTGGCCTATCTCAGGGGTGACACGGCCGGTGCCGTAGCGGCGCTCAAAAAAGCACTCGAGATTGAACCGGACAACGCTTTGTTCAAGACCAACCTTCAGCGACTCCAGCAACAGGTGGAAAAAACGAAGAAGTAGACGAGTTTCGAAACAAAGCCGAGTACCTATTTGAAGCCCGATCCCGCCTTTAAGCCGTCCGGCGTCCAAGATCTTCTGTGCGTCGGTATCGGAGTAGCGGTCTTCGTCGTCTACGCGATTGGAGCGTGCCGGACGATCTATGTAGGGGACAGCGGCGAGCTGGTCGCAGCAGTCTACACGCTCGGCATACCTCACCCCAGTGGTTATCCGCTCTACGTCCTTCTGGGGAAGTTGTGGACGATCCTCGTGCCGTTGGGGTCCATCGCCTTCCGCATGAGCCTTTTCAGCGCTGTTTGCGCGGCGGCCACGGTCGGTTTGCTGTGCCGACTGTGTCGCGGGTGGGGACTGTCCGCCGTTGCTTCGGCGGGGGCGGCGCTTCTCTTAGCGTTTAGTCCCAGTTTCTGGTCACAGGCCAACGTCCAGCGGGTTTACAGCCTGAACGCCCTTTTCGTCATTGGGGTCACTTCCGTTGCTTTCGCGTGGTCGCGTGAAAGGAAGGGTTTGTATTTCGGCCTTTGTTTTTTTCTTTGCGGGCTCGGTGCCTGCAACCATACCTATATGGCCGTGTACGCCGCGGCGCTCTTCGTTTTCTTTTCGTGGTCCGTTCCGGCGTTGTTGAGGAAACCGCGCACCTTCGTTATCGCGCCACTCAGCTTCGCAGCCGGACTCGTCCCCTATCTGTATCTACCCTTGCGCTCTCGGATGAACCCGCGGCTCGATTGGGGTGATCCAGAGACGGTGTCGGCCTTCCTGGGTGTGGTCCTTCGCCGTAATTTTTGGGATAGGGCTTGGTTCGAAACACCTTCCGATTTTTTCGTCGTTGCTTTGGACTATCTGCGTAGCTTGGGCGGCGAGCTTTTCTGGGTCGGGACAGTGTTTGCCGCCGTTGGTCTGGTTGTAGGGTGGAAACGGCGCTGGCCGGTATCCCTTCCCCTTCTGGTGATGGCTTCCAACCTTTCCATCCTTGCCATTCACGGTTCGCGTAGCGATATCTTCATTTGGCATCGCTATTACATCCCTTCTTATCTCATGGCTGCGTTGCTCGCGGCTCTGGGCTTTCAAGCGCTTTGGGAGAGATTGTCCGGTCGTATGAAGATGTTGCCGCTCGTTCTTCCCTTGATTGGACTGGGGATTGGGTGGAAAAGCTTTGATCGGAGCCGTTACCGAATCGCGGAAGACTTCAGTCGAACACTGTTCAGCACGCTCGCGCCGGGAGCACACTTGAGCGCCACCGACGACAACATTCTCTTCGTTCTCATGTACCTCCACTTGGTGGAGGGAGCTCGACCGGACGTCAATCTCATCCTTCAGGGGGTGGACCAAGACCTGCCGCCGCTCCGATTCAACCCCGATCGGGAACCCCTGTTCTTCACACATCATCCCAACTGGAACGTTCCCACACTCGAAATCGTTCCGGTCGGTCTGACCTTCCAGACTATTCGTGCCGGCCAACCGCCGCCTGAGCCGGTCGTTCCCAAGTCGGAGCTCGACGGAGAGCGGGACCGAAGGGTGCCCAAGGACTATCTCACGCAGAACCTTATCGGCCACTTTCACTTCATGCTGGGAACCACGTTCGAGAAAATCGATTGGTTGCGGGCCTCGCGGGGGTTCGAAGCCGCAAAAGCGTCAGCTCCGTCGAATGACGTCCTCTTTTATAACCTCGGTTTGATCTATCGTCGTAACGGACTCTACGACGAAGCTCTCGACGCCTTCGAGCGGTCCCACGTTATCAACCCCCGCCACATCGCCGGGAAAGGACGCGTCGAAGCTCAGGAACGGGTCGAAGAAGTTCGGAGGGAGCTCGAACGACTGAAACGGATGGAGTCTCGTCTGTCGGATGAGCTCGAGAGACGGGGGATCACGCCGGAGTCAACCGCCTACCATTCCGCCATGGCACAGCTACTCGATGCCGCAAACGAGCCGGCGGCCGCCCACGGGCAACGGCTCCGGGCTTTGATGTTCTCGATGGAGTGATCTCGAGCTCTATGAAGGTCTCTGTTTACTTGTCGAGACGAAGGCAGCTGGCCGTCGGGCTCGTCGGTCTCGTAGCATTCATCGTGAACGCTGCGATCTCCTTGTCCGTCCGAAGGCCCGAGCCCGCGTTTCACGACGAGTTCAGCTACCTGCTGGCTGCGGATACCTTTGCCTCGGGCCGACTGACCAATCCTACCCACCCGATGTGGCCTCACTTCGAGAGCTTTCACATCCTTCATCGCCCCACCTATCAGTCGAAGTACCCTCCGGCGCAAGGACTCTTTCTAGCCGCTGGTCAAGTGGTGGGTGGTCATCCGATGGTGGGGCTCTGGCTGATGATGGGTCTCGCCTGTGCGGCCCTCACCTGGATGCTCCAGGGCTGGATGCCGGCCCGATGGGCGTTCCTGGGGGGACTGATCGTTTCGTTTCATCCTTTTGTGGTGTCCTGGTGGGGCCAAACGTACTGGGGAGGTGCGGTCGCCATGCTGGGGGGCGCGCTGGTCTACGGTGCGCTTCCCCGACTGAGGCGCAAGGTCCGCGTTCGCCACGGCCTTTTGATGGGACTGGGGTTGGCGCTGCTTGCCAATAGTCGGCCGTTCGAAGGTTTCATTGCAAGTTTGCCCGCCCTGGTGCTTCTTTTCGTTGTCCTGCTCGACCGGAGGAAGCGCCTCGGCGGTTCGATTCGGAATTTGTGGTTTCCGCTCGTCGCCGTCGGCCTGGCGGCGGCGGCTTGGATGGGCTACTACAACTACCGAGTTACCGGCGATCCTCTGGTATCTCCCTACCGTGTGTGGCTCGATACCTATCAGAGTCCCGATACGGTTCATCAGCATCAGGAGCTTGCCGAGTACCAAGGATCCCCCGATATCACCGTCACTCAAAAACTGCGCCGGATTCGCGCGTTTTATTTGCCGGTTCCTCTACTCGTTCCGCTGGTTATGCTGCCTTGGATGTTGAGAGATCCCCGGATTCGATTCGCTCTTCTCGTGAGCACCGTGGTGATTGCCGTTGTCGTCGCCGGTTCGAGAGGATGGCCGCATTACACAGCGCCGGTGGCCTGCCTGATTTTCATGGTGGTTGCCAGAGGACTCGGATACGTTTACGCCTGCCGCAGACGTTCGGGACCCTATCGTTGGCTGCTCATCGGCGCCGTCGCGGCGGTCGTACTGGCAAATGCGTTCTCGCTCGTGTCGCATTATGTACGGCAAGAGCCCGCCATATGGTTCCAGAGCTGGAGCTTGGCTCGTGCCCGCATGCTGGATGTGCTCGTGAGCGACGATCGGCCTCATCTTGTCGTGGTCCGATACGCACGGACTCACGACGTGCACCGCGAGTGGATTTACAACCGAGCGGATATCAACGGAGCAAAGGTCGTGTGGGCTCGGGAAATGCAACCCGAGGAAAACCGGAAACTCTTTGACTACTTCCAATATCGAAGAAGGTGGCTTCTCGAGGCAGACGCAAATCCTCCGCGGTTGACACCGTATCCATCGATGCCCTGAGGTTTGGTTGTTCGGAGGGGGTGACGATCGTTGAGCTTTAATTCTTTCGATTTTCTCTATTTTCTCCTTATCGTTTACGCGTTCTACCTTGTTCTCCACCGCCGCGCCCAAAATCTATTCTTGCTGGTCGCGAGCTATTTCTTCTATGCTTACTGGGACTGGCGTTTCCTTTCTCTCGTAATTGCATCCACCCTTACGGACTATTTCTGCGGTCTTGCCATCGATCGTGCCGAGCTCGAGGGCAAACGCCGCTTTTTCCTATTCATCAGCATCGTCGTCAATTTGGGCATCTTGGGCTTTTTCAAGTATTTCGGTTTTTTCCTCGACAGCTTCCAGCGAGTAACAGTGTGAGTAGATAGGCGGCTATCAAACCAAGGTGGGCGACCTTCTTCCGAAGCGGGCCGGCTAGGTATTTCCGCGGGTATTCCCCGTTCAGAAAAGTCATGCTTTGGGTTAGTCGGGAGTCAGAATCACCGAATTCAGCGGAACGAAGTCATACTCCATTCCACTACGGTTTTCCCAAAAAGTAAACCGCCGCGGAATCGAACAATGGAACTGCTGGTGTGTGGGCAAAATCCTACGCCGAATAAGGTGAATCTTCCCCTAATCCAGATCACTGCCTGTTCTACCGCTTTCCAGTAATATTCGTGCCGGTCCAAGAGTCGAGAGGGAGTTGAAAAATGAGTCGTAGAGTGAGTTTGCGCTCTTCATGTCGTGTTCATGTTGTGCTGTTGCTCGGGTTGGTTTTGGTCTTTTGCCAGGTTGCGGGTGGTCGCGCGGCTTCTGGAGACGAGATTGTTTCGACTTCGGATCGTCCGTTTGAACCCGCACACACCTTCCGACTTTTCTCGCTGGAGTACGGCCATCGGGATCTCGCATACCCATTGGTAACAGAATTTTGTTAATCACCCTAGGCCCCTAGGCTGGGTAATGAAGAAGTAGGCGGATATAATGACTCTGCTGCTTGGGCGAAGTTGACATCCTGGGATCCGGAGAAATCGGTTAGCTGGGAAGACAAGCGCGCGGCAGCCTTTGGCGCGGGCCGAGGCCTGTAGCTCTATGATTCCATGAATTGGAGCAAGATAACGAGCTGGGATCCCGGAGGACATGGAGGCTGTTGCGCCAACTCCATAACGTCTGGCATTGTCCACTTACGGTTGGTTTTTCTGCTTCTTTTTCTTGGGTAATTGCCCGGGCGATTGCTGAGCAGGGTTGGGGATCTGTCGGCCAAAGGCGTCCAGCGTCGGAAACGGAGAGACTTGCCCACTGCCGGGGGAAGCTTGCTCTCCACCGAACCCGGACAGATTACCGGTCTCGGGCGGTAAAGAAGCTGCCGGGCTGTTGGGATCCATACTCTCACCCTGGGCTTTTCCGGCCGGTTCCATGGCAGGGCTCTGACCGAAAGCCTGGTCCACAGGCGGCATTTCTCCGGACCAATCGTCGGCTTCAGGACTATCGAACGGATCCTCGTCCAGGGGTGGCTTATCGTCAGGATCGTCCAACGGAGGAGCATCCGAATCAGTTTCTCCCTCGGGATCATCTCCCCGCCCCGACTCCATGGCTAAATCCGCACTCTGATCCACTAGTGCAATGTCATCATTAGTAGTGATGCGATTGCTTTCATTTTCAAGGGCAACTGACCTAGTGGAAGAGCTCGTCCCGAGACCTGAATCCCCATCCCCTATGTACAGTCTAATAACTCTTTTCCCATCAGAGAGATCGAGGAGCCAGGTGTAATTCAACCCACTCCCATCGAGAAGGCTCTCTATCGCGGAACCTACAGGCTGAGCTTCGATATCTGCAGAAAGCCGGACGTCCTTGGCAGACTCCTCCAGAAATAGCTCCATATCCATGGCCGCTCTGATGCGCTCAAAAACCTCTCCAAGAGGAGTATTCACGAAACGCAGCGTCAGTCGGCCGCCGTCGTAGGAAACCAAGGGAGAGTCGTTCTGCAGAGCATAGACCGACTGGGCCGTGAAAACGGAAATGACTATTAGCAGGACCTTAAGATAAGTCCTCATTTTAAAGCCAGGCTAGCACTCTTTCCTTTTTCGGTCAATAAGCGTCAGCTTAAGCAAGGCAACTCCTAAATAATGCGTTTGAGCTTAACTGGAATGCGCAATAATAAGGATAGGAAATCCATAGCAGGGGACTCTGCGGCAAAGCCACATGTTTCGCCTCCCCGACGCTGGCCACCAGTGTTGTTGCGGTGAAAATAACGTGACGCGTGCAGATAAGGGAATATGTGGGCCGTTTGAGCCTCAATCTTGATTTATGGATTCTCTGGAAGACGATATCGCTCGTTTATGCGGCAAGCGGCGTTCGTGTTGATACTGCGGAGGACCTTGAGGATTTGGACATGGAGCGGGCGCAAACTCGTGCAAGTTGAGATGGAGATCAAATCGTTGACCATAACCGATTTTGCGGATGCAGTTCGTCTGCATCAAGCGTCCTTTCCTCGGAAAGAGATTGAGCGCACCATTTTCGGCGGCAAGAATATTGTGAATTTTTTGCAAAATCTTACCATGCATGCTGGCACGACTGGCGGACACCAATTTATAGGGTCCTTCCAAAAGGGCCGTCTTGTCGGCTACAGCTACATCCGCTTGATCGATGAAAGCTGCCATTTGAACTATATTTGTGTCGATCAAGATTTCCGTAAACAGGGGATAGGGATCGGTTTGATGCAAGCATGGCGGGCCATTGGTGAAAGATATAACAAGAGCCTGTGGTCTTTGGATGTGAAGGCGGACAAGGGCGCTCTTATTCGCTGGTATGAAGGCTTCGGCCTACGTACCACCCATGAAAGTTACATCTATGAAGTGGTTCAAGCAGGCATGAAAGACCAAGCAGTGCCACTGCACTTCATACCGGACTGGGCCCAGGCAGAGGCTTTTCAGGAAGCATACGGATTTTCGCGTTTCACACTGCATGTCAAAAACCATGGCCGCTATGATATTCGCCGCATTGGTGACGATATACTGATCGCAGAATCGATGCTTAGGGAAGGCGTCATTCACGCTCTGAAATCGTTGTTTCCCGGCGCTCGACTATTTGTGCAGTCCCCCGAGGCCCTTGATGATGACCGCTATAGTTTTGCGGCAAAATCAGTGCGCATGTGCACACCTACATTGGAGCTAAACGGGCCTTAAATAACAAGGACGGATGCACAAGAATTCGATATTCGATTTGATTATTTGTGATCATAAGACAAGCTGGTAGACCCCAATGCGGGGTACGAATATAACTTCACCCGTGCCTACAGTAGAATCGAATCGCGGCGGACGTTTCGCTGGGTAACGACGAAACCGGCTTGGATGAGAGAGAAGGTAGCATACATCGTGCCAAGGTTTTGCACAAAGAGCGCAACCTGTTTGTGCTACCTTCCGAAAGAGCTCAAGGAACAGGCGCAATCCGCACTGAGGGCGGCGTGGCAGTTGCCGGCGGAAAAGGGCAAGGCCCATCTCGAGAAGTTGGCCCGGTGGTTGGGGGACGAGTATCCCGCGGCAGCAGCTAGTATCGCTCATCCTCGAAGCAATGCTTGAGGAAGCTTCCGGCACCGACGAGATGGCGGCCATGGAGAAAGCGAGCTGGAGTTCTATGTTCGGAGCCGCCACGGACCTTCAACTACGTTTGGGGCATTACCTGCCAAGGTACCAGACGATCATTCAAACTCTAAAAGGAAAATAGGTCAATGGTTAAATATGAAGAATTTCAAGATCTGGAGAGGATTCATGGAACTCCATTCTACCTATTTAATAAGGAAGCTCTTTTGGAGAATTATAGCGAAATAGAAACTGCATTTCGTAGTAGATATAAAAAATTCATTATTGGCTATTCTTACAAAACCAACTACTTACCTTTTCTTTGCAGATTGATAAGAGAAAAGGGAGGGTATGCAGAAGTTGTGTCACGGCTAGAGTATGACCTTGCCTTGAAAATTGGACAAAACTCTAATGAGGTGATTTTCAATGGCCCAATAAAACAATACGCGGATATAGAACTTGCGATAAATAATCAAAGCATTGTTAATCTTGATTCATGGTATGAATTGGAATATGTAAAAAGATATGCAGAAAGAAACCCCAACAAGTTGATAAAGGTAGGACTCAGAATCAATCTAAGTTTGCGGGACAAAGATGGCGTTTCTCATATTCAGGACGGTTTGGAGGTCGGACGGTTTGGCTTTCCGATAGAAGGTCAAGGTGTAAAAAAAGCCATTTCCTTTTTGGGCAAGAGCGAAAATGTCAGAATAAATTGTCTTCACAGTCATGCGCCAACTACAAGTAGGAGCCTCTGGGTATACGAAACAATAACACACACTCTTTGCGACTTGGCATCAGAACATCTGATGGATTCCATAGAATATATCGATGTCGGTGGAGGAATTTATGGAAAGATTCCGCCGGAAATGCGCTGGAAAGATACACCGTCCTTTGATGATTATGCTGAGGCTATATGTGGAGTCATGAATAGACACCAATGGATAAAGGATAGAACCCCATATTTGATTTTAGAGCCTGGTGTTTCGATGGTTGCCAATACTTTGAGTATGGTGACAAAAGTGGCCGAGGTGAAGAAGATACAAGAAAAGAATTTCGTTGTTGTCGACGGAAGTGTTTATCATATTAAGCCCAGTATGCACAAATTGAACCAGCCTTACAATGTAGTTAAGAAAATAGATACGGAAATCAACGAAACTGTTAGTGTGGTTGGTTATACTTGTATGGAAAAAGACTGCTTATTAGAAGATATAACAACAAAGAAAATTGAAAAAGGAGACTTTATTAAAATAGACAACGCGGGAGCCTATACGATTGTTTTGACTCCTCCATTTATCAATTCGGCTCCACCTATTCTTGTAAAGGAAAATAGCAATTATATACTAATAAGGAATAGACAATCGTTTGAAGATCTATTTAGAAATTATGTTTTCTAAATGATATAGATGAAAACCATTTAGGGGTAGATGGGCTTGATAAAATCTGGTGTGTTAAGCGAGCTTCGAGAAATACAATGAATATTTTATTGACATCCGGTGGGCGAAGAAACTACCTCGTTCATTATTTTCGGGAAGCTCTCGCGGGTCGAGGCCGTGTTTTTGTAGCCGATGCATCTGCAGATGCATCGGCCCTCCAAGAGGCTGATCAAGCGTTTGTCGTTCCGCCGGCTTCTGACCGGTCCTATATCGACCACGTTCTTCATATCTGTCAAAAACATGGTGTTCGCTTGCTTTGCTCTTTGAATGATTTAGAACTGCCCGTTCTTGCGCAGCATCGAAACAGTTTTCTCGAGAACGGAACCATACCGGTGGTTTCGTCACTAAAAGTGGTCGAAACGTGCTTCGATAAATGGGCCACCAATCATTTTTTAAGAAAGATCGGACTCACTCCACCTAGGACCTATGTCACCCTTGGCGAAGCCCGGAGTGGGCTCGCAGGGGATCTGTCCTTTCCTTTAGTTATCAAACCAAGATGGGGGACAGCATCAATTGGCATTGAGTATCCGGAGGACATGGAAGAACTGGAGGTGACCTATCGACTGGCAACTATTCGTCTCATGCGAAGCTTTCTTGCTGGAGTCAGCTCAAAGGATTGGGATCGATGCGTGCTGATTCAAGAACGATTGGGTGGGGAAGAATTCGGTCTGGATATTGTCAACGACCTGAGTGGGAGGTATGTGACTACATTTGTAAAACGCAAGCTTGCCATGCGGGCCGGTGAAACCGACAAGGCCGTCACAGTCGCGCATGAGGCCCTCGAAGCAATTGGCAAAAGGATAGGAAAAACCCTAGGCCACGTTGGTAATCTTGATTGCGATGTGTTTGTATCTGGTACTGATTGCTATGTGTTAGAAATGAATCCAAGGTTTGGGGGGGGATATCCTTTTTCCCATGAGGCGGGAGCTAATCTCCCGGCTGCGATGATCGCATGGGCAAAAGGTGAAATACCTGACCCAAAATGGCTGGCAATCGAGTCGGGCGTGGCATCAGCTAAGTGCGACAGCCTTGTAGTTATCAAAATTGTTGATCCTTAGGGATCACCAAGAAAGAGATTCCGCTATACGATGGCCAAGTATCTCGTTAGCGCCGAGAGATACTTCCTGGAGCGCGAGCAACAGAACGTATGCGGCGTGGGTTTTGAAAACAGGGAGCGATAGTCATGCCTTCTTGCACCGAATGCATGATGTTGGTGAACAATGAGTGTTCAGCTTATCCGGTGCTCCAGGCAATGTTAGGTAGGCCGCTACCTACATCGCCTCTGGGAGGATGCATCCTACCAATTGTGCGAGGTTATCTGCACTTGATTAAAGAGGGGATGCACGTCCTGGAGATCGGTTGTGGCTCTTGGGATATAATTAAACGCCATTGTGAAAACGTTGGAGCGCACTATGAGGGAATTGATACACAGACCGAGTATTTTGGAAAAAAAACAGTTGCCACACGCATGGAGAACTTAGCGGAGTTATCTTTTGCGGACGAGCACTTCGATTTGCTTATTGGTAATCAATCGATGGAACATTGGGCCGAAAACGGGTGTACATTGAAGTGGGGGCTGTATCAATGTTTCAGGGTGTGCAAGGATGGGGGCAAGGTATTGCTAAACGTTCCCATTCACTTCCATGGCACTCGCATATTCATGCTGGGGAATCTCAAGCAACTAAGAAAACTGTTATCCCCGTTTTCTTCACAAATTTCATTTCACAAATGGGGCCATATAGCAAAGCCTCTCCAGCCTGTGTTTCCTTTTCCAGGCTACTGGATGCTGCGTGACAAGCCTGCATATATACTCGATGTATCGGCCGTAAAAAATCTGCTCTTGGCAGATCGTAACAATAACCGTTGGGCCACTAGTGGAAGGTTGGCTCAACTCTTGACACATCCTTTCTCTTTCAATCTCTATCGCTTGCTGTGCAAGATCGGGCTCATCTAGGAGCTAGCGCAACGCGAACAATCACTGCCTCGACAGGTCGTCAAGGATTCTCACTTGGCTGGAAGAAGGAAATTGTATCAATAATACCGAAAAACAGTCTCACGATAGAGATGCCACGTGCTGGTGGCTCTGTGGGCTGACGTAATGCCGGCCAAAGAGCAAGTTACAGGGGGAGGTATGGTCAAGCTCCAAGGCACTGGGCCCCTGACTCTCCGCAAGAATTTCGTTTGGACATTCGTGGGCAACAGTGTCTACGCAGTCTGCCAGGGTGGCATTGTAGTTGTCCTCGCAAAGCTCGGAACGCCTGAGATGCTAGGCCAGTTTGCCCTGGGACTTGCGGTCTGCGCGCCGGTGATCACTTTTACCAACCTCGCGCTCCGACCCGTGCAGGCAACAGACGCGCGTCAAGAAAAGCAATTTGGGCACTATCTAGCCCTCAGGCTTGTGACCGTACCACTCGCGCTCATGATGATAGCGGTTATCGTTCTAGCAGTCGGTTACGCGCGCAATACCGCCCTGGTCATCCTTGTCGTGGGCGTCGCCAAGGCTCTCGAGTCGGTGAGCGACGTCTTCTATGGGCTCCTCCAGCAGCACGAGCGAATGGACCGGATCGCCAAGTCGATGATTGGGAAGGGGCTATTGTCATTGGTGGCGCTGACAATTGGAGTCTATCTAAGTGGGCGACTTGTGTGGGGCGTGGCCTCGCTGGCTGCTGCCTGGGCGCTGGTTCTTCTTCTCTATGATATGCGGAGCAGTGCCCTCCTCTTGACGGCAGCTCCGAGGGGGGATACTAGCATGTCATCAACCCACCTGCGACCGCTGTGGGAGCGATCGGCCTTGATTGGCTTGGCGAAGTTATCTCTTCCCCTTGGTTTTGCAACGATGCTGGTTTCTCTCAACGCGAACGTTCCCCGATACTTCATCGCGCACATTTTGGGCGAACGTGAACTCGGGATCTTTGCGGCTATGGCTTACTTTCAGATGCCAGGCCTTGCAGTGGTGAACGCGTTAGCGCAAGCCGCAAGCCCGCGACTCGCAAAGTACTATTCGCACGGCAACAGCGTAGCCTTCCGCAAATTGCTACTCAAGCTGGTAGGGATAGGCGTATTGTTGGGTGGAGTGGTTGTTCTGATGGCCTTGGCTGCTGGGCGGGAGCTCTTGACTCTTCTATATCGCCCTGAGTACGCAGAACATACGAATGTGTTTGTATGGTTGATGGTGGCAGCGGCGATAGGGCATGCCGGCTCCTTCTTGGGTTATGGCGTTACTGCGTCTCGCTACTTCAAGATACAGCCTTTCATTCTCCTCATTTCCGTTGTCTTTACCACAACACTCTGTCTTCAACTTATACCGTTGCACGGCCTATTAGGGGTAGGATGGCTAGTGGTATTTGTTGCGTGTGTGCAGAGCATTGCATTAATTTTAGTCATTTTTCACGCACTCCAAGCCTTGAACAAGAAAATGTCCATTGGTACAGCGAGGTTCGGAAATGGGTAGCGGTTTTTTCTCTGCCCGTTTACTCCGAATAAAAGGCCGAACCTGGGATACTGGGATAAAAAGGCAAATTATTGAAATACGATTATGCTGTTACAAGTTGAATGTTACAGGAGCGTGATGGGTTGAGATTCTGCCGCTAGACACTCGGGGGGAAACAGGCCATGGCGATCCGTATCTTGCATGTTGTAGGTGTTATGAACCGGGGCGGTGCCGAAACCTGGCTAATGCACGTTTTGCGTCATATCGACCGTGAGCGGTTTCGGATGGACTTTCTCGTGCACAGCACGCAACCGGGCACCTATGACCACGAAATCCATACTCTTGGTTCGTCTGTCATCCCCTGCCTGCATCCATCTCGGCCCTGGGCTTATGCTCGCAACTTCAAGAAAGCCCTGCGGGAGCACGGACCATATGATGTTATCCATAGCCATGTCCATCACTACAGCGGTTACCTACTTCGGTCTGCCCATCGGAATGGCGTGCCTGTGCGCATCGCCCACAGCCATGTCGATTCTTCGGCGTCGCAGCAAAATGCGCGATTTATCAGGCGCTTTTACTTGGCGCTGATGAAGCGATGGATTTCGCGTTACGCAACGTCTGGCATCGCAGCCAGTAGAGAAGCTGCGGCATCCTTATTCAGCCCAACCTGGGAGGCTGACTCGCGCTGGCGGGTGCTCCACTATGCGATTGACCTTGCGCCCTTTCAGGCCGTTGTCGATCGGGAAGCCGTTCGTTCCAGGTTGCACATTCCTCCCGGTGCTTTTGTGATTGGGCATGTGGGAAGATTTCACGAACAGAAGAACCATCTATTCCTAGTAGATATCGCAGCAGACGTAGCCAAGCTTGAGCCGAAAATGTGTCTCTTGCTGGTCGGGGAGGGGCGTCAACGCGCGGCCATCGAAAAATCGGTGGCCAGGACGGGCCTGGGCCACCGCGTTGTCTTCACAGGTGCGCGAGCTGATGTACCCTATTTGATGCTGGGTGCCATGGATGTTTTTCTTCTGCCATCGCATTATGAAGGTTTGCCCTTGGTGGGATTGGAAGCGCAGGCTGCGGGTTTGCCTCTGATCCTATCCGATGCAATTACGCCTGAAATAGGCGTGGTGCCTATTTTGGTGAGGAGGCTATCTCTCGCGCAGCCTGCCTCTTTCTGGGCACAGACTGCCCTAAAACTGCGGCATATTAAGAGTGACATCGTCCAACGGGAAGCCCTTGCTACAATGGAAAAAAGCCCTTTTAACATCGCGTCTAATGTAGGAGCGCTTGAGGACGTCTACGGTGCGAGTCGGCGTAAATAAGCATTCGGACCACAGTGCTGGTCCCTTGCTCGTCGTATATATTCAGAGTTTAGTTCTGCTCCTTTTGATATTCTTTGTTGCACTTTGCATGCACGACGTTGACCTCTTCACCGCCACCTCCACGATATACGCTATTTGTGCTCTCCTGGTTGCGTTGTTCATCTGGTCGTTGTGGTCGTGGAAAGCCGTGACTAAGAGGCTGTTTGACCCTTATATCCTATTCTTGGGTACAGCAACGCTGTTCAATGGAGGACATGCTTTCCTGGAGGTTTTTGGTCTTAATGAGAACGGTATTCTGCAGGGCAGTTTCTCAGATCAAATCGTTGTGGAGACATTGTTTCTCGTCATCCTCGGGCTGGCATCGTTTCACTATGGTGCATTGGTTAGTGTGACGATAGGCAAGATTAACTTCTCGAAGGAAAGTCCAGTAAAAAAACCCGGAGTATCAACGGCCCGTTGCATTCGTTTGATTGGGTGGGGATTATTTGCAGTATCATTCCTGCCTGCTCTATTTCTTCTGAGCGACTCGGTGATCCTCGTTCTGTCTTCCGGTTATTTTGCGCTTTACGAACAGGAAGTTGTGACCGGATTCAACGCTTGGCCCCGAATTCTGGCTGCTTTTCTCATCCCCGCTACTCTATTTCTGCTTGCTGGAAGTGGTAAACGGTCGAACCTGACTAGTGTAACTACAATTATCCTTCTGAGTTACGTAATCATGATGTTCTTCTTGGGCTGGAGAGGAAGGGCCATGAGCACTCTAATTGCCTACTCATGGCTTTGGCATCGTATTGTCCGGCCAGTGCCAAGAACAGTTCTGCTGAGCATAAGCTTGGTGATGTTTATTGCTGTGCTTCCGGTCATTGGAATCACAAGGAGCATTGTGGGTGAACAGCGCTTATCTGTTGCTTTCTTTTTAGATGCCTATGCTTCGATTGAAAATCCCACCATTGCTCTGATATCGGAGATGGGGGGGTCTATGGGAACTGTCGCACGTACCCTAGAGTTGGTGCCGGCCGTCCGTGACTTCGACATGGGTCTGGGATATTTGTATGCGTTACTGACGGCTTTCCCAAACCTTTTCTGGGATATCCACCCAACCATCGCACGGGGTACGGCTAGTGGCTGGTTGGTCTGGGAGGTGGCCCCTTACACTGCTTCACGAGGTGGTAGCCTGGCCTATTCATTTATTGCTGAGGCCTATCTCAACTTCGGGTGGGTTGGCGCGCCGTTAGCCCTTGGCTTAATGGGCTTTCTTTTCGGGAATTTTGTCTCGGGAGCGGAAAAGTCGGGGGACCCGGCAAAACGGGCTATGGTCGCTTCGTTCTTGAGTTTCTTTCTGATGTTCGCGCGTTCCGAGTCCGCTGATGTCGTTCGCCCGTTGCTGTGGTATGCCCTTCTTCCATATCTTGCGGTTCGCGTGGCGGAGCGCCTGATCAAAAAATCTGGCACCCATCCAACTGTGCCAATCTGGTTGAGACATGGGAGGTAGGTAAAATTAGAGTAGAGGTTGTAACCCTGTGAACCTCGCCGTGGTGCTTGAGTCCCGTTTTGATCGTACACCGGATGGGGCGGTGTGGACAGGGACTGTGTTCACGCATCACTTTTGGAGGCGCTACCTAGAGGTTTTCGACCGCGTAATCGTGGTGGCGCGAGTCCGTGAAGTACAATCGGCAACACCTAGCTGGGAACGCGCCGATGGCAAGGACGTTTCTTTTGCAGCAGTGCCACACTACCTTGGGCCCTGGCAATACTTGATTCGCGTTCGGCAGGTGCGGCGCGCTGCTAAAAATGCTATCGCGCCGAACGATGCTGTCATACTGCGAGTTGCCTCGCATATTGCCTCACCCATCGCACGGCTTTTGAGCATGGTCGGCCATCCCTACGGCCTTGAGGTCGTCGGCGATCCATACGATGTCTTCGCACCTGGAGCCGTCAAACACCCAATGCGACCGTTCTTTCGCTGGTGGTTCTCCAAGCAGTTGCGGCGTCAATGTGCCTCGGCGTGTGCGGTCGCGTACGTCACCAAAGACGCCTTGCAGCGCCGGTACCCGCCTACAGCGGCAACTTATTCGACCCACTATTCGGATGTTGTGTTACAGGATGATGCTTTTGCCACTGTGCCTCGCCGTGCCAACAGTGATAATGTACCAGGGAGATTCAGCTTGTTAATTGTCGGTTCACTGGCTCAGCTTTATAAGGCTCCAGATATACTAATCAGCGCTGTAGGCGCCTGCATACGTGATGGATTGGATCTGGATTTGAAAATTGTTGGTGATGGTAAACACCGAGCGGAAGTAGAGGCGCATGTAAAGACCTTGGGCTTGAGCGACCGGGTGAACTTCCTTGGCCAGTTGCCAGCGGGTGAAAGCGTGCGAGATCAATTAGACAAAGCCGACCTGTTTGTCTTGCCTTCGAGGACGGAGGGGCTGCCCCGTGCAATGATCGAGGCAATGGCCCGCGCGTTGCCTTGCATTGGTACAACCGTGGGTGGCATCCCAGAGTTGCTCACATGTGAGGATATGGTTCCGCCTGGGGACACTGAGACACTGGCGCAGAAGATCCGAGAGGTAGTAATCGATCAAGAACGAATGGCTCGAATGTCAGCGCGTAATTTGAGGAAGGCAAAAGAATACCACGAGGAGCATCTACGCGTGCGCCGCAGGGAGTTTTATCGCTACGTTAGAGAAAGAACAGAGGCTTGGCTCGCGAAAGATGGCGGGAGACGTTGATTTTTGGATCTGGGTGATCGGGTATCTTCCGACGCGAGTGCAAAACATGCCGCAGAACCACTAGGGATCTGGCTGTACCTTCCAGTTCTCATTTTGTTCTGCCTTTTGTTTTTTGAATACGCGCACAGGTATTATTTCAGGCGAGTCCCTTTCGCCGCGGCCATGTTCTACGGGAAAGAGAAGATCCCAATCGTACACAACTCAATCGACTTACTGATCTTCGGAATCGATCGATTCCAGGCAAGTCCTTTTGGGGCCAGGAGGATATACGATACCTGGGCGGGTTATGACAGCCAGAAGGGCCCCGGGAAGGATGGAAGCAAACGGCACAGCGCATGGACTGGAATCAGGGGTAATGAGATGGCGGAGAATAATCGATCAGAGACTTGGCGGCGTGGTGGAAAGCCGAGGCATGATTCGCAATGATCTGAGAAAGCGGCTCGCGGGAATCGAGGGACGACTCGGGCGTAAGGTGAAAGTGGCTCACCTCGTGACGGCGCGGACTAGCTTGAGTCTCCTTCTCGAACGTCGGCTCCAGATCCTTCGCGAGTACGGATTCGAAAACACAGGCCTGTCCGGAGACGTGGACTGGTTTGCGGGCGGTGAATCGGAGGCGTATCGTTTCATCCCGGTGAAGAACCTCACGAGAAAGATGGAACCGTGGTCGGATGCTCGTGCCCTCGTGCATTTGGTGACCATATTGCGTGAAGGGCAGCACGAGATCGTGAACACTTACGGCCCGAAGCCGGGCGCTTTCGGCAGGATTGCCGCTCGTGTGGCCGGAGTGCCGCTGGTGGTGCACACGAACTGGGGGCTTTTGGCCACCGAAAGGAGCTCCTTTTTGAAAAAGGCCTTCGTCCTCGGCGTTGAGGCCGTGGTCGCGCAGTTTGGGGACCGGGTCATGTCGGTCAATCGTGATGATATGATCGCGCTGCGGCGCCTACAGGTGAGAGGGGGGTTTTATGGCGTATCGTATCTCGGCAACGCCTGCGACCTGAATCATTTCGACCCAAGGCTCGTCTGCGTCGAGAAGGTCACGACGATGCGGGAGCGATGGGGCGTCAGTCGAGACGCGCTCATCGTGGGCATGGTGGGGCGCCTTGTCAAGGAAAAGGGAGCAGTCGAGTTCATTGAGGCTGCTCGGTGGTTGGGGCCACGGCACCCCGAGTGCGCTTTCGTTGTCGTGGGACCGGTCGATCCCTACAAAAAGGACCGCGTCGACCCTGAGATGGCGGAGCAGTGGGTCCGGCTCGTAGGATTCGAGTCTGACATGCGGACGGCCTACGCAGCAATGGACATCGTGGTATTGCCGAGCCATCGGGAGGGCTTCCCACGGACCCTCGTGGAAGCCAGCGCCATGTGTAAGCCCATCGTGACCACCGATAGCCGTGGGTGCAGGGAGGCCGTCGATCCTGGGGAGAGCGGGCTGCTCGTTCCGGTGGGGGACAGCCGCGCGCTTTCGGAAGCGATAAGGCGTTTCCTCGTGGATGCGGAATTACGCCTTAGGGCAGGAAACAAGAGTCGTGAGAAGGCGCATCGCGAGTTTGACGAGCATAAGCTTGTGGCCCGAATGGTCGAGGTTTATCTAGAGGGCCTGGAGAGCAAGCTTTTTAAATCATTTCCTAGAAGCAAGGGACCCTAAAGGGAGGGTTCCATCATCAGTCGGCCGGTGGCACGTTCGGAAGCGCTGGTTGACTTTAGAGGGAGGTGGCATGCGAACTCTCATCGCAGGAGTAGATGGATATCTGGGCTGGGCGTTGGCACAGCACCTTGTGAAGCGCGGGCATGAGGTGGCGGGAGTGGATGCCTACTATCGACGCGATTGGGTAGCTGAGATTGGGTCGCAATCGGCCACTCCGATCCGCAGGATGACCGAGAGGATTGAGGCTTTCCGAGAGAACCATGGCAAGAACCTGCTATTCTCGCGTGGAGACCTGGTGGACACGAACTTCGTGATGAACCTCTTCCAGCGGTTCAAGCCGGAGGCCATCGTGCACCTCGCCGAGAATCCTTCTGCTCCGTTCAGCATGATCGACGTCAGTCACGCAATCTGGATCCATAACAACAACCTATCCGGCACCCTCAACATCCTATTCGCTATGCGGGACTTGTGCCCCGAAGCACACTTGGTCAAGCTGGGGACCATGGGTGAATACGGCACGCCTAGCTTAGACATCCCAGAAGGTTTCTTCACCATTACCTACCGGGGTCGTGAGGACACCTTACCATTTCCCCGTCAAGCCGGATCTTGGTATCACCAAACAAAGGTCCACGACTCAAATAACATCATGATGGCATGCCGGCTGTGGGGCATTCGATCGACCGACATCATGCAGGGCGTGGTCTACGGCACGCGCATCGACGCAATGGGCGATGACGAACGGCTTTTAACCCGCTTCGACTTCGATCAATGCTTCGGCACGGCCATCAATCGTTTCTGCGCCCAGTCAGTGATCGGCGAGCCACTCACACCGTTCGGCAAGGGCCGCCAGCGTCGCGGATTCCTTCCACTTCGGGACTCGATGCAGTGTCTGACACTGGCTGTTGAGAATCCACCCGAGTCAGGAGAGTACCGGGTCTTCAATCAGTTTGAGGAGGTCTATGACCTGACGGCACTTGCTCAGAAAGTTGCCAAGGTTGCTAATGAGATGGACCTGGGTACGCGGATTCACAACGTGGAGAATCCGCGTACGGAACTCGAGGAGCATTACTACAACCCGGACCACCGAAGCCTCCTAGACCTCGGCTACAAGCCCACGCATGAAATGGAGGCCGAGTTGCGGATGGTCCTCACCGACCTTGTCAAGTACCGGAGCCGGATCGAAGCGAGAAAAGAAGCAATGATACCAGATATCAGATGGGACGGGCGGCGGAAGCAGGTGAAGTACATCGAGTGACACGATTGCCGAGCCACAACCCGTTGTTTGGGCCGAAGGCAAGAGGTACCATCAGGGCAAGCAAACGATATGACCTGCAGGAGGAAAGCACGCGTATGTCAATGCTTCCAGACTGCTGTTTCAAAGCCGACCCGCAAAGCCTAAGAATATCTGCTGGTTCCTGGAAAGGGGTCCAGCAGCGTATATTCTAGGATTGCATGCTCGACGGGATTTTGGCGGTAGAGTGTACCCTTGTCTATTCTAAAACGCCTTATAGATCTTATTGGAGCTGCAGCAGGACTTGTGCTTCTCGCTCCCGTGTTCCTTTCGATTGCTCTTGCGATCTTCCTACGTATGGGATGTCCTGTGATCTTTCGCCAGAAGCGCCCCGGTCTGCGAGGCAGACCGTTTGTCACCTATAAGCTTCGAACTATGGCGAACGTGTGTAATCAGCAGGGGAAGCTCATAGGCGATGAAAAGCGTCTCACGGCGCTTGGACGTTTTCTCCGCTCAACAAGTCTGGATGAGCTTCCGGAATTATTAAATGTGCTCAAGGGGGAGATGAGTCTTGTCGGGCCACGGCCGTTGTTGATGAAATACATGGAGCGGTACACGCCGGAGCAGGCGCGGAGGCATAGGGCTAAGCCCGGCATTACGGGCTGGGCTCAGGTAAACGGGAGAAATGCGCTGACCTGGGAAGAAAAGTTCAAACTCGATGTTTGGTATGTGGACCACTGGAGCTTGTGGCTGGATCTCAAGATTTTGTGGATGACGTTGGTTAGTGTGCTAAGGCGCGAAGGGATCAGTGCGGAGGGGCATGTAACCATGCCAGAGTTTTTTGGGACTACCAAGGAAAGTTAATGTCTCCAAAGATCGATCATAACAATCTCGGCCGCTGGAGGCTTCGCGAGCGACGTTCTGTGCCTTTTTCTTGGCGAATTCCCGCTATGTCTTGTTCGCGATAAGTGGCGATGAAGCGTATTTATCTTTCCCCTCCCCATATGGGGTCTGACGAGCGGGTGCTCGTTGAGGAGGCGTTTGACTCTAATTGGATTGCACCTCTTGGCCCACAAGTCGACGCTTTTGAGAAGGAGTTTGCTGAGGTTGTTGAGGTGGCTCATGCCGTTGCTCTTTCTTCTGGGACCGCCGCTATCCATCTTGGGCTCCACATCATTGGCGTGAAACCTGGAGATGAAGTCCTGTGCTCTTCGCTCACTTTTAGTGCCAGTGCGAACCCGATCGTGTATGAGGGAGGTCTGCCGGTCTTCATTGATTCGGCCCGGGAGACCTGGAACATGGATCCGGAGTTGCTGCGGGAAGAGCTCGAGCACTGTGCTTCTCGTGCCAAGATTCCACGGGCGGTTATTGTTGTCGACCTGTACGGTCAGAGTGCGGACTACGGCCCTATTCTCGAGGCTTGCGCCGAATATGGTGTTCCTGTCGTCGAGGACGCCGCTGAGGCCCTGGGGGCAACCTATAAAGGAAAGCGCGTCGGCGCTTTCGGAAAGCTTGGCGTGTTTTCATTCAACGGCAACAAGATTATCACCACCTCCTGTGGCGGCATGCTGGTTTCTCATGACGGTGCGTTGATCGAAAAAGCTCGATTCCTTGCTTCTCAGGCAAGGGATTCCGCTCCTCACTATGAACACTCCACCATTGGCTACAACTACCGGATGAGCAATGTGCTGGCAGCCATTGGGCGGGGTCAGCTCAAGGTTTTGGAGGACCGGGTCGCGGCCCGGCGGCACAACTTCGACTGTTACCGTCAGGCACTTGGGGGCCTGCCGGGGATTGAGTTCATGCCCGAGGCCCCCTATGGCCGGTCCAACCGGTGGCTGACCTGCATCACGATCGACGCCAACGCTTTTGGGGCGACGCGCGAGGATGTCCGGCTGGCTCTCGAAAAACAAAACATCGAAGCGCGGCCGGTCTGGAAACCCATGCACATGCAGCCGGTCTTTTCCGGCTGCAGGGTCAGAGGTGGCACCGTGGCTCAGGATATTTTCGAGCGCGGTCTTTGCTTGCCGAGTGGCTCCGACTTGGCGAATGCGGATCGGAAACGAGTCATCGAGATCGTGCGCCAACAGTGCCGAAGCTCCTAGGCAAGTCCAAGAGGAACACGCTTCGTTTGAAGAGCTGTCCAGCGGGTGAGTAGTCCTCATCCTCCTATGCTGGTGCTAGCAGTCATTTCATTCCTACGCCCGAAATTCTGCAGATCCGGCCGTGAATCATTTGTGTCAGAGCCTGCGGTTGACTTTTGAAAACCGAAGAGATAGCCTAATTTGCCATTTGAAGATATCACAATAAAGCTGTTGCTAATCGCTTCGGCCGTCATGAAACTCAACGCGCTTGTCGACGCTTCAGAATCTCTAATTGCATCGTTTTCACTCGGTGATCCGTGTCTGGGTGATGGTCAACGAGGCTTAACCGAGCGCTGAGTAGCCCTATTGTGGACTCAATGTCTATTCCGAGTTGTTTCGGGTAAGAGCCAGGAGTCGGCCCAGCCATACTAGGGCCAATACAGGAGCAAGACTTGGGTTGGCAACCTGAAGAAAATTCGTCCTCGCCCGTTGCTGCCAGGATCAGGCGGAAGTCTCGGTCTGGCCACATTTTCCGCGTAGCGCGGTACTTTCTGGACATCACCGCTCTCGTGGGCGCCTTTGTTCTCGCCTACTTGCTACGATTTGATTTCCAGATTCCCGAGACTCATCTTCATAACTTTCTGATCCAACTCCCCTACGTAGTCTGCGTTCAGCTTGCAGCACTCTCTTTCGCGGGTGTTTATCAATTCGTCTGGCGCTACATCGGAATGGCCGAGATTAAAACGTTCCTCAAGGCAGCTGTTTTGTCTACGACCCCCATCCTGATGTTGCGTTTATGGCTTCCGGCCGACCTGAGTGAGTGGCGGGTTCCACTCTCCATCATCGTGATGGACGCCGTGTTCGCCTTCGGTGGCGTGCTTTCACTACGAGTGATGAGGCGGGCGATGTGCGAACGTTCCCAAAGGCGGCGCAATAGAAACGGGGGCGCGAAGGGCAGGGGCAAGCCGGTGCTCTTGAGCGGGGCCGGTCATGCCGGGCTCATGGCGGTGAGAGAAATACAGGGACGCCCTGAGCTGGAACTGGAAGTAAAGGGCTTTGTGGACGACGACCCGGCCAAGCAAGGGGCTGTCATACAAGGCGTTAAGGTCCTGGGCTCGACCCAAGATCTCCCACGTCTGGTCAGAGAACTGCGGATCGATCACGTCGTGATCACGATTGCCATGGCCTCTCGGCGAGATATCCGTAGGATCGTGGATATCTGCGAGAAAATTCCGATAAAGGTGCGGATTATTCCTGGCTTGTTCGAGATCCTACAGGGAAATGTACAGGTCAGCCACATTCGTGACGTGCAGATCGAGGACCTGCTCGGCCGCGAATCAGTGCATCTGGACGAAAAAGCGCTCCGTCGCTTCCTGGCCGGCAAGAGAGTGATGGTGACTGGAGCTGGCGGTTCCATCGGGTCAGAGCTGTCGCGGCAGATAGCTTGCCTTGGACCATCCTCCTTGATACTTGTAGACCGGGCGGAGTTCGCTTTGTTCGAAATCGACCGCGAAGCAAACGAGCTTTGGCCGGACGTAACCACGGTGTCACTGGTGGGCGACGTCGGGGATGGGGCCCGGATGCAACACATCCTTTCTACTTGCCGGCCGCAGGTCATACTTCACGCTGCGGCCCACAAGCAGGTGCCGATGATGGAGAGCAACACCGGTGAGGCCATCAAGAACAACGTGCTCTCCACTCGATTGTTGGGGGAGCTGGCCGGTGAGCACGGGGTGGAGGCTTTCGTGCTCATCTCCACGGACAAGGCCGTGCGGCCCACCTCCGTGATGGGCGCCTCCAAGCGGATGGCCGAGCTCGTGGTGCAGGATCTCGACAGACGCTTGCCGACCCGCTACGTGGCGGTGCGATTCGGCAACGTCATGGGCTCGGTGGGGTCGGTGGTCCCCATCTTCCGCAAACAGATTGCGAAGGGTGGCCCGGTGACGGTCACTCATCCCGACATGACCCGGTACTTCATGACCATTCCCGAGGCCTCTCAGCTCGTTCTCCAGGCCGGGGCGATGGGAGAGGGCGGAGAGATTTTCATTCTCGACATGGGCCAGCCGGTACCGATTCTCAACTTGGCCGAGGATATGATCCGGATTTCCGGGCTCAAGCCTTACGAGGACATTGACGTCGTGTTCACCGGGGTACGGCCGGGAGAGAAGCTTTTCGAGGAACTCGAGACTGTCGGAGAGAACATTGCCAAGACCCGCCATCCCAAGGTCTTCATCGGCAAGCTCGCTCCTTACCCAGCGGAGACGCTGGAGCGAGGTCTGAACCTGCTCGAAGCATTAGTGCACGACGGCCATGACGGCGCGATCAGGGCGTTGCTCGGTGAGCTCCTGCCCGAGGCCAATCTCGCGGGCACTCCGGAACTTGAAGCGGAGAGCGTCGCGGCAGACGCTTTTGGAATCGACGAGCTAGGCGAGGATTGGGCCAAGCCGGTTTTGAACCAGATGTCTTAGGTGGATCCCTTAATGTACCTTACCACGACCCGTGGTTGTTGAAAGCAGGTGAAAACTCGTTTGGTCATGAAGTCGATTGAGTATCTGCCACCACCTAATGCAGTATTATCTATGACCCATCGATCACGAGGTCGCCTAGGAGACAACGACGCCGGGATGCTCTCGAGAGGTCTTTACGGAAATTGTATGTTCGCAGGCTCCATCCCTTCCGGGTCCCAGGTCGTGATCCTGAACCATGACGTGTCATCATACGTCCAGATGCCTCGGCCGGAGCCAAAAGCCGCCACCAGCACGGCGTCGAGGGTGTCCATTTCGATGGGCTCCCAAGTCGTGAGCCGGGCCCAGGACGAATCGTAAGACCAGATGCCACGTCCGGAATCGAACGCCGCAATGATCCGGTTGCCCCAAGCCAGTAAGCGGTAAGGATTCCATCCCAAAATCTTGGTCCAAGCGGTGTCATAGATCCATATCCCCCGCCCGAGACCGAAGGCCGCAACCAGTCGGCTGTCCGAGGCCGCCATACGCTGCGGCTCCCAAGTCGTCAACTTGGACCAGCTCGATCCTTGGTAACGCCACAGGCCCCTTCCGTTGTCGAAGGCGGCCACCAGGGTATCCCCCCACGCGATCATATCGTAGGGATGCCAGCTCGTTATCTTGCTCCATCCGGAGGATGATTCGTAAGTCCATAAGCCCCGGATCGGTCCAAAGGAAACAAACAAGGCGTTCCCGATGGTTATCATCTGTACCGGCTCCCACAAGGTGATTCGAGTCCAGCCACCGGTATCGTAGAGCCACGTGCCACGTCCCGAATCGAAGACCGCGACCAGTTTGTTCTCGTGCGCAACCACCTCACTGGGCGACCAGCTGGTTATTTTGTCCCAGCCCGTTGAATCGTAGAGCCACAGACCGCGTGATTCACCGAAATCGACCGATACCTTGTCCTGCCAAGCGGTGACGAGCTCGGGATCCCAGCTCGTCGTCTTTTGCCATGCTCCGTCGGCGTAGTGCCAGAGTCCTGCTGAGCCGAAGTCGACGATGATCTCGTCGCTACGGAGAGTTGCTTCTTCCTTCATAATGACGGAGACATCGTTGCTGCTCGCATTCGCCGCGGCCAGATCCGGGTCGCCGTCGCCGTCCAGGTCACCGATCGCCACCGAAGAAGGCGCGAGTCCGGCGCCGTAAAGGTCCGCGTCCTGGAAGGTGCAATCGCCACGGCCGAGGAGCACCGAGAGATTGTCGCTGTTTCGATTCGCCACAACGATGTCCAGGACACCATCGCCATCCAGGTCACCGATCGCCACCGAAGAAGGCGCGAGTCCGGCGCCGTAATGATCGGGAGTCTTGAAGTCGCCGTCGCCATGGCCCCGGAGCACCGAGACATCGTTGCCATTCACGTTCGCCACAACCAGATCCAGGTCGCCGTCCCCTTCGAGGTCCCCGATCGCGACGGAACTGGGCCCGTTTCCGGCTCCGAAGTGGACCGCCGCGTGGAAAGTGCCATCACCTTGGCCCCGGAGCATCGAGACATCGTCGCTGCCGGAATTCGCCACCACCAGATCCAGAACTCCATCCCCGTCCAGGTCTCCCAGCGCGACCGACACAGGCCAGGATCCGGCGCCATAGTCTGCGGAGTCCTGGAATGTGCCGTCTCCCAATCCAAGGAGCACCGACACACTGCTGTTATCCACGGCAGCCAGATCCAAGAAACTGTCCCCGTCAAAGTCCCCGATCGCGATCGAAAGATAATATGCTTCTCCATAGGTGACGCGCTCTTGGAAGGTGCCATCGCCATTACCGAAAAGCACCGAGATATTGCCAGGCCTCGACGAACCCATAAAACCAGAGTACCCGTAATTTGCCACGGCTAGATCCAGGACGCCATCTCCATTCAGTTCCCCCATCGCAATCGACATGGGCCTTGTTCCGACGCCGTAGGAGACCGCGTCCCGGAATGTGCCATCACCATGTCCTAGAAACACCGAAACATCGTTGCTATTGGAATTCGCCACGGCAAGATCCAAGTCGCCATCTCCGTCCAGATCCCCGGTCGCCACCGAAAGAGGTCCTGCTCCGGCTTCGTAGGAGCCTCCTTCACGGAAGGTGCCATCGCCGCGGCCCCGGATCACCTGGACGCAATGGGTCGTCTCTTTCGCCACGACCAGGTCTAGGGCCCCATCCCGATCCAGGTCCTCCAGCGCGACCGACGTCGGATGGGCTGCCCCGGTTCTATAATTGACGGCTCTCCTGAACTCGCCGTTGCCGTAGCCTAGGAGCACGGAGATCTCGTCGCTGTGGTAGTTCGCCACAGCCAGATCCAGGCTTCCGTCTTCATCCACGTCCCCGACGGCCACAGAATACGGCATGTCTCCGACGCCGTACTGAACGGGGGTCTGGAAGGTGCCGTCGCCGTAACCCAGGACCACCGAGACGTCGTCGCCGGTCGCATTCGCTACGACCAGATCGAGAACACCATTTCCATCCAGATCCCCCATCGCCAACGAGAATGGCCCGTCCCCGGCCACGTAATTGGCTGCACTCTGGAAGGTGCCATCGCCGTCCCCGAGGAGCACCGAGACATCGTCACTCGTCTCATTCGCCACAGCCAAATCCAAAGACCCATCCCCATTCAAGTCCCCGATCGCCACCGAACGGGGCCCTTCTCCCACCGCAAAATGAACCGCACCTTCGAAAGTGCCGTCGCCGACGCCCAGGAGCGCCGAAACGTCGTGGCTGGACCGATTCGCCACGACCAGATCAAGAGCTCCATCTGCATCCAGGTCGTCCGTCGCCAGCGACCAGGGCTGGTCTCCGACTCCGTAGCTGACGGCGCTGTCGAACGTACCGTCTCCGTGACCGAGAAGCACCGAGACATCATCGCTCGTCTCATTCGCTACGGCCAGATCGAGGGCCCCATCCCCATTCAGATCCCCGATCGCCACCGACCGCGGCCGGTTTCCGGCTCCGAAGTCCACGGCGCCATCGAAGACACCGTCGCCATGACCGAGGAGTACCGAGACATCATTGCTGGTCTGATTCGCCACGACCAGATCGGGAACACCGTCCCCATCAAAGTCTCCGATCGCGACGGCGGAGGGGTAGGTCCCCGTGGGGAAATCACGCCAGGTATCCAAAAGCCACGAAGCCAAACCCGTCTGACAATGGAACAAGAAGGTCACGGAAAATATGACGATTGAGCTTACGTTTCGGTCTCTCATTATGGCCTCCAATGATATGAAGCTTCATTCAAGCGTCTTTTTTGTTCGAGAAAATGACTGCGCCATCGGAAAGAGGGACCTACGCTGCAGATGAGCAAGCGATGGAATTCGGCTAGTTGCGGATTCATGACCAGGATCTCGCGTCCGATCACGCCAACGATTGCAGCACATCGTTCTCAACGAAAATGATCCCCTTCGTACCGCGGATCGGCGAACCCCGCGCAATGGGTCGGTGGTGGCATTGCGACCCCGTATACGAGCCCGAGTCAACCTGTAGAGTCAGCTCGCTCTTGATCTCCCCGGCGACGTTAACGCCCAGCATCACGAAGCACATCAACGGTGTGAGTGAAAAGCCGGCTTCGCAAATTCACATGACGCACCTTCCTTGGAGTGAACACGGTCGTTGGTCAGCAGTCCTAGCCGCATGAACACGGTGGCTTGCTTTCTACCGCATACAGCGTTGAGAGAACTTCGAGTGACGGAACAGGAGCGGGGCCTGGTGACTCTGGATTCTACGTTTCGCGTTGAGTTACGGGATCTCTCAAACCCACTGGTTGTTTAACAAGAGCTCACGGGCAGCAACTTCTCACTGACGATACTTGTATATCCAATTCGGAAAATTGTCAATAATGGAGGAGCATCATTTAAATGACCAAGATGGCCCACCCATGCAGTCCTGGATGGCCGTGGTCCGCGAAAACTCCGCCCCGACCGATTTCACTGGAGTTTCGAGTCCCATGGCTCCATGCTGCTGGCATGAAGACTCTACTTGTGATCATGGTCGTACAGTCTCTCAATCTGGTTGTCTTCTGGTGGGAAGCGTGGTGAGCGCCACGGTGAAGGCGGCAGTCCCCCCGGCCCCGGTGGTCACGAGTCCCGAGGCCGGGCTCACCACGACCGCGGGTCCTCCGGTGCAGCAAACGTGCGTGGAGGTTGTGACCGTGAGGCTCCACCCGTCTGCGATGCTCCCTCCGTCGAGGTAGAAGTCGTCAATGACGAAGAGCGCCCAGGTTCCGTTGGGATTCCCCCCGTTGAGGTCCGCAATCTGCTGAGGGAATCTGGACCCCGAGATCGAAGTCGAAGCTAATGGTTCCAAGGTCCAAGCCGTCGTCCTGGAGGTCCAGGGTTGCGGTGATGACTCCACCGCAACCGCCCTGTGCGGTGAAGGAGAACGAGCGGGAAACCGCCGATCCTCCCGCGGTAAGGCTTCCGTAGCTCTGCGGAGACCACCTCGACGCCCGTGTCCTCGATCGCGCCGTACCAGTCCGGTCGCGTCGGCCCCACGAGCTGCACGAGGTGACTGCGCTTGCCCTCGAAGCGCTCGGCCGCCGAGACTCCTCTGGGCCCGGGCATTGAGGCTGCTCGTGTCGATCGCCCCTGCGTTGAGGAGGACGAAACGGTATTCGTCCAGCAACTCGATCTCGCCGTCGCGCGCCGCCTCCGCCGCGACCCCATCGTCCACCTCGTAGAGCTGATAACTCTGGTAGTCCGCGAGGAGACGACCACCCATGCGCTCAGTCTCGGCTGCCCGGCTGGGGTTCCTCACACGTAGCTTGCGTCCTGAGGCGGGCGCCGCCACTTGGGAACCCTCTTGTAAGAGCGTACCCCCCATCTGGGGCGAAGCGAACTGGAACAAGGCCGCGAAGATCAAGAGGCGGAGGCCAGAAGACGGCCGTCGCAGTCGAGACCCCCGGACTTCCGCTCAGAACGCAACTCAGTCACCTATGGCATCTCCGATAGGCCGGCACTCGATTCGCGCCAGTCGCACGGCAGTTTTTACAGAATCCGAGTTAAGTATCAGGTCCGTTGGGATTGGGGAGACAATTATAGCACGGTGGGGCACCCGTTTTGGGGACAGTCAGGTGTGCGGGAATCTACCCCTGGGCATGCTCCCTGTAGTTCGCGCTGGCGCTGTATTCGTAGGAGTAGTTGCGGTGGTAGTAGTTGTAAGCGTAGTCACTCAGGTCTACATCATTGAGCACAACCCCAGTGACCTTGCCCTGGGCCTGCTCAATCAGCTCGAGCGCACTTTTTACGGCCGGCCCCTGGGTCATCCCGCTGCGTGCGATCAACATAACGCTATCGGTGAGGCCCAAGAGACTGTGGGTGTCGACCACAGGGAATAGCGGGGCCGAGTCTAAGACGACCATGTCGAAAAGCTCGGCGGATCGACTCAAAACCGACGCCATCGCCTTCGAGCCCAGTAGCTCTGCTGGAGAAGGTGTCTTGGAACCGGAGAGAAGCACGAAGAGGTTGGGAACGTTTGTACTTTGCACGCAACCTTCCTCGAGCGTCACCTGTCCGGTGATCACATTGGTCAGCCCAACTTTGTTCGCAATCCCGAAGAATCTGTGAAGAGAGGGCCTTCGCAAATCCGCATCGATTAGAAGCACCCGCTTGTGAAGCTCTGTAAAGGAAGAGGCGAAATTGCACGAAACGAATGACTTACCTTCGCTTTTGCCACCGCTGGTAAAGAGCACAGTTTTGGGTGGATTTCCAGGGCTCGAAAGAAGGAGAGCGCTTCGCAGGAACTTGAACCGCTCGACCAGCTCAGTCCTGTCGGTAGAAACGGCATTTTTCGACCCCTGGAGAGCCGAATGCTTTGCCGTCTTCATGAGCGCTGTATTGTTTGCTCCGCCGCCCACAGTCGCCGGAAGCCGGCGTCTCTTTTGGTCCGGGAGCTGTTTCTCGCGAGCGAAGTGTGGAATCATGGCCAGGCAGGGCGACGCCACATGCCGGCGCAGGTCTTCGCTGTTGGAGATAGAGGTATCCCAGAAATTGATAAAGAAAGCGATGCCCACCCCAAGAGTGATTCCGATGATCCCTCCCATCAAAAGATTCAGGAGCAATTTCGGTTTGAACGGTCCTCTAGGAACGACGGCTTCTTCTACTTCTTGGACAAGATGAACAAGATAGATAAGATGAAGAGGGAGAGAATATTCTGTTAGTCTTGTGAATCGTGTCCGAAAATGGTCGAGAAATACACATAGACGAGTTGACGGAGAAGGTAATTGGCTGCGCGTATCGTGTGCATAACGAGCTGGGCGCGGGTTTCTGGAAAAGGTCTATGAGAACGCCCTGCGAATCGAAGTCGCCGAAGCGGGACTTTCGTAAAACAGCAACACCCGATTCCCGTGACCTATCATGGCGAAGTCGTCGGTGATTTCTATGCCGACCTGATGATCGATAACAGCCTGATCGTCGAATTGAAGGCGCTGCGGAATTTCGCCAAGGAACATGAGGTCCAATTAGCAAACTACCTGACGGCGACGGGCATCGACAACGGCTTGTTGGTCAATTTCAGGGCTTCAGCGGAAGTTAAGAGGAAGTTCAGAGAATACAAGACAGGATTGACAAGATGAACAAGATTTCCTGGCCGGTCTTGTCAATTGTGTAAATCTTGTCAGCAGTACTCGTTCCATGCATATCCAACCATCACAAATCGAACATTCCGGCCCGAGCAATGAGGGCACACGCCATGCAAGGAGATGTGCAGCATGAATGTTGAACGTGCAAAGAAACGGTGGTATGCCTCAGAGCGATTTGACTTTGATCTTCTTCTTCGTAGCATGGTTAACGCCGTTGTCGAAGATGCATCATGCGTTCTTGACGTGGGTGCTGGAGCAGGGTCGAAATTTACATATTCTTTGAAAGAGCGCGTTAAAGACATGGTAGGAGTTGATCTTGATCCCCGAGTGGAAACAAATCCTTTGTTGCACCGAGGAATCCGTTGCAGCATCATGAGCATTCCTGTGGAAGACAACTACTTTGACGTTATCTTTAGCCGTTACGTGCTTGAGCACATCACCGAACCCAAGGAGTTCCTTGATGAGATGTGTCGCATCGTAAAGCCTGGCGGCCAGTTTATGTTTCTCACACCAAATAAATGGCATTATGTCAGTCTCGGTGCCCGCATAACACCTCATTGGTTCCACAAGTGGTATAACGCGCGCTTGCGCGGCCGGAGTGAGGAAGATACTTTCCCAACAGTTTACTTACTTAACACGGTCAGGAGTTTGCGCCGTCAGTTTTCCTCTGCAGGATTCGAGGAAGAAACTCTAATCCAGCGCGAAACTTGTCCGCACTATCTTTGTTGGTCACTTCCCACATTTTACATCGGATTGATATATGAGCGTTTGGTTAATTCCACGAGGTTTCTTGCTGGACTTCGCGTAAACTTGCTTGGCGTATATGTAAAGAAGGCGTGAAGGATTTCTTGACATCATGATAACCATAGAACCAACGCAAATCTACCCCTGGGCATGCTCCCTGTAATTCGCGCTGCTGCTGTATTCGTAGGAGTAGTTGCGGTGGTAGTAGTAGTTATAAGCGTAGTCACTCAGGTCTACATCATTGAGCACAACCCCAATGACCTTGCCCTGGGCCTGCTCAATCAGCTCGAGTGCACTTTTGACGGCCGGCCCCTGGGTCATGCCGCTACGTGCGATCAACATAACGCTATCGGTTAGGCCTAAGAGACTGTGGGTGTCGACCACAGGAAATAGCGGTGCCGAGTCTATGACCACCATGTCGAAAAGCTCGGCAGACCGATTCAAAACCGCCGCCATCGCCTTCGAGCCCAGTAGCTCTGCTGGAGAAGGGGTCTTGGAACCGGAGAGAAGCACGAAGAGGTTGGGAACGTTTGTATTTTGCACGCAACCTTCCTCGAGCGTCACCTGTCCGGTGATCACATTGGTCAGCCCAACCTTGTTCGCAATCCCGAAGAATCTGTGAAGAGACGGCCTTCGCAAATCCGCATCTATTAGAAGCACCCGTTTGTGAAGCTGAGTAAAGGAAGAGGCGAAATTGCACGAAACGAACGACTTGCCTTCGCCTTTGCCACCGCTGGTAAAGAGCACAGTCTTTGGCGGATTTCCCGGGCTCGAAAGAAGGAGAGCGCTTCGCAAAAACTTGAACCGCTCTATCAGGTCAGTTCTGTCTGGAAAAAGGGCTTTTCTTGATCCCTGGAGAGTCGATAGTTGTTTTGCGGTCCTAACGAGCGCTTTTTCTTTTGCTCTTCCGCTCACCGATGCCGGGAGTCGGTCTCTCCTTTGGTCGGGAAGCTGCTTCTCACGGGCGAAATGAGGGATCATGGCCAGACAGGGCGACGCCACATGCCGGCGCAGGTCTTCGCTGTTGGAGATAGAGGTATCCCAAAAATTGATAAAGAAAGCGACGCCCACCCCAAGAGTGATTCCGATAACCCCTCCTATCAAGAGATTCAGGATCAATTTCGGTTTGAACGGCGCTCTTGGAACGACGGCTGCTTCGACCGTATGTATGTTGATGTGCTGGCGCTCCTCGAGCTCGGCGCTCAGCGCTGTTTCGCCTTGTCGGCGCATCAATTTTTGAAGCATCGATCGCTGGCTTTCCAGCTCCACCTTGATCCGATTGTAATCTGCGGAAAGTACGTTGAGCTCACGGGTCTCTTTTCTTTGCTCCTCCAGCGCCTGTTCCAGCAAGTTAACCCTGTTGCGAGATTCGTTGTATCGCGTGCGCGCGGCTACACGTAGCTTTTCCGCAAGACTCCGGGTCTCGATCTCCAGTCTCCTCTTGACCTTTTCCATTGCGCGGGCTTTCCTTTGCATATCGGGCCACCCTGGCTGGAACTTCTCGGCCAACTCCGCATATTCCTTCTCCAACCGAGCATACTCCTGTTGGAGGTTTTGAATGTTGCGGTTGTTGAAGACGTCGGGCAACGCACTGGGATTCGACTGCTTGAAGCTCAGATAATGGGCCTCCGCAGCCGCCAGGTCCCCCTTGGCTTGAGTTAATTCACGATGCAGCTCTGAAAGCTGTTGGGTGAGGATCTCCTCTTTCTGTTCAATGACGATGTCTTGTTTCTTACCGTACTCCTGAAGGAGTGCCTCTTTCTGCTGGATGTCCTGCTGAAGCTTTTCGACTTGCTCCCGGATAAAAGTCGTTGTGCTGCGCGCGACACCTGACTCAGCCTCGGAGCTAAACGCAATGTACTGATCAACAAATGCATTTGCCAGCTTTGCTGCAAGCTCCGGATCTGGACCGACAAAGCTCACTTCAACAAGCTCTGTGTTTCGGACATGATTGACCTGCAGCATTTTTATGAGCTTATCGACTTGCTTTTCGCGGATCTCTTCGGGGGTATCTACTTCGGGATCAGAATCAACCTGGAACAAGGGATGCGCCCAAACATCGAGCTGGTCCATGGTACGGCGCACAAGCGTGCTGCTCTTTAGAACTCTTTGCTGAGTGCCGTAGAACTCCCGGAACCCCAGCCGGGCATCGTCCACGGTGACGTCCTGTACCAAGTTGATTTTTCCTCGGTCGATCCGGATGAGCGTGGTTGCCTTGAACTGAGGCGTTTGAACCAAGGTGCCTATTAGGGTGAGCGTAAGAATGGCAACTATGACCGCCGCGACGAGCCACCGGCGCTTGAGGAGGATATAGAGATATCCTTTTAGATGCCGTATTTCAAAATCGTCATTCGGAAAGGGTTCCATTCCTTCTGACAAAGAACTTTCGCGGTCCATAGGCGTATTGTCTGCTAACACCAGGGTAGTAAATAGTGTAACCGATTTCTTGGAAAAAGATAACCCTTTTCTTTTGCTCACGATGCAGTGCATATTTCAGTGAATGTGAGTGCTAGCTGCGACACGAAGTCGCGAAATCGAATGCGTTGAGAAAAGAGGAAAAACGTAAACACAAGCCTGAAGGGGTTCTCCTTTGTTTGACAAGACGTATCTTGCCTCAGCTGGAAGATGACAGCCCTGAAGTTATGATACGCACGGGAGAAAGGAGCTGTCATGAACAAACGTCAGCGTCGTCGTCATACGGCTGAGCAGAAGGCGGAGTTGTTGCTCCAGCACGTGGTGGACAAGAAGGCGGTCTCTGAGATCTGCAACGAGGCCGAGATCCAGCCCTGCCTGTTCTACACCTGGCAGAGGGAGCTGTTGGTGTCTTGCCTCAGCTGGAAGATGACAGCCCTGCAGTTATGATACGCACATCAGAAAGGAGCTGTCAGGAGCAAACGTCACCGTCGTCGTCATACGGCCGAGCAAAAAGCGGAATTGTTGCGCCAGCACGTTGTGGAAAAGAAGCCAGTCTCTGAGATCTGCAACGAGGCCGAGATCCAGCCCAGCCTGTTCTACACTTGGCAGAGGGAGCTATTGGCTGGTGCCCCGTCGCTGTTTTCGAATGGTCGTCGGTCACCGAGCCGGGAAAAGGAACTGGAGGAGCAGGTCTCGCGGCTGGAGGCCAAAGTGGCCCGCAAGGATCAGGTCATCGCTGAAGTCACCGAAGAGTACGTTCAGCTAAAAAAAGAACTTGGGGAAGCCTGAGCGGCGCCTGGATTCCCCCTGACCGTCGTGACGAGGTCGTCGACTTCGTCACGAGAATCGCCACGAAGGTCGAGATACCTGTCAAGCAGATCGTCGAGTGGGGCGGGCTCTCCCGGGGAAAGTTCTACGACTGGCGCAAGCGATACGGGAAAGCGAATGAGCATAACGGGCTGGTGCCTCGTGACCACTGGCTCGAACCATGGGAGCGGAAGGCAATAATCGACTACTTCGATCGGCATCCTCTGGAGGGGTATCGCCGTCTGAGTTTTATGATGCTTGACGAAGGCGTCGTTGCTGTGAGCCCAAGCGACGACGTACCGGGTTTTATCCAAGGCTGGGCGTCTGGACCGGTGGAACCAGAAGGGGTCGAAGAAGGGGAGAGGCTTTGTTCAGCCTCTAAACCCGTATGAACATTGGCATACGGACATTGCGTACTTGAGTCTGGGCGGGACGTTCTACTATTTGTGCTCCTTTCTGGACGGTGCGAGCCGAGCGGTAGTGCACTGGGAGATTCGAGAATCGATGACGGAAATGGATGTAGAGTGCATCTTCGAACGGGCGAAGGAGCTCTACCCCGAAGCGCGACCTCGGATTATCTCCGACAACGGCCCTCAGTTCATCGCCAAGGACTTCAAAGAATTCATCCGGATTTCAGGAATGACGCACGTGAGGATCTCACCTTACTACCCTCAATCCAACGGGAAGATCGAACGCTGGCATAAAACCATGAAGTCGGATGCCATTCGTCCTGGCCGTCCGGGAAACCTGAAAGAGGCTCGCCAATTGATGGAACGCTTCGTGGCGTATTACAACAGGACTCGCCTGCACAGCGCCATCGGGTATATTGCGCCGTTGGACTTCATGGAAGGTAAGGCCAACCAGATTTGGTCAGAGCGGGATCGCAAGCTTGAGCAGGCCAAGGAGCTGCGCCGTCAGCGTCGGGCAATCAAGGTGCCGGCATGATGATTCCGTTTCCAGGAGCCCCATTCCGTTCCCTATCGCCCGCAAGGATTCAGTACCAGAGAGCGGAAGGCGGGTCCAGGGCGGCCCTGCCGGCGCGCTCGGCGCGCTTTACCCTTGACGCGCCTGAGCACTCTGGTACGATCCCCGGGGCGATGGGGGGCGTACCGTCACCCGTTATTCCGTTAAGATTGAACCACCCTGTCATCTTCACGCTGAACCAATACAAGGGGAAGCGATGGGCTTTTCATCAAGACTCATTGTGGATTATAGAGGAGGTGACGTGTGAAAGTCGTAATTCTGGCCGGAGGATTCGGAAGCCGCCTCCAGGAGGAGACCGTCGTGCGTCCGAAACCATTGGTCGAGATAGGTGGCAGGCCCATACCCTAGGAGTCTGTCGAACTTAAGGAATTCAAGCAAAAAAAAGCGTTTTAACCAGCAATATTCCTTATGTTTTGGGCGTTGTTATGAAAAAACTATTCATACATAAACCCAACTTTTCGTTTATG
>SDBT01000875.1_pt1 | contig 50254 bp, 33 predicted proteins | sample 2277101 | NCBI WGS metagenome assembly SDBT01 (sample SAMN10404973, study PRJNA504765) | marine sediment metagenome | isolation source: marine sediment core GS10_PC15, 103 cmbsf | place: Arctic Ocean: Southern Knipovich Ridge | collected 2010
CCTTTAGAGTAACGGGTCTCCAGTCTGATTGAATAAGTCTTGCGTCTAACCAGTCTGCAAGTTCTACTGCGTTTTTTATTGTAGCAGAAAGTGCTATGAGTTGAGTATTTGGGTTGAGTGCTTTAAATCTGGAAATGATTACTTCAAGAGTTGGCCCTCGATTAGGATCATGAATAAGATGGATTTCATCAATGACAAGAACTCGTATCTTATCAAGCCAATTTATGCCATGTCGAAGTAGCGAATCTGCTTTTTCAGAGGTACAAACAATGATATCGTATTTTGCAATTCTTTGATCTGATTCATCAAGATCTCCTGTGGAAATACCTACTTTGAAACCGAGTTTTTCAAAACGTTTTAAATCTTCATATTTTTCTCTTGCAAGAGCGCGCAACGGAACAATATAAAGTGCTTTTCCTCCCTTGTTTTTTATCTGATGAATAATTGCTAGATAGGCAATAAGGCTTTTACCAGCTGCTGTTGGAATGGAAAGAACTATGTGTTCTCCTGCAAGTGCATACGGTAATGCCTTTTCTTGAGGAGGATATAATTTAGATATTCCCATATCATTGAGAGCTTCTTTGATGTCAGATGGTATTTCATTTATTTTCATTACAACTACTGTATTGAAATCATATAAGATAAAAGTAGTGATTTTCTTATAAAAAAAAGGACTCGAATGTTTTTGTTCTTTTCAAGAAATGTAACCTGATTTATAAAAAAGGAGAGAAATCTGAAGAACGTATAGTTTTTTCAAGAGATTTACTAGCTCTTCTCCTTTTCTGCTTCCTTAAAATGCTACGCTCTCAGATGCGCTTTCCTGCCTCTGCTTCCCCTCTGTTAACAATAAGCATAATATATTTGAAGTTTATAACACTTCTGGAGATGAAACAACTGTTTGATCCTTTTTCTAATAATCTTAATTAAATTACTAATAAAAGATATCTATTATTTGCCAGACGTAACTTGGTGAAAACACATGGGACGAAAACAAACAATGATGGAAAAATATAAGCTGCAGATGAAAGCATATCGAAAAAAAAGAGGAAAAATCGATAACACTCCTTTTTTACCACCCGGTGGCATTGTCTATGTAATGGATTCATTAAATCCTGAGGCGAAAATCAAGGTTGAAGTTGTAAAAACACGAATAAGAAGCCAGCGAGAAATAATTGAAAGTTTAGCATGTCCAGAATGTGCAAATCCTATGTCCTGGGATTCAAAATGGGAGGCATTTATCTGTACAAAACATGGGAAAAAAGCAATTTATGAAGTGGTACCGTCAAGATAAATGTAATATGTATAAGTATACCTAATTGTATTAATGGATTGTGAGATGTATGGTTGAAGAAAAAATTGGTGTCGTTGATCACTATTTTACCCACATTAGTGTTGCAGCTATAAAGATTACAGATGGAGAACTAAAGGTTGGAGACACTGTACATATTGTTGGTGCACATACCGATTTCACCCAAAACATCGATAGGATGGAAGTTGAACGAAATCCTGTTGAAATTGCAAAACCAGGGGATGCAATTGGTATAAAAGTGAAAGATCGAGTACGAGAACATGATATAATTTATAAAGTACCTAAAGGTGAGTAAAATATGAAAGAATTATCTGAAGTAAGATTGCTACGAGTAAATCGATATGTGATATTCGATGATGAGCCATGTAAGATTATAAGTATTTCTACTTCAAAACCAGGAAAGCATGGTGAGTCAAAAGCAAGAATTGAAGCTATTGGTATTTTTGATGGACAAAAAAGAAGTGTTGTTCATCCTGTCAAACATAAGGTACATATCCCTATTATTGATAAAAGGAATGCACAGGTTCTTGCATTGATGGGTGATGATGTCGTTCAGCTTATGGATCTTGGAACCTATGAAACCTTTGAAATGCCAATTCCTGATGAATACAAAGGAAAACTTGAGCCAGGTAATGAGGTCTTGTATCTTCAAGCACTTGGTAGAAAGAAGATAACTCGAGTGTAAATCTTCTTTAATTAACACTCTTTGATTCGATTAGTATGAATTTTCCAGATTATTTTGCAGATGCTGAAGCAGGTTTTAATATTGCTAATTTTGTTATTTTTGGTGTGCCCTATGGGAAAACTTCTTCTTTTCGATATGGCGCAGAAAAAGCACCGAAGGCAATTCGGCAGGCGAGTTGGAATTTTGAAACGTACGACATAAGAACAGGTATTGATCTTAAAGATATACAAATTCATGATTACGGGAACCTTGATGTAGATAACATCGGTTCAAAGGAAATGGTTGAAAAAGTAACCGATTTTACCTCCCCAGTTCTTAAAGAAAACAAGTTTCCTATCGTAATTGGTGGGGAGCATTCGATAACTCCGGGAGTCATCAAAGCATTTCCTAAAGATAGTGCTGTTCTCTTTTTGGATGCACATATGGACTATCGAAAAAGTTATGAAAATGATGTCTATAATCATGCATGCACTGTGAGAAGAGTTACAGATCATATTGCTGTAAAAAATATTGCAGTACTGGGAGTTCGGTCTGCTGAAAAGAAAGAATTTTATGATGCAGAAGAGTCAGATCTTTTTTACAAGGATTCTTTTTCAATTCGGAAAAATGGGATTTCTGAGACAATCGAAGAAACAAAAAGATATCTAAAAAATAAAAAGATATATCTCACACTTGATATTGATGTTATTGATCCCGCCTATGCTCCTGGGGCAAGTACTCCAGAGCCCTTTGGTCTTACACCTTTTGATGTTTTAGAAATTATTGAGGCGTTCTCATCACAACTTATAGGTTTTGATGTTGTGGAAGTATGTCCCGCGTATGATCATGGTGAGACATCCCTTCTTGCAGCAAAATTGATACGATCTTTAATCGGTGCTGTTTGGAAGAAGTAGCCAATTTAAAATATTCTTATTTTATACTATACAAATAATAGTTGCTAAAAATATATATAGTCTAATATTATTTCTTTATTGGGGAGGTAAAAAAAAGAATGCGCGGAGGCAGTCCTCTTAAAAATTTTCTAAAAGACGAAAATGCTGTTTCTGAAGAATTTACCTCACTTCCTGCATTATCCATCGTAATGATAGGATTTACTCTTTTTATTTTATTAATTGCAAATACTTATGCTGCTTATGAACAAAGAATTGACAGTCTGGAAAAATACCAGACCGGCTATTTTATCGCAACAAAACTAACGAACCCTGACTGCTATTTCATAAAAGAAGGCGGCATTGTTGACCTAGCACTCTTACGTAATGATAGAGATACACTTAATCTCTTACGCGACAAGTACAAGACATCTGGTGTTAACTTTATCGTACGAATAAGCTGGAATGAAGGATCTGAAGATTTTCCTGAAGAACTACCTGAGGATATAGGTGACCGGATAGCTGTTTCAAAAAACGTTGGTATCTCTATAAATGAGGCACAGACAACCCCCGGAAAACTAACTATTATCATGTGGAGTGAAAGATGATGAAACAGAGAAAATTTGTGAGAAACATCTACGGCATTTCTGTAATGTACGATGCCGTTCTTTTCATTGTCATGGTCTCAATCTCAGGAGCCATTCTCCTCCCCGCATTGCAGAGCAATATTGCTATTGAAAGCTCCTTGGAAACACATCGTGAAGAAATTGTCGATGAAACACTTCTAATGTTAATGACTGCAAGAGCTGACACGTTTGAATATGTATTTGCTGGATCACAAATTGAAAACATCTTAGGTGATTTGTATGAAGAAGATACCCTGATTTATTCAATAACCAAAACACTTCTTGGCAAAGAACAGCATCATAAAACCTATGTAGATTTATGCGTGGAAAACCTTGTCTCCCAGTTTAAAGCGTTTACCTATCGAATTAATATCTTCACTGATGACTATGACATTTCATTAGAAAAAGAGATGACAGATCTTCTAGAATACTATTTAGGAGATAAATATGGCTTTAACATCACGGTAAAATGGCGACCAATCATGGATGTACCATTTGGCGGTGACATACAAATCGGCCCACATCCTCCAGAAACCACCTATGTAGCTTCATCATATGTATCAATGCCAGATACGTTTTTTTCAACATGGTGGAACCAAGTAGAATATTTTATTTCAGATCAACTTTTTTTAATTGAGGACGATTGGATAGTTTTTAACGAAACCGGAAATGAAACAGGATTTAGAGATGCACTTGAAAATCTATTAAATGCAACGGTAAACGGAATTCTTTTTGATGGCTTTGATGTAAACAATACTCATATTCCAAGTATTTTAGAAAAATCGGTAGATTATGTTTTTGGTAAAATCACAAACGCAATCAACAGTGTTTTTGACGAAGCACTCAATATGACAAAGGAATCACTTGATATCTTCAACATTAATCTAAGTGCTAATCTCACTGAATACTTAATAAATGAAATGACAACGCTTCTTGGCTTGGAAAATATATCAAGTATTGATGATGCTATCGATGGCTTGAATACATATCTTATAAATGAAACTAGGAATTTTTTACATGAAATTCTCGATATACATATAGAAAATTTCATTGATATCATAATGGACGGTATTGACTCTATCGTAGATGGTGAAGCGATGACAGATGAAATCACTACTTTTTTTACAGAACGAATAAACATATTACGAGCTGAATTTATCCTTACTATCTGGGAGGTGAGAGGATGAAGTATCGATCTGGTTTTCTCTCTGATGAATATGCTCGCATTCCATTTTCCGTTATCGGCGTTTTTTTGATTCTTGGCAGTAGTTTTACTACTGTTTATGTGACAAAACTTGAACAAGAAAAATCATTGGAGATATCAAGCACCCTTGACTTTAATGAGGTTGAACATCTTATATCATACGTTGAGGCAGATATCTCCCGAGGGCTGAATTATGCTGGTATGCAGGCGTTAAAATATATCGGAAAACATCCCGTTACATTCTCAGATCTTGGAACTGGGGTCGCATTTGATTATGCGGATAGTAATGGTGATGGGATTGCAGATGTTGCAGGAGACAGCGGATATATAGATGATTCAGATGAAGCGGTCTTGTTTAATATGAATTGGGCAAAAAATATTACACGTATGAAATTAAACGAATATTTAGAATCTAATTTTATGCATGATCAGTGGAGACGAGGGGATATTTCGATAGATATAAAAGTTTCCGATGAAGACTATCCAATTGAAGGCTGGCGAGAAATAACATTTCAGCCGGTTGAAATGGAACTGAAAAGAGCTGCGGATCTGAATCTCTTAATCACCGAAGATCGCAATGAAAATAACAAAGCCATGTACGATACATATTGGACGGCATCTGTTGATTTAGAAATAACCGTTAAGGATCTTTCTTCAGGCGCAACATGGGATTTTCTTATTCATCCAAACTGCATTGTTACTTCAAGGCTACCACTTCTCATGCATCTCACCTATACATATGAAGACACAATTGCAGGAACCGAAGATCTTTTCAGCAATAAACTCCAGATCCTTACCACACTGATCAGTGAGATATACACCGAAGCACGATCATTAGTTCAATGGGGCAGTGGACCAAGTAAAATAAAAAATATCGTTGATAACACATGGCTGAAATATGTCACCAATGCAGGAATTACTGCGGAGCAATTCATGGTTTTTAACAGCGTTGATCCACTCAGTTTGCTTTCACTTATACTTCACGCAAAGGATTTAGCTGGCGGGACTTCTGAGCCAGGTGATGTCATTGATGATTGGCAACAAGGTATCTTTTCAATCGATATCGACGATGATGTGTTAAAGACACTTGAAGAATTAGGAATCGACAGAGAAAATGCATCTGATATGATCAACAATCCATACAATTATTCAGATGAATCAAGTATGATGCAGGTGTCAATTGGAAACCTTTCTGAAGATCTTCTCTACGAAGTAGTCTATATGTATTATTATCACGATGACAACGGCAATCTTCATACCGAGACAAGTGATGAATTTCCAGGGTATCGTATCGATGTTGATGGAATAGAATTTACGTTGGGATATCCAGATAATTACAAAAAGATATTTGACCGGATACCTGACTATTCAGCGGTGAAACAGGCGGTACTTGATGAAATAGAAAATACGTTAGGGCAAATCTATACTGCAGGGTTTTCGACCGATGTTTCTCGAAGCAGTAGAAATTATTATGAAGATGGATGGAGTCCAGGAAGTAATCAGGGCATCCCTGATAGACAAATAGACTCTGGGAGTTGGGTAATTACCGAGACGTATTGCACAAGTGGGGATCCTTTAGAAATAGGTGATGTTGTCTATTCTTGGCCATATTTAGAAAGTTGGGCTGTTACTTGGGAGAAAACAGAGACTTGGGAGATTTGTGATAATTACAATGAAACCTGTAGCTGCTGCAATGAAACCCATACCGAGCAACATACATATGTGGAAGAGCATGATATAACATTTACCATTTCTGCAGCATATCAGGAGGATGTCTCTGATATTTTACATCAAAAGATAGTATTTGGCTCTGAGCCACATCCACAGGCTGAGGTTGACAACAACATAGAGGTTGCATTACACATCTATCTCGATGACTTCGTCGGTACGGATCGCAGCCCCGTTCTTTTCAGTCAAAGCATAAATGGTCATCTAAACGAACGTCTTTTCCAATATGATGATGGCATAAACTATCAGGTTGACTGGCTTCGAGGACGCAATGGATGTATCATTGAAGCACTGGAAAACATTACTGACCTCATCAAAAACGATGAAGATATCTATGGCGAAGTATCAGATGAATATAAGGATTTTTCAACAGTTGAGGATATGGATCAGGGAAGGCTAGCTTTGCTGACTAAGTTCAGAGAACAAAGCGGCAGATATCAAAATGAAGAATACTATAGAGACGGCGACAATAACTATATCAGTGCTGGTGGAAAAGTTGTTTGTGAAATGCGAAGATGGTTTGTCGAGCTCATTGATGAAAAACTCAGCGACTCGCCTCTTGATGATGCCCGAGAGGAAATAATTAATGAGCTCGAGGATGAAAGTAAACTTGACGAATATGAGCAAATGCAGTCTGAATATGGCGGTGTACTTGATGATCTAGGAGACATAGGTGGCATCCAGTTTGGTCTTGCTATGGAGTTGGAACGAGAAGAAACTGACGGAAAAGAAGGATGGACTGAAGAGATAGCTCTTGCAGTGAATCAAAAGCCAGATTATCTGTTGTTTCATACGGAAAGCAATGAAGAACCATGGCATTTCAACATAAGAAATACATGTCTTTTTGGCCCTACGGGTCTTCCGTTGCTTCCTACACCAGTAACTCCGTGGGTTGTAACAATTAATCTTTGGTATATTGAGATTGACGGTAGTTTTGAAAGCTTTACGTTGATAGATACTCTCAATGAAGCACATGCAAATCCGTTTTATGGCCATAGTGGACAGATATACAAAAGAGAAAATGACGAGGTAAAAGATATCTGCTCAGGAGAATACATTGGTGAGACACAACAAATTGGATTTGACTTTTGGACATTAAATTTTGCAATTGTTCCTCCAGGAAGACTGCCGATAGGTGATCAAACTGGCGGTATCGATGAATTTGATGATGATGAATAAAGTATGAAAAGAGAAAGCGTAGTAGAATTGAGGTGAAACACAATTTATATAAGAAAAATATTTTCAATGATGGTGATATTATTATGTATCCTACTGTTTTTTAGTCCTGTAATTGATGCTGCTGAAAATGATTATGGCAGTGTCTATGCTTGGGTGAAAGTACGAGATGGAGAATGGGAGAATGCAACGGTACATGCAACATTGAAGATCCATGAGCCATTTGCTGTAAAAGTTACAATTACTGCAAAGATAAACTGTGACATTATTCCTAAAATCTATGGTCCTGGTAAAACGGTGACCTATGAGGTAATTGAAGGTCCAAGCAGGTACTCTGAATCTCTTTTTAATCTTGATTGTTCTGCAGGTTGGACTAAAACCTATGAATGGAAAATGCGTTCTACTGAAAATTGGTCAGATGGAATTGCGCCATTAAATATACGTGTTCAATTTATAAAAAATATATATGACAACGATGATAAGTTTTATGATTACGATACAAAGAAAACAGATTTTACTCTTCTTGCAGCATATATTGAGCCAGAGGAATGGAACAGATCAACTGATACTGCTAGTATTGAAGATAGAGTACATAATGAAATGTATCTTGAGGAAAAGACTCCTGGTTTTGAAATGATAGGTCTCCTCTTACTTGTTTATCTATTTGCAGTATTTAGAAAAAAACAAAGAAAATGATAGATTTTACAAAAATTTCAAAAGAGTTTTTTTTGGATATATTTTTAAAGAAACAATTGATTAACCGTACATGATAAAAGGGAAAATATAAAAGACCAAATTAAAAAAGAAGTCCTCGATTGGCTTGAAAACAACGAGTGTGACGATGAAGAATCTATTGAAGGTTTTGTTGATCTTGTTATGGACAAAACAACAGAAGGTTTACTCGAGGAAGTGAAAAAACAACTAAAAAATGAGTTTCTGACTGGTACCTTAAAACATGATTTTATCATCTCCCCTGATTATTATTTAGAACTTAAACTAAAAGAAGCAAAACAAAATTTCTCAAAGAGTAATGATATTTCTCCTCAAAATGATACTGAGGAATAGTATAAAATATTTTTTAGATCAATTGTTTTAAGAGCAACAGGTAAAGAAGTTTTTAAATATAAGATATTGTTACACCGCTTATAATGGGGCCCGTGGGGTAGCTTGGTCCATCCTTTTGGCTTTGGGAGCCAGAAACTCCAGTTCAAATCTGGGCGGGCCCACTTATTTTTGTTCTCAAATTATTAATAGCAAACTGATATATCGGTCGTTTGGGTGAGGTAAATAAAAAAATTTATAGGTGTATCAAGTACAGCAAACATTAAAAAAAAGATTTTTTGGGGCATATTTGTTGTTTTAATAGGAGTTGGCATTATTCTTACTCCACTTGTTTTACCCTTTGGTTTTGAGGTAGTATTAATCATGGGTCTTGTATCGTCTAGTAGAATTGGAAGTTACATGAAACAACATTCAGCATGAAAAAAGATATATAATCCGTGGTTTTTAGGAGGATAATGGGAGAAAATTTATATACAGAGTAGATGTTTCCCCTGTCGGAGGTATATAATTATGGCATATACACATGAAGGTTGGACATTATATTGTCGAGACGTAACATTAAAAGGCGGAAGAAACCAAACAATCTATTACTTTAGTAAAAGAACACCAAAAAGCGGTTCACCCTGTGACAAACCAGATAACATGATCGTTGGCGTTAACAAGAGAACAGGGCTTCCATACTTAAAGAAGAAATAAAAACACTTTATTTCTTTTTTTCTTTTTTTTATATTTATCATGTGTTGAAACTTTTATATAATTGCTATAATTATTTTGATAAAAAGGATTATATGTACTACTGTTATTGCATTAATTTGTAAAGGAATTGGATTATGAAGATCACCTGTCCTGCCTGTAAACGAAGAATTCGCATACGCCGAGGAGAAGAGATTCGTTGTAAATGCAACAAGAAATTGCACTATATACAGTTTTTTAAAGAAAAAATAAAGTATATTGTCTATCTCATTGATGCAAATATTTTGATTTATGCAGAAAACAAACATGATAAAAGAAGTAATAGTTGCCAAAAAATTTTAAAATTTAGTTCTCCGAAGATAAAAATAGGAGTAACAAATGTGATACTTGATGAAGTGGAAAAGAACAAGAACATCAAGATATCTGAGAAAATCAAGATCTATACAACAGGGAAGATATCAGATGATCTGAAAGATTTACGAACCAATTATTTAAAGCAACCTTCAAAAGCAGATTTATCTCTTGTGCAGACAGCAATTGAACATGCGGAAATCAAAGGAATTATCACGTTTGATAGAGATTTCTCACGAATTGCGACAAGAGGTGTGATACAAAAGAGATCCTCTTCAAATTTTTGGCTGGGAAATGCAAGTGACTTCTTAAAGAAATATGAGATAAAATCAAAAGTAAGAAGATCATTTTAATAGGTTATCAATTTGGAATAATCCTGGTTTTTCTAGAGATGTACCTGGGTACTTGCAAAAAATCCATGAAACTGCGCCAAATGGCCCCATTGCAATTTGCATATCTGGTCCTGAGGTTATTGTACATTTCTTAAGATGTATTACACCAGATTCAGTGCTAAGTAAATTGACTTTTGTATAATGCAGCCTAATTGCACGAAATGTTGTTGTTTTTCCTGTATGTTGAATATTAAAAACAAAACCTCTCACAACAGTATAGCCTGAAACGGATCGCAGTAGTTTTGTATTTGGATTTAATACAAATGCTGCTCCAGCCATTAAAAGAAGTGGGTGTAATCTCCATTTGAATACTTCAATCTCATCTGTTGCATTGTTACCTTCAGAATCATAGGCAACGACCTTTATTGTTTTTTTGAATGAAAGAATCTGTGACCAGTTAAATTCATATGGCGCTTCATCCACTGTTTCTTTAAGTTTATCATTGACATAAAATTCTACTCTATCAATATCTGAAATTGATGTTACATTGGCAATAATTGTGATTGGCCCATAGATAAATGTTTTATTATCTAACGGGAGAAGTTGCATATTTCTAAGGTAGAAGTAGTTTTCTTCTGGTTGTGTTATTTTAACTGATATTTGTTGTTGTTCTGTTGTTGTAAATTCCCAAATATCTCCTTCTGTTGATTCTCCGCTATCATCCCAGGAAACTATCTTCCAGTGATATGTTTCAGAGTATTCAAGTTCTGGATCATATGTTGGTTCTGACTGGTTATTTACTACTTGCTCTGGTTGACTCGTTGTTTCAAAGTAGACATCATAGGTAACGGTATCTCCTGCATCTGGGTCTCCTCCAGTCCATGACAATGATGCATCAATTGGGACATCAATTGTTCCATCTTCTGGATTTGGGTTGCTTGGTTTGTATGGAGGATTGTTTTGCTGAGATATCGTTGTAAAGGTAAATGATTCATTGGTCCAACTATTACTTCCAGATGAATCAGTAACATTTACATACCAGGTGTATTCTGTAAAATATTCAAGACTATTTACTGTTATATTGTATCTACCATTGACAACGCCTTCAGCGATATCTGACCCAATATCTGGTTTTGTTTCAACAGTATAGTCCATTAAATCTCCTTGAGGATCTGTGATATTGAAGCTTAATTCATTAAGAGTGATGTTTACATTTACTGCTTCATCAGCAGGAGAGGGATTTAAAACCAATGGTTCATGAGGTATTATCACTTCAGGGCCTAAACTTAGGAATTCTGAAGTATCATTCATTGTATTAAATGAGGTCTTCACCCAACTAGCATTTCGCGCTATTTTTGATATACGAAGTTCATCAAGCAGTCCATTCCATGGCTGACCACCATCGTTACCGTTTCCTATAGCTAAATTTATATGATTATTGTTAATTGGACCTGACCAAATAGTACCTGAACTAATTTCAACACCATCAACATAGATAACAACATCTCCATTATCATATGTTGCTAGAACATGAACCCACGAGCTTTCAGGTGTTTGTCCTGCTCTAATATAATTATTATTGTTATTGATACCAAAATTAATACCCGCATCAGGATAGGTTGTTCTTAGGTATAAAATCCAATCAGAAACATTATAATGTGTTCCTTCACAGAAAAGGTTGATGAATGCTGCATCATCTCGATATATCCAGGCTTCGGCAGTAAGATCTGCAGATAATGTTGTGAAATCATTTACAGTTATATAATCGTCTCCTATATATTCACGTCCTCCATCAATTTTACAATCTTCATTAAAAGTTGTCCCTGTGCAAATACCATCATTTTTATTTGAAGTTGAATCAAAAACAGTCATTCCTGTATTTTCTTCTAAATGTTGAATCATAATGTATTCTGAATCCCATACATCCAACACGTTTTGTTGATTTTCACAATTTGGATTGCCGTAATGCATATAGATAGTAGTATTTGTTGATGATGAAATACTGGTTATATTGATCCATGCTGTTAATTTTCCATTGATGCTGTTATATGATTCAATTTCATGGTTTAATTGAGTCCCCATCTGGTCAGAAAAAGCAATATCATCACCATCAGGCTGTGCTTTGTCTCTTAAATCAATATCTTGTATGGAGAGTAATATTGGAAAGTTGTTTAGATCTGCTTCAACTTTTTCATGATTAATTGTTATCATTTTATAATAGTGCCATTCATCAAAAAATGGATTTGATGTACTTTCTAATATCTGTTTTGAATTATTATTTGCTGTTATTGGTTGTAATAGAGAGGGCATAGTTGTTGATAGTAAAGATATTGTTACAATAATTGAAATTAGGCAGCTAATTTTATTTTTCATGAAATATTCCTCCAAACTTTTTATACATAAGCATAAAATAGTTCATATATAAAATATTCTATGTAGATATATAATAATTAATGAATATACAAACATAGGTTTTGATTTCTATTTTTATAAACTATTTGACTTTTTTCTATTTTGACATTTTGTCAGACAAGGTTTAAATACAGTAAATGACAAAGTTTAGCAAGTTATAATATAACACGTTAAATCTTGTCTGGATGTGAAAAGGAGATGAAGAGGTGGAAAATACTCGTTTCATTGTGCATTCTATCGCTTTTTTTAACTTCAACGCTACCCGTACAGGCAATAGAAAACCTTGAACATAAAACCGAAGAAGAGAAAAATAATATACGATCTGATACGCCCATCTACGATATAAAAGTAGACAAAAACGACAAATCAGCATACAACAGCATACAAGACGCAATCAATCATGCACCACAAGATTCAACAATATATGTAAAAACAGGAGTGTATAGTGAGATAATCACCATTAACAAAAAAATAAATTTAATCGGAGAAGATAAAGATACAACACTAATTAATCCCACATCCAAAAAAAACAGCTACGCAGTAAGAATAACAACAAGCGGTGTAAAACTCAGTGGTTTTAGCATACAGAACAAAGGAGAAGGCCTTTATACTACAGGCATTAAAATAAGTGTATCTGGGGTAACAGTAGAAAACTGCGACATCTTCGATACACCTATAGGAATTGCTCTATGGAGTTCAGATAATAAAATTACCAATTCTCGGTTTTGGGGATGTGAAGACGAAGGCATTGCATTCTTAGGGAGCCCTACAGTAGAATGTAATAATAACATAATAGAAAACTGTGAATTCTTTGACAATTGCGATGGAATTGAACTACAATACTCTTCAAACAACCGTATTTCAAACTGTGAATTCTATGACAATACCCACGCAGGAATAGATGCAATAGGATCATCTAACAATGACAATATCATTTCAAACTGTAATATATACAACAACAAAGTCTTTGGAATATACTTGTCAAGATCATCTGGGAATCAGATAACAAAATGCAGCTTAACAGATAATAAGATAATGACCACAGGATCAAAAGATAATACAGTGACTGAATGTACACTTGGTACAATATACTTAACTGATGATTCTTCAATAACAATAGAAGACTGTAATCTTGATGAATCCAATATTAAAACAGTAAACTCAGAATATCAAATAAATAACATTGTGGAATCAGAAGACAATTTATATAAAATAGATAGCCAAAAAGAGATTAGAAATAGAATCATTAACAGAATTCGCTCAATCTTATCTCTCCTGAATGCAAATAGAATACGTTTTAGAAACTAAACTGGTTTCTTCGGGAGTTGTTTTTTCTTTATAACGACAAAGAATAATATTACGGAAATAACTCCAATAAACCCTAATGAAGGCGTGGATTTCTCATCATCTGATGTATCAGTGACATATTCTTCTAATACGCCTGTATCAGAATTATATATGTACTCCCACTCTCCATCTCCATCACTGTCAATTAAGTAACTACCATTGGCATCTTGTCCAAGATCGGTCAGGTCTCCTGTTGCATCGTTATGGAATGTATCATACGTTTCATCACCATCATCGTCTGTAAGATATCCAATATCACCAACATCTAATGCATCTATCATCATAGTTAACTCTGTTGATTGAGAATAAGTCTGATTATCTGTTACTTCAACAGATACAATGTATCGTCCTGCTGTCGACCATATGTGTGTCTGCGTTGTTGATTTATTAATTGACAGAAATTCTGTTTTAAAGATATTTCCATCTCCCCAATTAAAAATATATGAGATAGTATCATTATCTAAATCAGTTGAATTTGCTGTATAATTATATGGGGCATTCATATGACCTGTGAGAGGACCGTTTACAACTGGCTTTTCTGGAGGGATGTTGGGTCCCTGGGTAATATTAACGTTGATAACATCAGTATCTGTTGCACCTTTATTATCTGTTACAGTTAATGTAACTGTGTAACTATCAGCTTCATGATAGTTATGTTCTGTTGTTTCTTCTTCTCCTGTTTCACCATCACCAAAATCCCAATGCCAAGATTCTATATATCCATCATCGTCAGGATCATAGCTTAGCGAACCGTTAAATTGAATGTATATTCCAATAAATCCTGTAGTCTCACTCGCTGATGCATTTGCTACTGGAGGAGTATTAGGTTCCGTATGCCCACCATTACCTCCATTGCCACCGTTATCTCCGTTATCTTCGTTGCCATCTCCTATAATTGTTATTGTTACAGTATGAGTTGTCACAGGTAAAGTAATAAAAGAATCATTCGTAACTTCAACAGAAACCACCTCTATGGTAAATTCTCCAGGTTGTAATGCAGTAAAATTAATAGTACATGCAGTATGGTTCATATCTGGATAAGGGCCCTGATCATAAGTTTGGATATTAGTAATTATTCCGGTATCGTTGTCAATGTCACCAGGATCAAAATTTGTTCCCCAATAGGATCCCGGGGAAACATTTATGGCATTAGCTTTTCCTTGCATGAAGCTGAGTTGATAAATCTGCCAACCACCAATTTCTTCAGTTGGATTAATATAAACAGTAACAACAAATTCATCTCCTACCGATACAGTTTCCGAAGAAAGAACCAAACCCATTTCTGTTGTCTCTTCTGCATTAACTGCATCTATAATAAAAATTAAAGAGGTAAATAGGATTGCTACTATGAATAGATTGACACTTGATTTTACTTTATTCTTATGAATCATAGACGAAGTTAATCTTTTTCTATTATTTAACCTCTATTAATCCACGTCAAACCTGCATCTTGTAAATTAACCTGACATTCCTTGCTAGGCACATAGCTGACCATTATTATATGCATCAAGCACATCTTTAAGCGGCTCACCTTCTTCTTTCCAGACTGGTGACGAACCTGAAACACCACTGAAAAGTGGGTGGTTAACCATCCAGGTATCAGCATCTGTGATTGTAGCTTCGACACAGCTTGAATTACAGCAGTTTGCAACATTCAGCTTTGCTGCGACAAGTTGGTAAAACATGGCAATAGTCATATTATCATGGACTGGAGTTCTTAAGATATCTATTGCATCATTCTTGTTGTAGGAGATCTCCCCAATGGTTATTGTATCTATAGGCCATGCTTCTTGATGATTTTTCCAGTATCCCTGGGTTCTTGGAACTCCTCCCTCGCAAGGATCACTTGTCTCAACAACTGTAATTGTTACGGTAACTATGTTTGAATTTTCCATACCATCAAAGGCGTGATATGTAAACGAATCAACACCAATCCAATCAGAATCAGGAGTATAATCAAAGGATCCATCAAGATTCAAAACAAGGATACCATAACTAACGTCAGTATTCAAAACAGCAGTAAGCGAGTTTGGTCCATATTCATCGATATCATTACCAAGGACTCCTGGTGCCGCTGTGGTAAGTATAGTATCCTCATCAGTACTATAGGAATCACCATCAGCTATTGGTGGTGTAGGTCCACTACTACCCTCCCAATCACTATCAAATGTAAATGTGGCTATTTTGGTATTTGATGGTTTATGATAGATGTGTATGACACCTTCAGTAGTTGGGCAAATAATCACATCACCTATTTCAACCTTGTCATTATCATCAAACGGAGTAGTATAATCACCATTGTCATAAGTAATTTTAAGATCTTTCCACATCACTGTCGTTGGATATATACTGGCTACCGCCAATGTATTAATATGATCATTTAAGGAATATTTATTAGAATCTACTGCAACAAATATAATATCTGGCGCAGCTTCATTTGGTGAGTCGATATTTATATAGGCATATGCTGTAGAAGCCACTGTTCCGGCTATAGCAACCATTAAAACAACTCCTAGTACTACAGACAGAGCATCATCTTTATGTTTCCATGATTTTTTATTTGCTTTCATTCTTTTTTACCTCTTTTTTGTTTTTCTTTTTTATTTTGATCGTGAAAACATATCAAGTTATTATATTTATACTTTATTATATAAATAATAAATAAAAGATACTGAAAAAGGGGGTTCGGATAGAGATTTCATTAAATCTTTGGTTTAGTCCCTATTAATCCATGTTAAACCTGCATCCTGGAAATTCACTTGACCGTCCTGATTTACATCATATAGGCCATCATAAGGTTCTTGACTGGTTCGAAGAATCCATACAAGCCCTACATCCTGGAAATTCACAGTGCCGTTGTTGTTTACATCATATCTGCTGCCACCTGTCGTGTATTGGTAGGTTTCATTTGTCCAGAAAGCTCCATCTGTTACATTAACGCTCCAGGTATATGTTGTATTGCCCCAAATCCAATCGTTACCAGTTAGATTTTCTGTGTTGTAGGTTCCATTGTAAACACCTCGATAATCTTCAAGGATGACCCATTCGCCAAAGTGATAATAGTCATGTCTCATCCAAAAGATAGAAACATCCATAATTTCCCCAAAAGGATCTTCAACTGTTGCATTAAGTTCAATAGGAGGTCTGGATTGATTTATCGAATCATTACCTGGAAATTCGTTGTTAATTATTGGAGGTTCATTTGGAATGTAATATAATATTACACTATCATTTCCATGATTTCCATAAGCATCAGATGCGCTTATTTTAATCATATTCCATCCTACATGAAGGGTAAAATTATATGAAAATGTAAGATAGGTTACAGGATCAATTGGTGCTCCACCTCCGCTACCTTGTCCTCCCCAATCATGGGATTGACTTACTGATACGATTCCAACATTATCTGAAATATTTCCACTAACAGTGATATTTGGTTTACTAAATATACTATTATTCTCAGGAGAATTAATATTAACTATTGGCGGTTCATCATCGATATAATATATTATAATACTGTCATTTCCATGATTTCCAGCAATATCACCTGCGCCAATTGTAATTTTATTCCATCCTGTGTGAAGGGTAAAATTCCATTCAAATGAAAAATTTGTAACTGTTTCAATTGGCCAACCCATACCATGACCTTGACCTTCTGATGAATGAGAATAACTTACTGATGCAATTCCAATATTATCTGTTATATTTCCACTTACAGTTATTTGTGGTGTAGTAAAAATTGTACCATTCATAGGAGATGCAATAGTAACTACCGGTAGCTCGTTATCTATATCATATATAATTTCTAATATTGGAAAGTATTCTTGAGCTTGAGGAGGAATATCTTTAGAAGCAAATTGCCTTCCTTGATTCCCTGAGGTATCCTCATAATGATCTTTTATCATCCATCCATAGTATTGATAACCTGGCAGTGACATATTGTTTACACATGCGTTAACATCGGATGTTACATCCCATGTTTTCCATCCCTCTGATGTATTGAGAGTTGATGAGGAGGTTGGAGTATCTCCATAGGTAATTCCTTGTTGAGAATTCCATGTTATAGTATCTTCATCCCAACTGTTAGTAACTAAATAAAGATCATAGATTCTATCTCCTGATCCTACGGAGTTGAATTGATGTAAGTGTAAAGTAGCAGATATTATAACGGATCCTTCAGGTATGCTAGAAAAATTGAACTGAATGTATGTTCTTTTATTTGGCATCTGAGTAATCCAAAGATATGCTAATGATCCAAAATTTTGATCAGGATTATCCTCATTTACAAAGGTATCTTGAGTTGGATAAAATGTCTCGTTTATATCACGAGAGTTCAGGTCAGCTGCTCCTACAGATATTGTAAAATATATTAATGCAGATTGTAGAGACATAATTATAAACAAGGCTAAAATACTTGCACTTAAAATTTTACTGTAGCTATTACTACGTTTTATAAAATTTTTTTTCATTATCTTTTCGCCTCCTTAGAGAAAGATATTTTTTATTCTATCTTCATTATAGAGATAAAATCGATAATTATAGATATTATTTATATTATTTAAATATATCGTACAATAATATAAAAAATAATATTATATATTATGGATTAATAATCAAATACTTCAATTATTTTTCTGAAGGCATCAATGGCATGCTGCGTTGTATCAACTCTAATTTTCATATCATCTGCATTGATTCGAATAGCACCATTTATCCGGGAGTCCGAGCTATTATATTGAAGATTCATTAGATTATCAATTGAAAGATTTATTGCATTTTTGTATCTCTCTTGATGATAGGTATCGTTTATTAATTTTGCAATTTCATACGCATAAGCAAGACCTTCTGTATAGACTGCATCAGATGAAGAATGAGGTGATCCATATTCTGGATACCATTCTGAATAAAAACGACCAAGATATTCAGAATCGCGATCGGTATTTTGTATTTCAAGAAGCTTGTCATTTAACGTAAAAATTGCATTGGCGTATGTTTCGTTTTTAGTGATTTTGTACAGCTTGTTCAAAGATATTGTATGCCAAGGAACATAGGCAGGATAATAATTATCTTCCAGATTCACAACATATCTATCAATATAGAAATCCTGAGATTTGATTACAGCATCAAGATAGCTAGTATTATCTGTTTTTTCATACATCTCAACTAATGAAAGAATTGCTTCTCCAGAGTAAAACGTGAGGAGATAATCCTTATCATATTCATAATCAGGTTCTATATACCAGGGTTCAAAAGAGCCATTTTCGTTTTGTAAATCTAGAATTGTATTTGCAAGATTTTCTGATTCGCTTGTATAGTTTTCATAAAAAGGACTGTATATGAGTGTTCTGAGTGCCATGGAAATTGCCCCAAGCTTTGATTTATTACTATAATAGATGTATCCAAAGTCGTTTTCTTCTTTATACCAATAGGTAAAGACAAAATCAAGGTTTTTCTGATGTAAAGGTTGTAAGGAGATATTTTCTTTTGACATTTCTGCAAGGACTCGTGATGCCATGAGTTGTCTGATCATATTGTTAGTCGTTGAATACTCTTCGGTTATTGGATCGTATTTATAATTAAAAATGTCTTTTTCATTGATATTTTTTATAAGCCAATTTTGTGTTTTTTGCAATGATATTTCTATATCCCTATGTTGGGTGTCTATATCTTTTTTATCAGGAGTTATACATCCAGTTAATAGAGGCAATATCAAAAACATTATTGTTATTAATTGTATGAATTTATTATGGTTGATTATTTTTTCACACCAATTGATTAAACAAATACTTGTTATATAAAATTTTTATCTACAATAACGACGTAAAAATATTTGATGAAAAAAATAAAAAAAAAAAGGTTTACTTTTTTTTACCTGATTTCTTTTTGGTTTGTTTTTTTGCTTCGCCCTTTTTTGTTAGGTAATAGGCATATCCACCGATGATTATTATAATGATGATTACCAGTAGAATTAGTAATGCAGTATAATCTTCTCCTTTTTCTTCTTCGGGTTGTGGTTCAGGTTCTTCTTCTGCCTCAATTGTTATTGTAAATTCTGTTGTTCCAGAGGGTGTTTCATTATCATAGGCATACACAGATATTGTATATGTCCCTGCAGCAGTCCAAGTATGTGTCTGTTCTGTTGAAGTTCCATTGGCAAAAAAATCAGTTGTCGTTGTTGTGTCATCTCCCCAATCAAAAACATAGCTAATGGTATCGTTATCTGCATCTGTTGAAACCGCGGTAAATGTGTACACAGTATCTACTAAACCAGTTGTTTCTCCATCAACTACTGGAGCAGTTGGTGGAATGTTTGGTTGACCTATTGTGACATCTGCTGTATCATCATCTGTTGCTCCTGTATTGTCAGTGACTGTTAATGTAACAGTATAGGTTCCTTCATTATCATAGGCATGTGTTAGGTTTACTCCAGTACCATTTGTTCCATCACCAAATAACCAGAAGTATGAAACAATTTCTCCATCGTCTGTACTACCAGATCCATCAAAAGTAATTTCTTCACCAATGACTGCAAAATATGGTCCACCAGCTTCTGCATTGAGAGGATTTGTGTAATCACCGTCTCCGTCGCCATCTCCATCGCCATCACCGTCACCGTCTCCATCGCCATCACCGTCACCGTCACCGCCAGAGGCAGTGGGAGTGCCACTCACTGGATCTGATCTGTTGCCTTCATTACCTGAAATATCAACAGCTGAAATTTCATATTCATAAGATTGATCATTGGTAAGTCCTGTATCTTGATATGTTATTGTAGGACCCGATACGGTTGTTAAAAAAGATCCATCTCTATAAATATTATAAATATCAACATCATAATTGTCTGTTGCAGCAGTCCATGAAAGATCTAATTTTCCATCCTTGGCATCAGTAACTGAAAGACCAGTAACTTTTGAAGGTGGTTCTGTATCTTCAACTATTGTAACAGTGCTACTAGAATCTGTATTAGGTGCTCCATCATCGTCTGTAACAGTTAGTGAAAGTGGAAAAGTACCAGTTTGAGTATATGTATGTGTTGGATTTTGATCTGTTGATGTATTTCCATCACCTAAATCCCATAACCAACTAACTATTGTTCCATCAGGATCTGAACCAGAACCAACCAGAGTAATTGGTACATTTAAGAACCAGTCGTAAGGTCCTCCTGCATCAGCTATTGGTGGTAGGTTTGCTGGAGCATCAGTATCAACGTATATATCATAATTATAAAAAAGCTCATCTTCATCACCTAAATCAAATGATACTGGTATGGTTGGATACCATTCTCCTTGGTACTCAACAGAAAAAATGCATTCATCATAATTTTCTCCCTCAAACCAAATTGAATAATCTCCATTTTCAAAAGTTACATTAGAAAATTCATATTGACTTTGAATAGTTATCTTTACTGTTATACCATTTTGAGCTAAAATATTATCAATATATAATTTTCCAGCAACATGACGAGGTGTTGCAGCACTAGTTGGTATGGTCGCTGCAGCCAAAGATATTATCAGCATTAAACTTACTATAAATATTCTGCTTTCCTTTATTGTTCTCATAATCGAACTCCCCAATTAATTTTTCGGTCCATAACTCTTCTACCTTATATACTTTTCCTTATTTTTAAGATATGGATATGAATAATCATTATATTATTGTAATCGTTGCATTATGAGTATTTAAAGGCATAGGTTGCATGTCATCTGCACGCCAAACTTCTGCGGAGGCTATTTCAATCGTACACGTTCCTTGCTGCATTGCTATGAAATTTATCTCACAAGCAGTGTGATTAACACCGGGATAATCTTCTGGATTTGGTAGGAAATCTCCTGCTGTAATTACTGTAATTGAACCATTATCATTATCAATATCTCCTAAATCATAAGAACCTTCACTCCATTCAGAACCAATTGTTACATCACTAGCATTAACAACCCCTGGGGGGAAGCTTAAGAGAGTTATTTCCCAACCGCCGACATAATAACTAGGATCAATATAAACTGTTGCAGTGAACTCTTCACCAACATTGACTGTATCTGAAGATGGTATTATTCCCATTTGGGTTGTTTCAGGAGGTACTGCAAAATAAATATATGCATAATTAAATGGATCTGCCACAAGCATTGTATCTTGACATCGAGCAGATATTACTGCTTGATTTATGCAATCATCTCCTTCTACTGATACTACTTCTGCTTCAAATTCAATGTATATGTAGTTAGAAAATGGTAAACTTCCGGTGAAATTCCAATATAGGTTTTCTCCAGATTGTTCAAATGTTGGATCGCTTACAGTTCCTGGCTTTTCAACCTTTGTAGTTTGTATATATTGTAAATTATCTGGTAGAATATCTTTGACAAATATTTCAGTGAGATCACAACAACCATTATTATGAACGGTTATATTGAATTTTATTATATCACCTAATTGTACATCATAAATACTTGAGTTCCATTCTTCACCAACCGGGCACCACACAGTTTTCTCACCCTCAGGTTCTGGTATAGTACACTCCAGGTGAACAACTGCCATATCATCATCTTCAACAAATGCATCATCGCAGTCTGCATAAACATCGACATAGTTAGCCCAATCACCATAATCTATTACTTCTACAACGAAATAGATGTTAATTTTATGACAGTAAGGTACTTCCTCCATGTTCTGTGTGAAGTTCCACCATAACTCCTGTCCGTTTTCTTCAAATGTATAATGATAATCTTGCGTTAGCAGTGCTCCTTCATAGTAAACTTCCATGAAGTATCCATTATATGTAAGACCTGGTTCTAAATAATCATAAACTGATATATTTGTTAGATTACAACATGTTGCATTATTATGAATTGTTATATTGAATTCTACAAGATCATAAAGATTAGTGACATCTATATCTTTTAGCCACTCTTGATCATATATATAACGTCCAAGTTTGACTACATCCATATCCGGTTCACAAAGGAGTTCTTCTTCAATGAATACAATATGATCTTCTACTTCACCGTCACTTGCTTCACCAGTGTATGATAGACCTGAATCTGTACTAATTCGGAAACGTGCATAAGTAGGTCCAAGTAATGCATCACCAGGAATACTTACTATTAATGTATGTGTTGTTCCATTGGAAAGATACATATCTGCAAATATTTGCTCACCTGCGTCATCCCAGTCACCGTCTTGATTGAAATCTACCCACGCACTTAGATTTCCACCAAATGGAGTCCACGTCATGCTAATATCAATTCCTCCTGTTTCTCCAGTAAACCACTGTCCAATTTGTTCTACTCCATCTTCATCATCCCATTCATCCGTATCATCACCATCTGCGTTTATGGTTGGTTGACCATCTGGATCAGAATCTACTCCAACACCCATGTATGGTGCCTTATAATTATGTCTTGCCCCATCATTTGCTAAAAGTGTTGGATATGTTGGGTCTGGTGCATCTCCAAAATCAAATGTGTCTGGTTCTTCACATATTCCCCAAACCTTTGCATTGCCTTCATCAGAAACCTCTGCTTCATCACATAGAGAATCAGCTGTTATATTTGCAGTATTGATATGTCCCCCTGGCGCTACACAATTAAGTACCGTTGCTTCAAATTCTATAAACATCCACGTACATGGTGTGAGATTAAATCCTTCACCTCCAGTTTCCCACCATTCAAGTGTCGTCGTGTTATCAGGATTCATTGTTATAGCTTGAGGTTGACTTTCTGGACCTGAGGATTGTTCATAATATTCACCGGATATAACAGTGATAACCGTACTATTATCCACATATTCAAGACCTTCTGGTAAAGTGTCAGTGATATACCAATTGTTCAGATCACAATATCCATCGTTATGAATACTGATGTTAAACAATGCTGTTTCATTTACCATTATTTCTGTTTCATCAGCCCAGTTCCCTAGTTCTTCATCCCAAACATATTTTTCCAAATCAATGCTAGGTATTTCTGGTGCATATGCACAAGTTGCTTCCACTGTGAGATCATATAAGATTGGTGATTCTCCATCAGTTGGCATCTGCATAGTGGTTAAAATCTGTAGATATCGTCCATTTGGAGTTGATGTTAAGGGATTTCCATTGGTAACAGTTTCCCATGGAGACCAGGCCATTTCGTCAACTGAACTTCGTACTGTTACTTCAACTGATGTACCTTCTGGTTTATAGCTTGTCCATGATACAATATCAAATTGTGTATCATCTGCTTCAGAATCAAAAATAACATCCCATGTACCAACTGATACAGAACCTGCGTATCCAATTCCAGTAGCGTCACTATAAGTATATGGGTATCGCCCTGCGTCATATACACCGAGGTATGATCCATTGGTTCCATCATATTTACATAATTTGCTTGTATCTCTATGGACCGCCCATATATTATCTTCTGAATCAACTACTATACCTCGGACTTCAGAATTGACTTGCCCAGGTACTTCCCATATTATTGTCGTATCGGGAGCATACTTTGCAATTCCCCCATCAGATGAACTTCCTACGACAATATTACCATGTGAATCAACAGCTACTCCAAGAGAGCTATCGAAACTATCGATAGGAGAACTAAAGGCTTCTGTGGATGAATTAAAGATTAAAAATGGGCTATTCCCGCCAAGATATACAAGGGTGTTTCCTATACTATCATACCCTATTGCCATACCATACATGTATACGGTTCCATAGCCATACAATTCTACATCATATGAAGAAGTATTTAGGCGTAATACGCCATTAGATGAATATCCCGAGCCCCATAGAAATCCGTATTTATCAACTAATGAACCATAAGGCGTATGTGGGCTTACGTCTATGGGCCCTGCAAGAATACTACCGTCTACACCACTGAGTTTATAATAATCTCCTATTTCATAACAACCAAGCCATATATTTCCATCAAGATCAATTGCGAGCGACCTCCCATAACCATTTCCATCAACATGGGTTGCCCAAGCGATTCTTTCATCTACGATTTCTTCAGGGTCAATTATGCCGTTTGAGTTGCTATCAGTCATTGGAAGCATCTCGCTCTCTTCAATAATTCCATTGCCATTTGCATCATATGACGTATCAAGTACACCATTTCCATTGCGGTCAACCCAGTCATCAGTGTAGACTTTGATAACATCAGGATCATAGGTATCAAAATGCCTGTTTGCAACATAACAGTTGCCATCACTGTCTACACACGTTCGTGATGGTGCAGGTCCGCTCCATGCATCATGGCTTCCAAGTGGTCCAAACCAGGTGTGGTATCGAGCTAGTTCTTTGTTTTCATTGGTATCCCATTTGGAGAGTGAATCTTCTCCAGCATTTGCAATCCATAAAGTTGGATATGTTGAAGTTTCACCAGGCATTATTTGTAACTGATCATTCACTGTGTCATGTTCTAAACTTGTTAATATGCCTTCATCAAAATCAGCATCTGTTGTATAATGTTTATAGGAGATACATTCTTCTATGCATTCATAAATAAATGATACTTGATCAATTGCTGCACATCCGTATTCATCCATTGCAAATGCTCGAATAAAGAACTCTTCTTCACAAATCCAGTCAACTCCACTGCTATCATATGACCAGTTGTAATGATAGGATCCTTCAAGAATGCATAGTAGATACGTTGCTTCTTCAACCCAGGAACCATTGCCATTCCAATAATGTTTGACACTCATGTTATCTTTGTAGTATATCCATATATTTACTCCTATAATATCTGATTGTGAATCCCATGCTGTACCATTGATTTCATTAAGTTCGGGTAGTATGGAATCATCTAATGGATTTAGTATTTCAACCTCAGGAAGACCGATATAATAACGTATTCCGCTTTCGTTTGTGATGTGTACCCAGTACAGTTTGCCTCCTTCAATTGAATGTAAGTTATTGTAGATAGGATCAATAAATGGTGAGAAGCCAGTCCAATTAGTTTCTGGATCAAAGTGAAATACTCCGTCATAACTACCATTAACTGACGACATAACACGTTCTACTGATTCGTTACATCCAATTTCTGGTGGTAGTATCATGAGATTCCAACCTTTCTGCATCCATTGATCCCATATCGTGGTACTCTTTATTGTAAATGTTACCGGCGCTGCAAATTCGACATAGTCATCTTCGTCTATTGCTATAGCATTAAGTGTTATTTGTGCTCCATCTTGATATTTAAAGAGATCTATGTATGCTACGTAATAGTCTTCCATTTCATCTTTCATGACTTCATACCAGAGATCAGGTGCATCCCTTCGTCCACCAGGTATCCATAGTCGTACATCTAAATCATCCCATGAAGTCTCATCATCATAAGCATAAATCATTACTTCTAAAGTTCTGACACTTTGTGTTGATCCAAACTCAGGATATGTTATCTGTATAAATGGGCCAATTCCCCCACTGGGACCATGGACAATAAAGGTTTCATTATCTATTGCATAGTTTCCAAGAAGATCAGTTGCTCTGATCTCAAGATAATGTGTACAGCCCTCTTCAAATGTGAAGTTTCCGGTATATACTATCCATTCACTCCAATCACCTTGAGTCCAGATTCTGTATTCAATTATTACTCCACCAACTGCACATGGCTCTTCATGATCAATTGCAGTGATATTAATTGGAGTCTCAGTTGTAACCCACCAAGTTAAATTGTCATCAGTAAAGCTTGGCTCACCAACGGTTTTAATAATCTCCGGTGGTGTACAATCTACAAAGAAGGTTTCATTATCATATTGAACATTTCCAAGGAAATCTAATGCCATAATGTCCAATGTATGAACACAGTCTTCAGTAAAATAGAATGTATATGGTATCATATCTGTTATATTTATCCAATCTCCATCATTTATCGAATATCCTAGATATGAAAGTGTCTCACAACAACCTGGATAACTTACATCTATTGTAATTGGTGTTTCGCAACTTACCCAATAATCTGGGCAATCCAGTAGTATTTCGATGAATGATGACTGAACATCTCTTGGTTGACCATCCTCAAAAATTGGCCAGAGGAAAACTGCAAGTTTTTGTCCTGTAACAGGGATGAAATCTTCTCCATTTGCAAGAGCATCATTAATCATAAATAATGTCTCTGAGTCTGCTCCATTATATGACTGAGTAATATCAATAAAGTGCCATATTGCATTTTGTATATCCATCCTTGTTGCTGATGGATGTTTATGATTAATTATGTAGTTAACATATGACCAATTAGCTTTATCCTCGTCAGGCCATGGAATATTGGCGTCATATGTATTCCATAATTGAACATAGGTATCTTCATGAGATGTGGTATAATCTGTACACCAACCAGGCCACAGACCATCATATACAATATAGCCATCAGGAACTCCACTCAGAACAATATCAAAGTAATTAACTGCACCATATGTAAGGTTGGCATATACCATTAATTCACCATCTGGTGGGAATTGCGTTAGATCAGGAATTTCTATGCATTCTGGTATAACATATGGTTCACCAACAGTTTTTACTATATCAGGCGCTGAGTTATCAACATTAAATGTTTCGTTGTCTACAATTTCATTTCCAAACAAATCTGTTGCACGAATGAGTAAATAATGGGTGCAATTCCCTTGTAGATAAAGAGGACCTTCTAGTTCTGCAGCATCCATCCAGCCACTCCAGGTTCCATTATACCAAATATTATATTCAGTTGTATTTAAACCAACACCACCATGGCATCCACGATCTTCAGCATAAAAATCAATAGGTGTTTCAGAAGTAATACAGTATTCTTCTCCAGGAATTACTGGGGAATTTGGATCGCCTATAGTTTTAAAGATTTCAGGTGGCGTACAATCTACGTAGAATAATTCAATGTCTTCAACAGTTTGATTAAGACAATCACGTGCGATAATAGTTAATATATGTTCACAATCTTCGGTAAAACTGAATGTATAAGGTAACATATCAGTTATTTCTGTAAAGTTTCCATCGTTTATTGAATAAGCAACATAGGTAAGGTTTCCGCAACATCCAGGTTCATATGCGTCTATTGTGATTGGTGTATCACAACTCACCCAGTAATCCGGTTCTTCAATTCCAGGGAAATTAGGTTCACCAACAGTTTTGACAATTTCTGGAGGTGAATCGTCGACATTAAATGTTTCATTATCCACTATCTCATTACCAAACAAATCAACTGCGCGAATAAGGAGATAATGTGTACATGGTTCATTAAAATAAAGAGGTTCTTCGTTTAGTTCTTCCACTGGAACCCATCCACTCCATGATCCATTATACCAGACATTAAATTCAGTTATATTTACACCTACTCCACCATTACATCCTCGATCTTCAGCGTAGAAAGTAATAGGTGTTTGTGGAGTGACACAGTATTCTTCATTAGGTATTAATGTACAGTTTGGGTCACCAACTGTTTTTATTATTTCAGGTGGTGTACAATCAACATAAAATGTTTCATTATCATATATTATGCGTCCAATGTTATCCTCTGCAACAATTGAAAGGATGTGTTCACAATCTTCAGTGAAACTAAAAGTATAGGGAAGTGAATTTGTTATCTCCGTCCAATTTCCACCATTTATTGAATAAGCCACTCGAGAAAGATTTCCACAACATCCTGAATCAAATACATCTATAGTAATTGGTGTATCACAACTCACCCAATAATCTGGTTCTCCTTCCTCAGGTATATTAGGTTCACCAACGGTTTTCAAAATCTCTGGTGGTTCATTGTCAACATTAAATGTTTCATTATCAATAATTTCATTGCCTAAGAGATCAATAGCACGAATGAGGAGATAATGAGTACATGGCTCAGTAAGATATAGCGGGTCTCCTTCGAGTTCTTCTAAAGGTATCCACCCACTCCAGTTTCCAGCATACCATATATTATACTCAACTGTAGCAAGTCCAACACCACCTAGACATCCGCGATCTTCAGCATAAAATGTGATGGGTGTTTCATTTGTGATACAATATTCCTGGCCAGGAATTATTGTATAACTTGGCTCTCCCACTGTTTTGAAGATCTCTGGTGGTGTACAATCGACTTTTATATATTCTTTATGTTCAGCTAGGCTGTTTCCAAATCTATCAAAAGCACGATCATAGATATGATGTTCACAATCCTCGTCAGGAGATACTGCAATTGTGATTTCTCCAATATTTGGATTTGAGTCGTTTCCGTCATTATCGTATACAACACCGTTTTTCGTTGGTATCCATATGCCGCCACCTATATGGATGTCTACTCTCCATTCTATTCTTTCGACACCAGATCCACCAGGTATACATCCTGTGTCAATAGCGCTAATAATTTTAGATGAATTACAGGATATATAATCTCCATATATATGGTCATAATATCTCGTGGTTGTCGGCGCATCGGCGTCTACAAGAAAATCAATATTCAAGAATGATCCCGCTGGTCCTGGTGCTCTGTTTCCTAGTAAATCATAGCACCAATAGTGTATTTCATGCCAGCAGCTTTCATTCATATAGAGTAATACTGAGATCTCTCCATCATTAGGATTAACATCATTTTCATCATTGTCAAATACAGTACCGGTCTCTAAAAAGGACCATTCTCCAAATACTTCTCCCCAGAATAATTCATAAACAAGACGATCTGATCCTACTCCTGTACCATTACAGCCAATATCTGTTGAATTTATCCATATTGGTGTATGTCCTGAAATTCCAGTATACCAAATATCGCCGATTTGGTAGAAGGTTTCGTTTTTCGGGTTACCAAATTCTACTGTCTGCTCTGGACCTGTTATATCAACAAAGTGATCTTGAATTGTATGATTTTCAATATTTCCAGCATTGTCAACAGCCCAGAATTCTATAGTATGAATACATTCATCTCCAAAGTAAAATGTAAATTCATCTCCGGAGATTATTGTTTCATCTCCATCTATTATTATATGTATCTCTTTAACTCCAGATGCGTTATCTCCAGAATCTACAGCGGTAAATGTTATTGATGTATCTGTTGTTATATAGTATCCCCCGTCTTGTTGAGGAACACCAATTGTTTTGGTTGTTGTTGGCGGGTCATTATCTTCACCAGCATCACACACCATTGTTCTTTCTGATTGGGTTGTTGGTGGAGTTTCATCGCTGTCAATAGTTACGTAGTTTGTTATAATGGTACCAGGTGCAACAGATGAATTTACTTGGACAAGTAACCAAACACAGTCGCCTTCACCGGACATTACTTGAGTATAATTCCAGAATACTTGATTGTCACAACATTCTGAACCATCTGAAGAAGAAATATAGGTTACGCCTTCTGGAAGAGTATCAACAAGTATGACATTTGTCACGTTATAATCATTAAGGTTGTCAAAACAAATCGTATAATTGATATACCCACCTGGGCCCACACATCCTTCTTCTCCAAGTCCATCATCTTTACTTAGATTAAGAGGATTATATGAAATATCCTTACCTGGAATGGTAAGTCCTGTAGGATCTCCAATGTCACCTGTATTATCAATCTGGTTGAGGTTTAGATCAAAGACAATAACCTTATCCGATCCTCCGGAGCCTTGATTTCCAGTAGTAATATAAAGAATACCAGTTGAAGAATCAACAGATAGACCAACAACGTTGTCGTTTGGATTGCCAGTAAGAGCACGAATATCTAACGTCGTTTCATTTCCGGTATTCAAATCATATTTGCTTAATAACCCGATACCTCCATAGCCAGGATATGCATTTCCAGTGTAAACAAACCCATTTGTCACATCAAGAGCAATTCCCATAGCTGATTGACTTATTGTAAAACTACCTGCTGACGACCAATCTGCTGTGTTAAATATTTTTACAGCTGTTGTCAGATCACCAATATAGAGCAGATCGTTTACTTCGTCAAGAGCAATACCATGTGCTTCACTTACCCCCGGTAAACTAAGATATGTGCCGCCATCAAGAGTAAGTGTCTTATTATTTGCATACCATGAATAAACATAAAGATGATTAGTACCTCTATCTACAGTATAGATTTTCTGATTGTCATGATCAACAACTATACCTGCTAGATTTGAAGCACTTGGAGCTATAGTTATACCTTCATCTGACATCGTAGTCGCATCAACTAACTGAATTCTATTCGAACTCTCATAAGTTACAAATAGAAATTCTGAATCTGTGTCAATAGCAAGTCCAACAGCACCACTGTCCCATGCAGGCACATAATGCGTTGCTTGATATATTAAAGTCCCATCAACTTGAATATCATATGCTTGTATTGGGGTTGGGCTTTGATTTATATTTGCTATCACATATAGAGATTTTGCCCCCACAGTACCAGACATTACGGTTGCTAATCCAAGTATTACCAGCGTACAAATTATAATAATTGATTTATTTTTCATTATATTTTCGCCTCCTTTGAGAAAGATATTTTTTATCCCCCAGCCACTATTAATATTGGCAAGAGCTTCACAACCAGAAGTAATTATCAATATATAAATATATCGATAAAAAAACATATGTTTATAAATAATATTTAAATGAAATAACCATCATTTTGTTGATTAGAATGTATTTTTATCAGATATAATCCAACTGCTATCATGGTCCATAATGAAGTGATTCGTTATTAAAATTATAGAAAGTAATACCGTTAATTCAAGATACAGTAAGTATATAAATGTCCTTATGTCAATAGTTAACCAATCCAAGCGAGAAATCCCCAAACTTTAGTTTGTGGGATGAATCGCATGGAAATTGAATTTAAAACGCCGACAGGCGTTTTCTTCCCCTCGAGGGGAAAGCCACGCAATTTTATTGCGTGGAAGGGGTGACATTTTAAAATGTTTTATATCAAATATGATATTAGTATTAAATATATTAAGTAATAATATTCTATATTAAAATAATAATTGAAATAATATATTCAATTATCAAACCAAAAGAAAAAAAATTAATAAGTAGGTTTTAAAAGTCCATAACTATTCATGTAAATTCTATCTGGATGGAATAAAAATGAAGAAGGGAAAAAACAACATTGAGGAAGAATTTATTTCAACTGGCATCCCTGGATTTGATACTCTTATAAAAAACGGTATCCCAAAAGGATCATCAGTTATCGTTGCTGGAGGTGCCGGTTCAGGAAAAACAAATTTCTGCCTCCAAATACTTGCTCATCATATGTCCTGCGGAAAAAAATGTTACTACATGAGTTTTAAAGAACCTGTAGAAAAATTAACTAAATATATGAAGAATTTTGGTTGGAATCCACAACAATATATTGATTCAGGTAACCTAAAAATCAAGCGGTTTTTAACAAGTGAAATCTATTACCACGATAAAAAAAGTGGCAGTGGCATTGAGGCTATGATGACAAAAGATATAGATCCACTACTTATGGAATTAGAGCCGTTAGCTATCGCCGAAGATGCAGGGTTTCAACCTGATTTTATAGTTCTTGACTCACTTAATGCATTAGCCTCAGCATTTAGAGGAAAAGAACAATCTTACCGTTTTTATGTTGAACAATTATTTCGATTTTTTGAGAAAATAGGGAGTACCAACTTTCTTATCTCAGAAACAAAACAGATGCCTGAGATTTATTCATCAACAGGCATTGAAGAATTTCTTGCTGATGGCGTGATTGTAATCTATAAGAGTAGACAAAAAAACGTCAGGGAAACAGCAATTGAAGTTTTGAAAATGCGTGGTGTAGCACATCTCAATAAAATCGTTGCTATGCAAATTACAGATAAAGGAATCAAAGTATATCCTGAAAAGACAGTATCTGACAATATGGAAATGGAACAACTCATCATCTGAAGAAAGAATTATCGAGATGCTTATATTTTTAATACTAAAACTATTGTTAAGATGAAATATCGGCAATATTTTATGATTCTTCTAATCAAGTGTTATGATGTGAAGTCTATATTATTATCTGGGTTTATATCCATAGGTGTTGACGACAGTAATTCTACTTTTGCAGGCACGTCTTGGAATTCCCCCATAATATTCATTCCAAGAGTGATATGACCCCCTATTGGGAAACTCTCGATATACCATATACCTGTAAGAGAATTATATGTAGTTCCAGATGGTTCATTGAAGTGAAGGCAAGATAAACCTTCGGGTAATGTGATTTCTATGCTAACATCGACCACCGTATCAATATCGCTTCTATAGTTCATTGCTGACACAGAAAGATCCGGAGCACTTCCTTCATCACACTCAATCATTACGCCTATATCACACCCTGGGCTAATATCAAGAATTCCTTTCAGCACTATTGTATTATATTCATCAATAACGGTAATTTCAGCCTCAGAATAATTTAAGCTATAATTAAATTTATATTCAAGACTTTCACCAACATTCCATCGATTATCCATTTTAGCTTTAGGATCTAAATAATCCTCTTCTCCAATGGTAAATTTATCGGTTTCATCATCAATTGTTATGATAACTTTTGTCCCAAATCCTAATGCATCTCCACCTCGATGCTCTATTATTATGTTATCTCCTTCAACTGTTCCTACCAGGTCTACAAATGTTGAATCACCAGGAGCTGGATAAGCTAAAACAACGGTATATAACATAGAAATAATTGCAATGGTTATTCCTAAAATCAAAACAGTTCCCACAATTTCTGATACCATCTCATTTGAATCTTTAAATATTTTAATACTATCCATTATTTTCATCATTTTTTATCTCTCTATAGTGTAACAAATGTAATTATTTTTTATTTAGCCTCATCTAACATTTTCTATCCGACCCGGAGATATCTGAGCATCAATATTTATTATGGTTAGATCAACATTTACTGTATCTTCCATATTTGCGTCGAATTCAATAGATACTATCCTATCATCAATGTTAATCGTAAAACCATTAGCACCTTCGTCAAGTCTTGTATTTATTAGAGTATTTTTTATAAATTTAGACCAGGAATTAGGATAGTCGGTGGTTATTTCGATGTTAGAAACATCGTCAATTGAAACATAAGTTACAGGGTTAGAATCTGAATATTTAGTTTGTATTGGATAGTTTCCATATCCACTTATCGATTGTTTTTCCCCGATTGTTGTGATGTTTATAATAGTAAATGAAATATTGATATCTTTCACTTCACATATAGAAAATGCTGGTCGTATTGACATGGTATTTCCTTCTGATTGGCTTAAAATCAATGCTCCAGCCTCAAATATGTACTCTTGATTGAGAAAATATGAATTTACCGATGAATATTTTATTACACCAAGTGAATATTGAGGAGGTGATTCTATTGTATCATTTGTAACTTTTATTATGAATTTATCAGGAGAAATCTCAAGTGAGCCATAAGATCTTGATGACATTAGAAATGGCATTTCTTTATTACCAAGTGTTATCGATGTTGAAATTGGCATTAGTGTATCTGATTGTGATTGCTGTCCTAGTATGGATTGTGTATCTATTGCAAATTTTAACTGGGAAAACTGATCAGCAACTTGTTCCATATGATCAGCTTCTGTTTGTTCCATCCATTTAGGTATATATACGGTCTGGATCAATGATATAACAATTACTATAAGACCTGTGATTAAAAATGTTGCAATGATTCCTACAACTGCATCATCCATTTTTTTAATTTTTCTCATCTAATTACCTCCCAAAATATTTATTAATATCACCCATTTTTTATGTACCTTTAAGAGAACCAAGCATTATTACAGAATTACTTTCTATATCAACAACAGTAATTCCTACTTGTTTTCCATTTATGCCCTCTATTATTGTATAAACAAGTACTTCTCCTATACTCCATTTATTATCATTATTTTCATCAGTTAAATAATCTCCAACTAATATGTTTTCAGATTGACCACCATCAGGTGTTATGATGACCTTTGTATCAAGATCGAGTGCTTCTCCTCCACAATGTTCAAGATATAAATTACCATCATTTATGGTTCCAACGAGGTTTACAGCTGGCTCAGAAGGTGAAGATGGATAAGATAGCACTCCAACACATAACACAGAAAAGAGTGCTACCGTCATACCAAGTAGCAAAACAGTTCCGACAATATCTGATACCGCCATATCTTTTCTATTATTTTTCATTATTTTTTTCCTCCTCCAATTATTTTTTTAAAATAAAAATTTAAAAACTACAAATGAAATGAGACCAAGCACACAACTATATCTAATTCCTGATGATAGTTTTCCATCCATCATAAATCCTGCAAGAACACCAGCACCAATACTTTGCACATACACAAACGAAAATAGTGTATATTGCAGGTGCATTGGATTCACTGTAGACATAACAAAACCTTGTCCAATCTGAGCTGTTTGACTTGCTTGTATATCAAGAAATGACGTAAAAATTGTTTTATCAAGGATTATAATAATTCCTAGAAATACAAAAAAACACATTAAAATGATTATTGTATAAATTGACATATCTTTTTTTCTCTGGTTTTCCAGCAGATTAACTTGATCTACTTCTCGTGCTGCTGCCTTAAAAACTTTCTGTGTACTACCACCCATCAGTATTCCTCTGTTAATCGTGAGGACAATTCGTTGAATAATTGCTGATTTCATCTTCACTGCAAAATCATTAAATACCTCTTTAGTTGAGATATTCCAGGAGAGCTGAGATTTCATCTTTTTAATTTTTGGTGTTAACTCTCCATAATGACCTTTTTCTGCAAGCTTAATCGCCTCAAAAATGGTCATACCCGTGGAGAGAGAATCCCCGATTTCAACCAAAAACTCAGGTAATCTTTCTTGTATTTGTTTCTTCTTTTTGATTTGTATATAGTTATAGAGGCTGATAGGTCCAATAATAAAAAATACCGCTAAAAAAATACTATCAAAAAAGAGATAGATGCTAGGACTTAAGAATCCGTAATAAATCATCACATAAATGGACAGATAAAAAAACATCATAGAAATAACTGAAAAAAGTACAATCAGAAGTGATGTCTTGTTTTTTTTGCAATATTGTTTAATATTATAATTTCTCATTGGTTGAATTTTGTAAATTTCTTCTAGGCTAGATGATTTTACTAACACATAAAATCCCGCATAGACAATAGGTAGAATTCCAAAGGAAAAAATCAATAGTATCTTCAAAGAGAAATCCATTGAGCCGCCAAAAAATCCCATTAAGGTAAGAATAATGACTAAAAATATAGGAAAGGCAATCACTGCTATGACAAATACTTCTGCAATAATGCCAAGGACATCTAAATCTTTTTTCCGTTCTCCAAGGTCCTCCTGCATGTATTTTTCAGCAACGTTTTCTAGGTATTCATGCAGATTGCTTCCCGATTGAATAGTACCGATTATTCCCTGAAGAAATGCTCTGAATTTCTTTGATGGTGAAATCTCAATTGCATGTTTAATTGCAGTAATACTATCAACTGCCATGATTGTGATTTCTTTAGCGATTTTTTTTGCTTCCTTTTGAATTTCTCCATATACGTTTACGACAGAAATTGACTCAAAGATCTCAGCAGGTGAAACACCCGCCATAGACATAGAACTAATAAAATTCACAGCATAAGGTAAAAACAAATCAATATTTCTTTCTCTTTTTTTTATGAGAGATGCAGGAAGATAACGGTATGCCGCCCCCAAACATAATGCTACAACTAAGGGTACAATAAATACAAGAAGCAATGTAAGAAAAGAAGGAATAAATGCATAGAGGAATAAGACAACGATAAAAGCGCTCATAAAACATATAATTGTATTCATAAGTGCTAAAGAACAATAGGCAACATAATCCATGGCAATATTGGCTTTTGCAAGGATAATATTTTTTTCATCAAGCCGATTTTTGTTACGTTTTGAGAACATGTTTTCAAATATTTGGGTACAAAACTTAGAATATCTTGTCGACTTCATGTTTTATCCCCTCTAACCTTTCTCAAAACTGATTTAGGATTCTTGCGGTATTCTGATACGACTCTTCCAACATCTTTATAGGATCTCAGGTTTTTTCTTTCCATCCACTCAAGAATTACCATCCTATTGTTCAATTCTTGCTGTAGTTCATCATCGCTCCATCCATTTTGTGTCTTAATTCTTGTAAGTATGTTACTCCCACCATTCGTTTCAAATCGATCGTCAACCTCTGAAACCCAACGAAACGGAGTCATGGTAACAAGTCGATTGGTTTCAGGATCAAGCTTTATTATCTCATTGACATTTGACACCCGTCTTGCTGGTGTTCCTTTAATGGTGACCGAGTTCAGGAACACGACAAGATCAAGAGCGGTTAGTAACACCCGGGGTAATGAAATAGGGGGATTTTCAAGTCGTTGAATAAGTGCATGTAAATTACTTGCATGAACAGTCGAATAAGAAAGATGACCAGTAGTCATCGCCTGGAAAAGAACATAGGCTTCTTTTCCACGAACCTCACCTACGATGATGGCTTGTGGTCGTTGACGTAATGCAACTCGAACAAGATCAAACATGTCAATATCTTTCCCTGTTTTAGCTGCTTCAGATGAAGAAAAACCAGTTCGTGTCGTCCCTGCTATCCAGTTCTCATGGGGAAGATTAATCTCCCGTGTATCTTCAATGGAAACAATCTTATAGGACGATGGCAAGAAAAGAGAAAGTGCATTCAACATCGTTGTCTTACCAGTAGCGGTCCCCCCACAGAAAAGAATGGATGATTTTTGTTCAATAGCCATCCAAAAATAGGCAGCCATATGTAGCGACATCGTGTTATTTGCAATGAGATCAATTGGAGTGAGCGGATCCTCCCGGAACTTTCTTATGGTAAACGTTGAATGGTTGGTAACCGTTTTCCCAAGCGTCGTTTGAAGCCTTGATCCATCAGAAAGTTTACCATCAACTATTGGCTCATATACTGATATCTGTTTTCCACACATTTGAGATAATCGCACCACATATGAATCCAATGCATCAGCTTCAGTAAAAGATATATTACTGGTAATCGACTCAAGTTTATTATGAAAAATAAAGATTGGTATTCCATAACCATCACATGAAATATCCTCAATTTCTTCATCATGCATTAAAATATCAATGATGCCATATCCTAAAAAATCCCGGAATATATGATAAAAAACCTTATCTTTGGACTCATCGTTGAGTTTAATATGGTTATCATCAATAATTTTTTGAAATGCTCCTTCAAGATATTGAATCTTTTCTTTATCGTTCATGTCAAAAACATCAAGATCATCATTTGTTCTAAACAAATAAATAATCTTGTTTTTGATAGCAACTTCATTTTCCTCAAGCTCTGGTTCGACAACCTCATATCGATATTCTTTATTTATATCATCAAAAACAATTCTTCTTAAACCAAGTCCTTTCCATCCAAATCCATTTTTCTCATTAACCAAATCTTTTTCAGAATCAGATCTGTTAACCGGTTGAATCGCCGTATAAATTGGACATACATTCTTGTTTTCTTTTTTCTGCAATCTTTTTTTAGGGTCAGGAATTTCCTTTTTAGCTTTCAATTTTTTTACTACGGGTTGTTTCAACTTATCTTTAAAAACTTCTTTAGGTTCTGTTGGTTCAATCAATGAAACTTTAAGTTCCTCTTGAGAATGAACATCTCCATTATCTTCAAGTACTATGTTCTTTTCAGGGTTTTTAAATGAAGCATCTATCTCTTGTACTGTTTCTAAATAAGACTGTTGTATATCTTCAGATTGTTCCATTTTTTTAAATGGCTTTGAATTAAATCCTATCCTTTTATTAGCAAAACGGTTAGTAAAAATCCTTCTTTTACCTGATAAAACGCCATCACCTTTATTTGCAGATGATTCTATCTCTTTTTTCATCAATAACCAATGCCTCCTTTCCCATTTTCACTAAGCAGGAAATATACCTTCAACCAATACATTATTAGTTGAGCACTTACCTCTCCTCACTTAGATGTTTTTTAGCTCATCAACGAATCAGCTGACAAGTTACCCCTAAAGAAAACAACTAGTTTTTATAATTTATATGCAGGTAATAATCCAAGCGAATACGTACCAACTCTTTTATGGTGAAAACATACTTTTCGTATCATAGTACTAAATCTCACATCAAAAAAAAGTGCCTTTTTAAAAGACGTATTTCCCTCTGAAGGATACCATATTTTACAAGTACTGTTTTACTCAAAATACGTCATGATTTTATTAATATCATCTAAAAGATCATTGCCATTTTCAGTTATTCGATAAATCTTGTTATATTTTCCGTTGTTATTTTGAGTAATAATTTCTTCAATTATGTTTTTATCTAGTAATACCGAAAGATAATTATTAAGTTGTGAAAAACTCATATTACTTTTATACAATATCTCAGTTTTCTTAGCTCCGTTTTTTGATAAACACAAAATGTCACTGATAATCTGTATTTCAGAACGTCGTTTATTAAACATTTATTTCCCTGCCTTTCTTCCACGCCAAAATTTGCAATCACTTATTCAATATTTAATATTTATTATTTAATTAATTACATTGAATGTGCCATATAGAAATATTATGTACTGTCAACACATTTTAATACATATAAACTAATATTATTGTATAAAATATTATAAAGAGCAATAAATACAATGGATCGAGAAAACTTTAAATCCTACATTCCATCAGAAAAAATAATTCCCGAACTCACACTAAAAGCAATACTTGTAGGAGTATTCCTTGCAATAATACTCGGAGCAGCTAATGCATATCTTGGACTCTATGCAGGAATGACAGTATCAGCAATAATACCCGGTGCTGTAATGGCACTTGCATTTCTCAAACCATTAAAAGGAACTATCCTAGAAGTAAATATTGCAACAATGTGTGCTTCTGCTGGAGAATGTATCGCCGCAGGCGTTATATTTACAATCCCTGCTCTTATTCTTTTGGGTGTTTGGACTGAAATTGATTATCTTCAAACTACTCTTGTTTCATTAATTGGAGGGTTCTTAGGTATACTTTGGATGGTACCCTTAAGAAGGGCACTTGTAGTAAAAACAGACCTTCCATTCCAGGAAGGCGTATCAGTTGCAGCAGTGCTCACAACAACGGTCGGTGGAGAAGAATCAAACACAACAAAAGACATAAGTAGCATCTGGCTTGTTATAGGAGCAATACTTGCGGCACTCTTCAAATTTGGACAAATATCACTCAACATCTTCAAAGACACTGTCGATGGAATGATAAGCATTGGAAAATATTCAATATTTGGAGAAAAACATGATGGATGGTTTTATGGTGGAACAACAACCTCACCTGCACTTCTCGCGGTAGGATGGATAATAGGTCCACAAATATCTTCTTATGTGCTAGTTGGAGGTCTTATCGGTTGGGTTATCATTGCCCCACTTCTCATTTTAACAGAAGGATTGCCATTACCCGCGACAGAATATGCAGAACTTGGGCCACTGATTGGAGGGTTTTTTACTGTTTGGGGCGGACAGGTTCGTTACATTGGCGTTGGGACAATGCTTGTCGGAGGATTATGGGCTGTATACTCGATTAGAAACAACCTTGTTGACAGCGTCAGAGAAGCAGTAATTGGAATAAAAGCAGGAACTGTAAAAACCAAAAAAAGAACACAACAAGATCTAAGCTACAAACTAATTTTTATTCTGATTGGGCTAATGATCATTCCAATTTTTTTCTTATATCAATGGCTATCTGGAATGCCTGGAATTTCCATCATTATGGCTGTAATGACTGTATTTTTAGCATTTATCGCAAGTGCTCTTGCAGGATATCTCACAGGTCTTGTCGGCTCTTCAAACTGTCCTATCTCAGGAGTGACCGTTGTGGTACTCTTGATTGTAAGTCTTATACTGCTCATGTTTGGAATAACCGGTATGGCAGGCATGGCTATTGTCATCTTTATCTCAGCGGTCATCTGTATAGGAGGATCAATTTCAGGGGATCTTTTGCAGGCCATGGCTTCAGGGCTTATGATTGGAGCAACACCTAAAAAATTGCAGATATCAATGGTTTTTGGAGTTGTCGCAATCTCTGCGGTTATAGGAATAATAATTGGAGTACTACACCAAGCATTTACAATAGGCAGCCGAGCACTCCCAGCACCTCAAGCGTTTCTTATGAAAGGAATCGTAGAAGGCATCTTAGGTGGAGAAATGCTATGGCCTTTTGTTATCGTGGGAGCCGTTCTTGCATTTGTATTAATCCTCATCGATCTCCCAGTACTTCCAGTTGCTATTGGAATCTATCTTCCATTCACGCTCTCTGTTCCAATCTTTGCAGGAGGAAGCATCCGTTACATTACAGATAGATATTTAAAAAGAAAATATGGAAGTGCAGAAGAAGAGGAAATTAGTGATTGGGAACTAGCTATTAAACAAACAGATGTAAAACCAAAAGAAAAGGCAATACGAGTGGGACTTTTATTTACCGCAGGACTTGTCGCTGGAGAAGCACTGATGGGTGTTGTCGTTGCGGTACTTATTGTTCTTGGAATTAATCTATCACTTATGGAAACTGCAGCATGGTGGCCAGGTCTTTTGATTTGGATATATATAGGTATTTTGCTAGCATATATTCCATTAAGAGAGATACTTCATAGCAAAAACAGATAAATTATTAGATACTTATAGACAGTATCTATACATACAAGAAAGACATATTTCTAAGCATACAAAAATTAGGGGAGAAAAATATGGACAAAAAACACATGCACCTTAGTGTAATTATTTTAGCTCGTATTTTTATTGGAACAAATATCACTTCTGTAAATGGAGTTATTACACATAATGAGTTCGCAAGTAAAACAGCTGATAATAATACAGTAGATAAACAAACTATCGAGCTTACTGTTGAGGTTCCGACTTTTGAGTTTGACCGTATTGATACAGAACAGGGATTGTTTACAGAAATAACGGTGCCTCATGAAGGATTTACTACAATTGTTGGAAAAGCAAAGCTTCCTGTAATACGGCAGATGATAGAAATACCACAAGACTCAAACTTACAAGTTGAAATTGATACAGTTTCCTGGAACATAACATCTTTGCAAGTATTAAATCTCCCGTCACAAATTATACCAGTACAGCCGTCAGTACCAAAAATCCCTGGTGTCCTGCAGGAATTCATCCTTGACACAGAATACTATGAAAATGATGCATTTTTTCCAAACGATATAGTAAAAATTGTTGAGACGGGTGAGATGCGAGGACGACGCTTCGCACTTGTTGAGATTTATCCAGTACAATACAACCCATTTTCAAGTGATCTTAAGCTGATGAACACATGTGAAATACGTATTAATCTTTTTGAAAGTGATATGATAAAGACGTATGAAAATATTAAGCGGTATTCATCTCCATCATTTGAAAAACTTTTACAGACAACATTTGTAAACTACGGTTTATATGAAGAAGGATTATTAAATACTCTTAACGATCCAGAAGGATATTTGATTATCGTCTATGATAATTTTTATGATGAGATCCTCCCGCTGGTAACCTGGAAAGAAGAAAAAGGATACGATATTACCGTTACCAAAACATCAGATATCCCTGGAGGAGCGACAAAAGAAAACATACATGACTTTATTGAAACTGCATATGATGAATGGAATGTCCCACCTTCATATGTTCTTCTCGTTGGAGATGTCGCACAAATACCGACATACTTTGGCCAATCAAGTGGTACCGCTGCTGATCTTTACTATGTAACAATGAATCCTGAAGACTATTTTCCCGATATATTTATTGGACGTTTTCCAGCAGCAACAAAAGCCCATGTTAATGCAATGGTAGATAAGACCATCTACTACGAACAAGGAGCTATTTCATCAAATGAATGGATAAAAAAAGCAGCATTAATGGCATCAACTGACAACTATAATATCTCCGAAGGAACACATAATTATGTTATTGATACATTTCTTGAACCAAATGGATACATTAGCGACAAACTTTACACCCAAACATATGGAGCAACAACGCAACAAGTGAAAGATACCCTGAATGATGGACGAAGCCTAGCTATTTATTCTGGTCATGGCGCTACAACATTTTGGGCTGATGGTCCTTATTTTAGTCAATCAGATGTCAATGGCCTCATAAATGAAGGAACGTATCCTTTTGTCTGCAGTCATGCCTGTGTCACAGGTGATTTCTCTTATAGCGAATGTTTTGGGGAAACATGGCTTCGGACATCAAACAAGGGAGGCCTTGCCTTTTGGGGTTCTTCTTCAAATACGTTATGGGATGAAGATGATGTACTAGAAAGAAAAACATTCTCAGCTTGGTGGGATGATGGACTGGAATGGATTGGAGGTATGACTGATATGGGTCTGTACTATTTATACCAACATTATGGAGGGGAAGGATATAGTAAATACTATTTCGAAAGCTATAATGTTCTGGGTGATCCTTCAGTAAATATTTGGAGCAGAAATCCCAGTGGAAATCGAGTACCAGATAAACCCAATACTCCAGATGGACCAACAAAAGGAGTAACATCAGAGGAATACACATTTTGTGTTGATGTCCCTGAAGATCCTGAAGGAAGTATGGTGTATCTCTTGTTTGATTGGGGAGATGAACAAAACACTGGTTGGCTTGGACCGTATCCTGCAGGTACTGAAATATGTAAATCCTACATCTGGGATATGGAAGGGAGTTATGAATTAAAGGTAAGAGCAAAAGATGAAAATAATTATTTTAGCTTATGGTCAAATCCATTGATTATCGATATTATTGATCAGCCAAATATTGAAATCGTCAAAATTAAAGGAGGATTTGGCATTAGTGTCGATCTCAGCAACATCATTGAACAGGACATCACTACAATACAATGGAGCATTAAAATTGACGGCGGGATAATTTTTACTGCAAATGAAACTTCGGGCATTATTGACGAATTAAAAGCAGGAGAAAAAATTACTTTTAAATCAAATCTACTATTTGGCTTTGGAATCATTGACATTACGGTTTGTGCTAACACAGCAATAGAAACTAAAACAGGTATAATCATTGGACCGTTTGTACTTATCATCCAATAAGAAAAATATCCTATTTTTTCTTTATTTTTTTGATTTAATTATATTAGATCTGAGTATTAAACCTATTTCCTTTGAGTCATCTTTCTTTTACTTCATATAAATTATCTGAAAAATCTCTAACAAATAATAATTCTTTTTCTCCTTTTGGAACAGCATATGGCTCAAGTCCATTCTCCTTGCAACTGTTGATAAACTCTCCTTTGTTTCCTATTTCAATGCATGTATGCGAAAAAGACGGCTTATTTTTGTGATCTGTAATAAAGATTTCAAACCTGACGTTTCCATTATCAAAGACATCAATATCTATTGTCTTTCCTATTCCAAATATTTTTTCAGATAATTGATCTGATAAAGTAAAACTTCTTGTTTTTGGTATTCCAAGGATATCTGTAAAAAATATCTCTGCTTTTTTTCTATCAAAATACTGCAATGCAACATGATTAAGTAATGTTTTCATAATGTGACATCTTTTCAATTATTTTTAAAAGATTCGACTAGTTAATAGACATTCCAAAATGCTATAAACTAGGTAATTATTCTATTTTTATGGATGGGATTGATTGGTTTAAAAATGCAATAATTTATCATATATTCATTGATAGATTTGCAGGTTTTACGTCAACAAAGAATTGGGACAAACCAGATTTTCTCGGAGGAAATATCAAAGGTATCATACAGAAAATTCCTTATCTAAAAGATCTTGGCATTACTACTATTTGGATATCTCCATTTTACAAAACACCTGCTTATCATGGATATCATATTACTGATTTTTTTTCGGTTGATTCTCAATTTGGTACTGAAAAAGACATAAAAATGCTGATCAGAACGATTCATGACTATGAAATGAAGATTATTGCTGATTTTGTTCCTAATCATTGTTCAAAAGATCATCCCTATTTTAAGGAGGCGCAGTCGAATAGAGATAGTAAATACTATGATTGGTTTTATTTTACAAATTGGCCTAATGAATATCTTTGTTTTCTCAGTATCAAGGAGATACCAAAGCTAAATTTAACAAATCCTCAGACAAAAAAGCATATTATTAATGCTGCAAAACATTGGCTTTCGCTAGGTTTTGATGGATACAGACTAGACCACGTATTAGGACCCTCACATATATTCTGGAAGGAATTTAGATCGGAGATAAAATCTAATTTTCCAAATGCAGTACTTATTGGTGAAGCATGGATGATGGGAATCAAACGAAAGGAGCTGAAAACAATTAATATTTACCATAAACTTTTGAAATGGCTATTTGGTGGTTCTTCTTCAGATGGTCTTTTCAAAGAATATATCGGTGAACTTGATGGTGTGCTTGATTTCAAATTTCAAGAATTAATAAGAAATTATATCACAAACCCTAACTATTCTCAAAAATCATTTCAAAAAAATATCAAAAAACATTATTCTCATTTTCCAAAAGATTATTTTTTACCAACATTTCTTGATAATCATGATATGGATAGATTTCTTTTCTATTGTGGAAATGATAAAGAAAAACTCAAAGATGCTTCTCGTATACAATTCTTGATTGATCAGCCGGCAATACTTTATTACGGTACCGAGATTGGTTTGACTCAAGAAAAATCAATGTGGGATATGTCATCTCATGGAGATCTGCAAGCAAGACAACCAATGAACTGGGAAACGCAAGATAGTGAATTATTAGATTTTTATAAAAAATTGATACGGCAAAAGAAAAACATATCATAAAAAACAGTTATTGCATGATACATTTATAGGACATATATTTATACTAGTATTATATTATTACTTCCTAGGGGTAGAATATGAAAGGTAAAATTGCAGGATTTTTAATATGTGTTATGCTGCTTACAACCTTTTTTTCTGTAGCACATAACATTGATGAAAGATATGAACAACACCAGTTGATGTATAATAATTCAACTTCGAGTTCATATGACGATGACGTACCTATATGGGAAATAGGCAATACCTGGACATACAAAATAGATGATATTGACCTTGATATAAAAGATGAAAATCTATCTGAAAATCTAACTATACATATCCATGGGATAATCGACAACTTACCACTCGAAGTTGTAGATGATACGGGTGATTCATATCAGATAGCATTTCAGGCAACTATTATTGGAGATTATTACGTGGACATTGATCTTGGTGATGGACCGATCAATATTACTGGAGATTTAGAAGATACTACGATAGAAGGAGATATTACTTTCAGAAAATCTGATTTAGCAGTCGAACATGCACATGTAATTATATCTGGCAAACTTACGGTAAATGTCCATGAGCAGCCTTATGGTAATTGGTCGTTTTTCCCGGAGATTCCAATTCCGGCAACAATTGATGTTGAGGCGGATTTCAGTACTCCGTTTCCAATTATTGATTTTCCATTAAATACGAGTAAATTCTGGGGTTTACCTTCTGTTAATATAACATTTGATGGAACCATTGAGTCTATCTGGCTTAAGATTTTTAATATGTTAAATAATATTATCCGTATTCCAGGGATAATAGAAATTATTGCGGCTTTAACTGGTTCAGATCCTGCAATGTTTCATGAGATTTCAGATATTCTTACAGACATTCTTCCAGTAATTGACATTGGATATGTTCTCAATGAATATCTTAGTGTTGAAAACATCATTCATCTTCCAGAGATTCCGATAATATTTTTGTGCAATAATACAGAAAATATAACTGTTCCTGCAGGTACATTCAATGCATATGACATATCTGTAATGGGTGGGCTTGGAAATATTTATTATTCTCCTGAGGTAAAAAACATAGTGAAGATTGAAGGATATTTTGAGGATATCCTCCCATTCATAAGTAACATCAATGCAGAACTTATCAGTTATGAACTGTAATTTTTTATATCTTTAGTTATACGTTATTTTCTGACTCTGGCAGAAAAAATTATTGCAAAAGGTCAAATAAATCACATTTCATACAAACTACTGTTTTGAGTCATTTTTTTCATAAATATTTATAATTTGTGAAAAAATGTACTTTCTCTGCAAATATTTATATATGATATCTCATATAGTACTTCTTATATCAGATATATACTGGGGGATAGATATGAAAAAAATATTATCATTAGCTGTGATAGGAATTTTAGCCCTTAGCGGGTTTGGAGCTGTTGGTTTCGCTGGCAATGTTGAAGAAAACAATATTCAAATAATTGAAGATGAAGGAAACACGTCATTTATCTATGAAGATGAGCTGGATCAGGAGCAACTTGACCAGAATTATGCAATACCCGTTGGTACCTTTCAAATAGAAGATGTAGCTATAAATATTCAGGTAGCACAATCGTTTATCCCAACAAAAGAAATACTGACACGAGTTGAACTGTATGTAGGGAAAAACTCAACTGCGTCTTATCCATACGCATTGGCCATTCGAGAAGAATTAACAGAAGAAAATATCGTTGAAACAAGTCTCAATCCAGAAGAATTTGTCACTGAGAACTTTTCATGGGTTGAATTTGACTTTGAAGACATCTGGGTAACAGTTGGACAAACCTATTACATCGTCTGCTATACAGAGAATGTCACTGATAACTTCTATGCCTGGGCAGCGAATAATGATTCTGAATCATATCCTCATGGTTGCGCATGGGTATCTATTGATGATGGTGATACGTGGGGTAATGATAGTTATTCAGCAGATCAGGATTCCTGGAATCCTCAGGGTGGTGTAGCTCCATTGGGAAGAGATGATAACACATCAGACCTGTGTTTTAAAACATATGGACTGGAAACAACCGAGCTTGACATAGAAATTACATCAACTGGATTTGGCTTAAATGCAGTTATAACAAACATTGGAGATGCCGTAGCGTGGGAAGTAGAATGTACAATAACGGCGCAAGGTGGAATACTTGGTTTGATAAACATGACTGTTACAAATACAGCACCTGAACTTGCAGCTAATGATTCGATTACAGTTTCGTTGGGTCCAATGTTTGGTTTAGGTCCTGTTAAGATAACAATAACGGCAAAGGCGTTAAATGCACCAGAGGTTTCAGGTTCATTAGATGGGTTTTTGTTTATCATTTTCTTTATGATAACATAAGAGCAACCTGTCTCCTTCCCCGGTCCTCTCCTTTTTTTATCCTGTTGTTATGGAAGGGATACTGGATTAAAACGGTTTATATGCACGAAAAACTAGTAACTGGCAAATTGTACAATCAAGAGACAATAAATATTTTTAGTAAAATTCCAATAAATTAATCTGATAACAATAGTAATTTTTTTTTGCACAATATTTACCTAAAAATTAATTATTTTATTATAAATTAGCAATAAATAACTTTAAATGTCTATTTCATATTTCTTTCTTTGGAGGAAAGTTATTATGAGTAAAAAAATTGTAAGAAAAGGATATGCAGTCGCTCTTTTGTTCTTATTATGTACTGCAGTATTACAATTTCAAGTGAAAGGTGATACGTCAGAACCATTACAGACAATAGGAACTATTTATGTTGATGATGATGCAGAATGCCCAGGACATGGCACCTTATCTGCTTCCTATTGTAGCATACAATATGCTATTGATAATGCAGACGATGGTGATGATATTAAACTTGCAAGTGGTGAATATTTTGAAAATATTCTTATTGATAAGGAAATCACCCTGGATTGGCATGGAGATGATATAAATGGTAGTGATACAGGGATTCCCGTAATTAATGGCGGGGGAATCGGTATTGTCGTTTTAATTAGAGCTTCTGATGTCATTATTAAACAATGCTCAATTACAGATAGTGGATCAACTGATCTTGATGCTGGAATTTATGTTGGTGAAGAAAGCTCAGATGTAACAATACTTAATAATGAAATTAAAAATTGTTATTATGGAGTATGGATTAAACGATATTCCGTACTTGAAACTAATCATGAAATCAGAGGCAACATAATTGATAATATTGAGGCAGATGGCATTATTATAAGCTTATCTGATGGTAATTCTATTTATAATAATATCATAACAAACTGCGGATTACACGGGATACAACTACTTGATTGCAATGAAAATAGAATAAAAGAGAATATTCTTCAGGATAGTGGATTTGGATTAGTTGTTGATGTGGGCATAGAAAACGAAGTTGAACTAAACACATGTGAGAACAACAGTGAATATGGCTTTGTAGTTGTAAATACGCAAAAGACTGTAATTACAAACAACAATTTTTTAAACAATGGTGTCGGACAAGCTACCTGGATAAATAGTCTTGGAGATAAATGGTTCCATAACTATTGGGGAAGACCTATGTTATTTCTTCATATTGTCGGAGGATTACTAAGAGGTGCAGATATAAGCTTCCCATGGTTTAAAATCGAACTTAATCCTTCATCTAGTTTAAACGTTCCATAGATACAAATTAAAATTTACCAAGTTTGGTCTATAATTACTTATAGCGAAAATGGAATAGGATTTTCCTTCTGAAATATGGGACTATTTCGTATAAACCATATTCAATAATTAGCATATCAAAGGAGTTAAGATTTACTTTCTTTTCTCTTTCTCTCCTGTTGTTATGGAAGAGATAATAGCTTAAAACGGTTGATGTGCACGAAAGTCCTAGTGTTTACATAGAAAAATAGCATAGCATATTACATTATTTTATAGCTATAGTAAAATATAAATACTATGCTTTCCTATAATATATTGGGGGCATTGTTTTTGAATTACTGTAAAGTATGTAAGATATGTAAACAAAAAATGAAGCAAACACCCATACGAAAGATGGATCATCTCATACTTTTGGAACATTACTGTCCAGATTGTGAGACTTCTGAAATCACGTATGAGAACGTTGATAAATTGTAAAAACAAAAACGGAAAATCTTCCATCAAATATATAAAATGAGATGGAAATATACAAAGAGATAGTTTTTTTTATTACAATTCGTTATCTAATCTCATAATTTGTCAATTATTGGTGAGCGAGGCGAGAAATATAACAGAGTTAGAAAGGTTGGAGGAGTTGGATCAAAAAAAGGATCTTCAACACTAAAATCACATAATGAGATAATCGATTTATTTAAAGAACTTGAAACACTTGAAGAGAAAATTAAAAACCCTGAAATAGTAGAAGAAACTCTTATTCAACCAGGCATATCTGGACAAGAAATTAAACAAATTGAAGAAACTGGAGAAGTGGAGAAAGAGATAATATTTTTAGAAGTCCCACCAGATGAAAAACATAAAATCCAGTTTTTATCAAAATTACGCAAAAAGAAAAAACCAAAAGAATCGAAAAAACGTTTTTTTAAATTAAAAAGATTAAAACCGAAGGAAACTGAAGATGTTCAAGGGGAACTCAAACCAATTAAAAGCACATTCGCCTTAAGAACCAACGATCAAGGTGATCTTGTAGGCCTCAACATTAAAAAACAAAGACCCAAAAAAGAGAAAAAGCCACTGAAGCTCAGATTATTTAAAAGAGGTGCAGCCAAAGAAGAAGCT